>ERZ773018.1451-NODE-1451-length-12653-cov-7.327195_pt1 | contig 12653 bp, 10 predicted proteins | sample MGYA00580840_ERZ773018 | MGnify/ENA primary metagenome ERZ773018 (study PRJEB29015, sample SAMEA2738125) | human oral metagenome | biome: human oral; feature: human-associated habitat; material: saliva | place: China | collected 2256 ... | reverse complement strand
TTCCTTGTGCGCCTTGTTCGCCTTTTTCACCTCGGTCACCTTTTTGACCTTGGATTCCTTGTGCGCCGTTTAGTCCATTTTTCCCGTCAATACCATTAACTCCGTTAGTACCATTCGAACCGTTTGAACCATTAACACCATTTTTTCCATCGACACCGTTCTTGCCATCTCGACCATCTTTCCCATCGGCTCCTTTTTCACCTTTCAAGCTAGCAATAGATGTGATATCTTGCCATTCACCATCCAAGAACTGATATTGAATTTTTCCATCTTGCTGACGAATACTAATTTGTCCAGGATTCACACCTTTAAATTGAAAATTCGAAGATCCGCGCCACCAAAATAGCAACACAATGATCAATAAAATAATCAAAGCAACGTTCGTAACCCTTAACGCCCGTTTAGAAGCATATTTATCTCTCTCCATAAAGTTCCTTTCTTTATTACCTTTTTATTCTTACAATATTAATTACAACCATTTTAACACAAAGCACTACCTTTTTCAACTTATTTTAACCCTTGATTTAAACTTAAAACTATGCTAAAATAATAATGATATTAAATTTAATGAGGATTTTATGAAAAAAGCAGTCGTAAAAGTTGGCGGTAAACAATTTATCGTTAGCGAAAAAGAGACCCTTCTGGTGGACCTCCTCCCGCAAGGAACAAAAGAGCTCGAACTTGACGCTTTGATGCTTATTGATGGCGACAAAGTGGAAGTTGGAACTCCTATCGTAAAAGGCGTGAAGGTTTCCACAAAAGTTGTTGACGAACTTGTTAAGGGCGAAAAAATCCGCGTGATCCGCTATAAAGCTAAAAAGCGTGTTCACAAAGAAAACGGACATCGTCAAAAATACACTAAAATCGAAATTACTTCGATTAAATAATAAAAAGGCGGCCAGCCATTTCGAAACAGTTCCCCACTCAGGAGCTGTTTTATTTTTGCGACATAACAATTATTTTTATAAAACAACCCAACAATCATTCAAAACATAAAAAATAAACCTCGTTTTCGCGAGGTTTATTTATTTTTTTCGAAACTATTTTTTCTCTGTTTTGTGAGATTTTTTAGCTTCGTGAGTTTTCGCCGTTTTATGTTCAGCAACATGAACTGCTTTTTTAGAAAGATCAGCTGTTACTTTTTTCATTTCTTCACGACTTCGGTACCAGTAGGCAACCGCACCAGTAATTGCCATAATCGCAATTACCATCATTGCAGCTTCAGCAGGTCCAGTGTGTGGAAGTTCAGTTGGAACTTCGGCACAATTCGGATCGTTGGATGCAAGATTTTCAAGACCTTTAATTTTACATTTATCAGAACAGTTTGGGTCGTTTTTCTTCAAATTCCCTTTTCCAGGAATTCCACAAAATTCTTTTTGCTCTTGTGGTGTACAATTTTTTTGAACAGTTATAGTTGCTTTATCGCTTTTTCCACCGTTTTCGGTTAAAACTTGTGCAGTATTTGTAAGTGTGTTATTTCCACAAACTAATTTCGAAGGATCGATTTTTGCGCGGAAAGTTAACGTCACAAAACTGCCAATTGCATTTCGTCCGATATTTATACCAGATGTTGCAACGTTATCGCTCAAAGTTTTACCAGCAGGATCTGAAGCACTCACAACTCGAGTTGTTCCAGGAACCAGAACTAATCCAGCAGGAAGCAAATCTTTAATATTCACATTATCATGATCGATTGTTCCAGTGTTTTTGTAAGTGATTTTAAACTCAACCTGATCATTTAAACCAATATTTTGATTTTTCGAAAATGCATTTGTGCCAGCCTTTGAAACAGTTTTTGTTGTTTCTAAATCTGAAAAATCTGCTTTAAATCGATAAGTAATTACGCCTGAATATTGATCACAACCTGGCAAAATTCCATTCAAACTATCATAACCAAGATTTGTTCCAGCGCCGAAAAGATTTTCGCCACTCAAGTTTTGACCATTTACAGCACCTTTTGTTGTGATTTTTGCTGAACCTTGAACGTATCGCAAAACAACATTTTGTGAAGGTGAATGAATTACAGCCTCATCCCAAACTTTTTGTGGTCGCGAGTTTCGAGCCGAAATTTCTGCCCGAACAAAACCTTTTTGACCTTTTCCAAGTTTCGAAGGAACGATTGTGTTAAGTTTTGCATCTAACGCAATTCCGCGGAAGCTGTTTTCTCGTGAATTGAGGGAGCTTTTTGCATTATTGTGGTAATAGATATAAACTTCATATTCTTGACCAGGAACAATGTTAATTTCATCGACAAAGTTTCCAGTTCCAGCTTGACGGATTCGAACGAAATTTCGCTCGTCACCAACCGTTGGATTGTTTGTGATTGAGTTAAATGTTACGTAGTCGGCAGGATTTTCGGCAGAAAAAGTTTTTCTTTCTGGACCATGAGCAAAAGCACTTCCGCTCAAAGCCACCCCTGCGATGAGGGTCGCAATTATCGCAACCCCCAAGCCTTGTAATTTATTTTTTACTAACATTTTTTACCTTTTTATATATTATTGTCCATTATTTGGATTTTGTGCAGCTGAAGCATTGTAACTTTCCTGTGCTGCTAGAATATCATCGTAGCTCACAAACTCACCACCAATATTTACGGTTTTATTTTGAGCCTGTTCAGCCTCACGAGATTTAGCTTCAGCTTCAGCTTGAGCCTGTAATAACTGCTCGGCATCGCGAGCATTACTTTCTGTCGTATGCTCACCACCCGTATATTCAACTGGCTGTTCAGCTATTTTCGAAACATCGATAGATTCATCAACGCCGTTTGCCCGAATTTCAGCAGTTGCCGTTCCAGGTGCTACGGTAGGGTTGATATTATTTTTTCGTTCCTCTTCAGTAGCCTCAGTCCTTAATTCACCCGCATCCATTTTAGTAACCGCACCGTCTACATTATAAATCGACTGATCCGTTTTAAATTTTGTATCGTCGTGAGTTTCCGGTGGAGTGTTTGGTGGAGTTTCCGGTGGAGTGTTTGGTGGAGTTTCCGGTGGAGTGTTTGGTGTTGGAGTTGGTGGAGTATAAACATTTTCGAATGGAATCTCTGGCGTCGTCCAAGTGTTTGGAATTTCAACCGTTTTCTTCATCACTAACTGTTTACATTGGTCACGAATCATAATCTGCTGACCATTGCCAAGCTCAATAACTCGAGCTGTTCCGCCAAATGCACCTTCAGCATGCGCATAATCTTTATTTCCATTCACATATAGCGAATAATAATCACCCGTCAAAGTTTCATTACCAACAACTTTTGCATCTTTCATATATTTAGAATATGCATCATTCAACTTTTCGAAAGCCGTCTGATCGCCACTTCGAGCAGCATCAACCAAAGCATCAACATCGTAGTTCGAAATTCCCAAAAGATTTTGAGAAGCTTCACTATCGTTAACAAAGAATTGTCCCATAAATTCAATGTTATCTTCGTTATGAGATTCGAGCATCGTTTTTTGATATTCTTCATTCGAAAGCTCTGAAGTATTTGTTCCGATGGAATATTTGTTCTCTTTTTGATCAACCTTGTTATAGTCGTCATTTTCAGAATCATATTTTCCGTTATTAAAGTTCTTTTCAGATTCAACGGATTGACTATTAGCTTCAAAATTTGCAAAATTACTTAACGTATCCGCATGTGCACTTCCTGCAAATGTTTGAGTTGCAACCGGAGTACGGTCTCCAGCTTTGACGCTATTTGTAGCTTGCCGCCCAACACCAAAAATTGTCATTCCGAGCATTCCAAGCGCACCCCATTTCATCACTTTTTTACCGATATAGTTTCGAATCTTCTGAAATCGACCAGCTTTAGCTTCGATATCAACATCTTGATCAACAACATTTTTTGCCTGATCGGCTCGATTTTGTTCGCCAACTTCAAGATGAAATTTTTGCATCCGTTCAAGCATTGCTTCATTTTCTTCGTTTAATTCATCTTTTTGAATTAATTCCGAACGAACTTGTCGGCGGAATCGCGCCAATTCTTCAGCACTTGCGCCTTTCGAAAATAGCTCATAGAATTTATTCTCAGCATCTGAAAGTTCAGCTACTTCTGGTTTTTGATTTTCTACATCATCACTATTATTTAGTGATTCGTTTTTTATACTATCGTCCGGATTTGATTTTTTATCCTCAGGTTCCGCCATCGCATTTTCCCAAATTGTATCAAGAACCTTTTGTCGATATTCTGGTTTTTTCGAATATTCCCAGATGAATCGATCTTCAAGCTTATTTTTTAAACCGTCAAAATTTACGCCGTTTTTTGAAAAATCGTTTGAAGCTTCAATCAATTGCTGACGATATTTATTTTTAGCTTCTTCATTTTCCGCATTTTGAATCATTTTAGCTAACGAATTCATTTTTTGAATTTCTGAACTCGCTCCCATAGCTTGATCCATTTCTTCCTTCGAAAGAGTAGAAATTTCATAAGGCTGTTCGACTTCAACTCGATTCTCACCGTTTTCCATTTGGCGATAATGCTCGTCTCGTTGCATAATTTCATTAAAAGCAACTTTGTCGCCTCTATGAATTGCATCACGAACAGATTTGTCGAATTTTTTAGCGCCTTGTCTTAGCGCTTCTTCACGCTGTTTGACAGCATCCGCCTCTGATTTTACTTGCTGCTTTTGATTTATCTCATCTTGAAGAGTATCCCAAGAGCCGTAAGTATCTTCGAAAGACTTGCCGGTATCTGGCGCGGAATTAAAAGTATTCCCGTTTTTCATTTCTGTCCTTGTTTATTTTAATTTATTTTACTCTCGTATTTTAACACAAGCGTAATTATAAGTCAACACTTTTTTAAAAGAAAAATCGGCTTTTCACCGATTTTATAATTTTCGATATTTTTGAAATCCTAAATTCGACCAAAAAGTGCGCGTGAAAAATTCGAAAACTTTTGTGAAACTGAGATTTGGCGCGGAGACGATTTGATCGTTTCAATTTCTTTCGTCAGCTGATCTTGCGACTTAAACTGATTTTTGCGCAAAACAAATTCATTTCCGCGACCTTCATAAGTTTCGAAATTCGCATCATAATCTTCAAAATGAATAATATTCATTTTTTGAATTTCATCATCTCTTGCAAAGAAACTACCATTTTCACGATCAGCATATCTTTCAGCACGTGCATAGATATCGTTCAGATTTTCGAAAGCCTCATTTTTTGAATGCTCTTGTGTTATTTCAATTTCTTGTTTCGTTTCAGAACTTAAATTTTCCAGATTATCAAATTTAAAATCTTCAAATTCCTCAAGATTGTTTCGCTGTTCAATTTTATTATAATCGTTAACCTTAAAATTTTCCATTTTTGCCTTTTGATTTTTTATGTTTTTTGTTTTTATTAAAATAACTTATGCTTGTATTATAGCATAAGTTATTTCTATTGTCAACATATTAATTATGCTTTTTTCAATGAAATTTTAGCTTCTCCACCCTCGATTTTTACTGTTTGTGAAAATTCTAATTCATCGTTCGAGAATTCTGCCTTTTCAGATAAAACTTCTTTCGAAATTTCTTGAACAAATTTTTTGAACGCACCTGAAAGATCTTCATTTTCAGATGAAAAATTAAGTTTGATGCGATCATCAACATTCAGACCAGCTTTTTTGCGGCTCGCCTGAATGTGGCGAATAATCTCGCGCATTAATCCTTCAGCGCGAAGTTCTGGCGTAATTTCAAAATTAAAATCAACTTTTTCAGCAGGTTTGTGACTTAAAATTTCACCATTTTCATCCTTTTCAAAAATAACATATGAAACACCTTTTACGTTCAATTCTTCTTGGAGAATTTCAACAAACCATTTCAAATCGCTCGCAACATGTGGAATAACCACCTCTTTGAGCGGCTGACGAATCTTTACGCCATTTTTTGCACGCAATGCCAAAGCCTCATTCACATAACCACGAACCTCAGCCATTTCAGCTAAAATCTTCTCATTAATCTCGCCTGCTGCTGGCCAGTCCTTCAAATGAACCGAACCGTCACCAACCATTTTATCCCAAAGTTCTTCAGCCAAAAATGGAACAAACGGTGCTAAAAGTAGTGCAAGATAACTCAAAACATAATGAAGTGTTTGATAGGCCTGAGTTTTATCGCCATCATCTTCACTCTTCCAGAAACGGCGGCGCGAACGGCGCACAAACCAGTTCGAAGCGTCATCTAAGAACGGCAAAACACCTTCAAGCGCACGTGGAATGTTATATGCGTCCATATTTTCAGTAATTTCATTTCGAAGTTTATGAACACGACTCACAATCCATAGATCGAGCGGATTTTCAAGATTTTTTGAAGGGTCGGAAAGCTCGCCGCTAAATTCCCAACCATCAACACTGGCATACATCGTGAAGAAATCATACATATTCCAAATCATTGAAATTTTTCGAGCGATATCTGAAACATCCTTATCGTGAAGCGCAAAATCTTCACCATTCAAAAGTGGACTCGAAAGCAATAAGAATCGCAAACTATCGGCAGAATATTGATCCATTAATTCGTTTGGATCGGTATAATTTCCAAGAGACTTACTCATTTTTCGTCCGTCATTTCCTGCAACAACACCAGTTGTAATCACATTTTTAAAAGCATTTTTACCAAATAGTGCCGTATTTACTGCATGAACATAATAGAACCACGCGCGAACCTGACCAATATATTCAACAATAAAGTCGCCTGGGAAATTCTTTTCGAATTTTTCTTTGTTTTCGAAAGGATAATGGAATTGCGCAAATGGCATTGAACCACTCTCAAACCAACAATCAAGCACTTTATCAATTCGAGTGTATTTTTCGCCATCAATTTCGAAAGTGATTTCATCAACCCAAGGTCGGTGATAATCTTCAAGCTCAACACCACTCAGTTCTTTAAGTTCAGTATAAGAACCAACCACACGGACTTTACCACTTTCAGACTTCCAAACTGGCATTGCTGTTGCCCAAAACCGGTCACGCGACAAATTCCAATCCGGTGCAGCCTCTATATTTTTTTCGAAACGACCGTGCTTCAAGTGTGCTGGGAACCAGTTAATATTTTCATTTTGTTCAATCATTAGCTCTTTTTGACCTTGAATATCAAAGAACCAACTTGGGTGTGCGCGATACATCAAGCGCTGACCAGTGCGCGGATTGTGCGGATATTCATGACGAATATAGTCAATTTTCCAAACTACGCCACGTTCTTTCAAGATTTTTGCAAGCGGCTTATTAAATTCCCAAACATCGTTACCGGAAAATTCACCGTGAAGGTATTTTCCATACTCATCAAGAACGTGGAAAACTGGAATACCATATTCTTTACCAAAGTTGAAATCTTCTTCACCATATGCCGGCGCCGAATGGACAATTCCAGTTCCGCTTTCGAGCGAGACATAATCTGCACCCCAAACTTTATAAGCATTCTCTTCACCTTCACCAGAATATTTCGAATCTTCAAAAAGTGGCTCATAACTCAAACCAATCAGTTCTGTACCGTCGATCAAATTTACAATTTCAAAAGGAATCGGTTGCCTTTTTTCATCAATAAAAACTTTTTCGAGCAAATCTTTTGCTAAAATATAGAATTCATCACCAACTTTAACTTTTGCATAAGTGAAATCTGGATTAACAAATAGTCCCATGTTTGCTGGCAAAGTCCAAGGAGTTGTTGTCCAAGCGAGCATTGCAGTTTTGTCGCGAGATCCTTCAGAATCTTCGAAATCTTTCAACCAAAACTTAACAAAAACGCTTGGGTCGGTTACAGTTTTATAGGCGTCGTTATCCATCGTAACTTCACTTTTTGAAAGTGGAGTTGCCCACGCCGTGTCATACATTAGAACGCGTTCACCTTCGTAAATTTTACCCTTTTCGTAAAGAGTTTTAAACGCCCACCAAACACTTTCCATGAAGTCTTTATCCATTGTTTTGTAGGCATTTTTAAATTCAACCCAACGGCCAATGCGATCAATTGTGTTTTCCCAAAGTGCCGCATTCGAAACCATGCTTTCGCGCGCAGTTGTGATATATTCGGCGAGCGAAATTTTTTCGCCGACTTCGTGCCGAGAAGTGATACCGAGCTTTTTCTCAACAAAGTTTTCGGCTGGCAAACCGTGTGTATCCCAACCCCAACGGCGTTCAACTCGCTTACCTTTCATTGTTTGATAGCGCGGAACAGCATCTTTTACGATTGAACTAAGCAGCGTTCCGTGATGTGGCACACCAGTAATGAATGGAGGACCATCATAAAACACGAAAGCGTTATCTTCGCTACGGTTTTCAACTGATTGTTTAAAGGTATTTTCCGCTTTCCAGCGCGCCAAAACATCGGCTTCATATTCTTTTGCTCGTCTTCTTGAGTTTGCTTGAAATTTCATTACTTTTTATTATTCCTTTTCTTGATACTTTCTTTAATACTTTTTGGTAATCCTTCAAACAGATCATCTATTTGTTTTTTATCACTTATTGTTTTCTGTACAATTATATTTAATAGCTTATACATATATTCAGTAGTCTCTTCTTCTATCTGTATTTCTCCAGGGTGAACTGCATTATTGCCATTAATTCTAATAATATCTAAGGCTTTCTGGGTAGTTTCATCCACCTCCTTGCTAAGAATTCCAATGTTTTTATTTATATTATTTTTTTCTCCTCCTTTAACGACCTCATTAAGTATTTCTTGAAGTGCTAATCTTAATAATGCAGCGGAAGCTCTTGGAGAATCTTGCAAGATCTGAGCTGACTCTATATATAAGCCTTTAGCTATTTCAGGCATGTCTGGATTAGGACTCTCTACCGTTATTGATCTTGGATATATTATTTTTTGACCATTCCATAAAACCAACTCTTTGCAATGTTCGCACCTAGAAGCGCTAAAACCGTCAAAATAGGTAATGCCCATAAATTTAGGACCAATATACTGGTTACCGATATAATATTCACTACCATTAAGCCTCCTGGACTCAAGTGAACACCACCTCTGCTCAGCAAAGACTCCACAATGAGGGCAGTCGAATGCTTCTCTATCGAGTTCTGGCGTACGACATTCTTTATTCATATTCCTCCTTTTAAATTAAAAATCACCTCTTTTAGATTCGAGAACCAAGCAAGCTCGGCGATACCATCTCGATTCCAAAAGAAGTGATTCTTTTAGCCCTTAATTTTAGCTTTCACGGAGCTTTCCCGCCCAGTTCTAATAAGTTTTCGAAACCTTTCTTCTGGGAGCTTCACGGTTGATAGCCGCTCATTTATCAAAATAAAACGCTTTTATAACCTTAATTTTAGCAAATTTTCGATAAAAAATCAAGGAAAAATTTGAAATATTACTTAAAGAACTGAATTCCAATTCTCTACATAGAATTTCTCAATAAATTTTACCTCAAATAATAACTGACTTCATCAATCATTGGTAAAGGTCGCCCACGCCATTGATTTAATACTTTTCCCTCATCTGTCAAAGCTAAAATTGTCGGATATTCAACAATATCATACGCTCGAATAAAAAACTCATTCCTTGGTGAATCTGGATTAATCTCTTCAATGATTTGCCCTGTTCTTTTTTCAAAATCACGCAAAAAATCAAAAACTTCGCGAGCATGATCACTCTCTTCCCTATAAACAATTGTGATTTTCATTTTCACCTCTAATCTTATCTAAAATCTCTTCGAAATCTTCAACCGTTTGAAAACCGTTAAAAACACTCGCAAAACGAATATACGCAACTTTATTCATTTCGAAAAGCACAGAAAGTACTGCTTCACCAATCTGATGCGAAGAGACTTTGCTTGATTTTTGAAGAAGCTCATTTTCAACACGATTAATAATTTCTTCAACTTGAAGGTCAGAAATAAACTTACCAATTGAGCGAATAATTGAACTCTTAAGTTTTTCACGGCTAAAATCCTCGCGACCACCATGTGATTTCATCACAACGATTCGCGACTTTTCAATCCGCTCATAAGTAGTAAAACGAGTGCCATCTGGAGCAACTCGGCGACGGCGAACAGATTGGCCGTCAACCGACATTCGACTTTCAAGAACCTTAGTTTCGTCGAGTTTAAACTCCATTAATCTTCCCTTTTATTGCGTTTCCGACGGCGCAAAAATGCAGGAATATCACTTTCGTCTTTTTCTTCGTCCTGAGTCCAGATATTTTTTGTTTCAATATCACTTGCGAAATCTTCAGCCGAAGTTTTTTCTTCGTTTTTTAACTCCATGTCAATTGCATTTGAAATTTTCTCATCAATTTCTTGAATCTCAGTATGTTCGTCTTCAAGATTGAAAGTTTTCGAAATAGCAGATTCGAGTGAGTTTACCACAGGTTCACTATAATCACGATCAAAACCAGTCGCAACAACTGTAATGATCAATTCGTCTTCTAATTCCGGATTTAAAGTTGCACCAAAAATAATGTTTGCATCAGGAGCAACTGCACCAGTAATAATTTCGGCAGCTTCTTGAATTTCACTCATACTCATATCATATCCACCTGCAACATTAAACAGTACACCACGCGCTCCATCAATTGAAACTTCAATCATTGGACTTTCAATTGCCTGTTCGGCAGCCTTTTGTGCACGATTATCACCACTCGCGCGACCAATCCCCATTAAAGCTGAACCGGCGTTGCTCATAATCGACTTAACATCCGCAAAGTCAAGGTTGATTAGGCCATGTTCAGTGATAAGTTCTGAAATGCCCTGAACACCTTGTCGAAGAACATCATCAGCAATTTTAAAAGTTTCAAGAAGTGGAAGATTTCGATCAACAGTTTGAAGAAGTCGATCGTTTGGAATTGTAATCAGCGTATCAACCGCAGCGGCGAGTTTTTCGATCGCCCAGTCAGCGTTAGTTTTACGTTTTGCACCTTCGAAAGCGAATGGGCGAGTTGCAACACCAATCACTAAAATACCCATTTCGCGGGCAATTTCAGCCACAACATGACCAGCGCCAGAACCAGTTCCACCACCAGCACCAATCGCAATAAACACCATGTCTGCACCATCAAGAGCTTCACGGATTTCTTCACGAGATTCAAGTGCGGCGCTCTCACCAACAATTGGATCCGCACCAGCACCCAAGCCGTTTGTTGTTTCTCGGCCAAGATGAATTTTCTTATCAGCTTTCGATTTATATAAAGCTTGCGCATCTGTATTCATTGCAATAAATTCGATATTGCTTAGTCCGACATCTTTCATTCGATTTACGGCGCTACCCCCAGCTCCGCCAATACCTACAACTTTAATTTTAGCAAAAGTTTGAACTTCATTTGGTATAATTTCTGGCATTTTTTCTCCTTAATTCACTCCCATTATATCACTTTATTGTTTTTTCTTAAAGAATTTTGCAAAAAATCCGACTTGTTCAGGATAATCTTCACTATAATTACTATTTTCTGAAGTAATATCTCGCATTTCAATCAATAATCCAACCGCCGCAGAATATTTAAGTTTTTTCACTTTGTCCGAAACTGTTCTCTCAATTCCATTTTTCGAAATCTGTGTAGCTAACTGTAAATAATTCTTTACAAAATTATCAATACCTTTAAGTTCCGCTCCACCACCGGTCAAAACTATACCACTTGGTAATTGATTTTCGAAACCAGACTCTTTAAGAACTTTTTTAACTTCGTCAAAAATCTCTTCAAGTCGAGCCTCAATAATTTCATCAATTTCCTGAGTGTTGAAGCTGTAATGTTCGCGACCATGCTTAACCACAATATCATGATCTTCTTCTCTTTCGAAAGCATGTCCGTGCTTAATTTTAATCTCTTCAGCAACCTCTGGTGAAACCTTCAAACAGATTGCAAGATCATTTGTGATATTTATTCCACCAAGCGGAATCACTTTAACGAACTGTAAATTTTCATCTTCATAAATCGCAACACCAGTAGTTGAAGCTCCAAGATCCACCACAACCACACCGTTTTCTTTTTGCTTTTCAGTTAAAACTGCGCATGCCGAAGCTACCACACTTGGGTAATAAATTTTCGAATTAAAATCGCCAACCCTTTCAAAAACTCCTTCAATATTTTCAATCTGAGAAATTGGTGCAGAAAGAATATTTCCGCAAACTTCGAGCCGATTTCCTTCCATTCGATAAGGGTCAGGAACCCTCTCTTGATTATCTACGTTGTAGTAATACGGCACAAACCTCAAAATCTCGCGACCTTCGGGCACTTTACCAACTATTGCAACTTCTTTAACGCGCTCAATATCGTTATCATCGATAAGGCCATCAGGTGAACTCACAGCAACCATTCCATCGGTTTTTGTGCTTAAAATATTCGCACCGTTCACGCTAATCGCGATATTATCACAAGTTTGACCGCTCATTTTTTCGGCCTCAACAAGCGCTTTATCTATCGCACGATAAGTGTTTTCGGAATGATTTACAATACCTTTTTTCATTCCAGAATTTTCAACCGAAGCAACACCAACAATACTTGGTTCACCTTCCTTATCAAACTTCGCAACAACAGCCCTAACCTCAGTTGTTCCAATATCTATTCCTGCCACATATCGAGAATTCTCATTCATAATTCTATTATACCGTTAATGCTAATTTTTATCAAGTGTGAAAATCAAAAAAGTAACATAAAAAAACACCCTCGCAGTGATAAGTGTTTTTCTTAATATTGTATTTAAAATAATTTCTGGTGCTGGGAGAAAGATTCGAACTTTCGAAGGCATCTGCCGAC
>ERZ773018.1450-NODE-1450-length-12659-cov-4.096001_pt1 | contig 12659 bp, 10 predicted proteins | sample MGYA00580840_ERZ773018 | MGnify/ENA primary metagenome ERZ773018 (study PRJEB29015, sample SAMEA2738125) | human oral metagenome | biome: human oral; feature: human-associated habitat; material: saliva | place: China | collected 2256 ... | reverse complement strand
GGAGCCCTATCCCTTCGAAGTGGAGGGCTTCATTTAGTGTTTGCTGTTGCATGGGTAGAGGATAATTTATTGATTTTATCTTCAAGCTCTTCAATTCTTTTGAGTAGTTGCGGCAATTTGGGCACTACGGTATAGGCTCGCATTGCCGTAGAGAGATCCATGGCCGGAGAGCCAAGGAGTTGACGTCCATCCTTTACATTGCCAAGGATACCTGTCTGGCCGCCCATATCTACATGGTTGCCTACCGAAACATGACCGGCAAGCCCCACTTGCCCCCCGGTGCGACACCAGGAGCCGATGTGAGAAGAACCCGCCATACCACCTTGGGCTGCCATCACCGTGTGCTCGCCTATGGAGCAGTTGTGTGCCACCTGTACAAGGTTGTCGAGTTTGGTGCCTTTACCGATGGTGGTGCTACCCATTACGGCACGGTCTATACACGTATTGGCACCGATCTCTACGTCATCTGCCAGGATTACATTCCCCAATTGGGGGATTTTCTTGTACCCCTCCTCGGAGGGCGCAAAGCCGAACCCATCAGCCCCGATTACGGCACCTGCGTGTAGGGTACAGCGTGCCCCTATCTCGCATCCCGGGTAGATAGTGACATGGGGATAGAGGGTACTCCCCTCGCCAATCTTGCATCCTTTACCGATGTATGTATATGGGTAAATGGAGCAGCCTTCGCCCAAGGTTACTCCCTCGGCAATGTAGGCAAAAGGAGCAATGTAGCAGTGCTTGGGCAGTTTTACAGAGGGGTGGATATAGGCTTCACTAGCTACGCCCTCGTAGCGTGGAGCCATCTCTTCTGTTGCCAATTGCATCAATTGGGCAAGAGCCGCATAGGGATCGGCCACCCGGATTAGGTTAGTCGAGAGAGGAGCCGAGGGGCGAAAGTCGTCAGAAACAAGAGTAGCCGTTGCTCGGGTTGTGTAGATATGGGGTTCGTATTTGGGGTTGGCAAGAAAGGTGAGTTGCCCCTCAATGGCCTCTTCTATACGTCCAAATGAGGATACTATAGCTTGGGGATCTCCCTCAATAGTACCTCCCAGCAATGTGGCAATACTCTGTAGTGTAAACTGCATAACTCTATTTCCCTCTTAAGACCAGGGATTATATGATTCCTTGTTTGATTAGAGCCGTCTCCATTTTGCGGCGGAGGTTCTCTGCCTCGTTGGCTGCGGCAGATGCAAAATGCTCAGAACTATCGGCATAGAGAATCCCTCGGGAAGAATTCACGAGGAGACCACACTCCGGTGTCATACCATGCTCTATGAGTTGGTCAAAATCCCCGCCTTGTGCGCCAATGCCCGGCACCAAGAGAAAATGATTAGGAACAATGTTGCGCACGCGTTGTAGGTACTCGGCTTGAGTTGCCCCCACCACGTACATCATGTGCTCGTCGTCACTCCATTGGCTGCTGGTCTTGAGCACTTGCTCAAAGAAGAAGTCTCCCTCTTCGTTTTTCGTTAGCTGGAAGTCGCTAGCCCCCTGATTAGAGGTAAGAGCAAGCAGTACAACCCACTTATCCTTGTACTCCAAAAAGGGTTTTACACTATCCTGTCCCATATAGGGAGCCACGGTAAGTGCATCGGCTTTTAGGTACTCATAGGAAGAGCGAGCGTAGTGCATCCCTGTGTTGCCTATATCTCCTCGCTTGCCGTCTATGATGATGAATTGATCGGGGTATTGCTCGCGTATGTAAGCCACTGTATGCTCCAATACTTGTACTCCAAAGGCTCCCATGGATTCGTAAAATGCTACGTTGGGCTTGTATGCTACACAAGAGCCCGCGGTGGCATCAATGATGGCACGATTGAAGGTGAGCATGGGATTTTCCGTGCGCATGAGGTGCTCGGGTATCTTTCGGAGGTCTGTATCGAGTCCTACACAGAGGAAGGAGCGTTTCCGCTTTATGTTTTCTATGAGTTCTTGTCTAGTCATTGCAACTATGTATTACATGCCTTTTGGATAATAGGAGTCGGGGATTAGCTAAGGGCCGCCTCTTGCAATCGTTCGCTATTTTCTGCCACAGAGAGGGCGTCGATAATGGGCTTTAGGTCACCATCGAGCACGGCTTGTAGGTTGTACAGAGTGAGCCCGATTCGGTGGTCGGTTAGCCTACCTTGTGGATAATTATAGGTTCGTATTTTGGCACTTCTATCGCCGGTTGATACCATCGTTTTACGGCGGGAGGCAACCTCATCGAGGTACTTCTGATGCTCCAGATTGTAGATGCGGCTACGCAGTTCCGTGAGGGCTTTTGCTTTGTTTTTTAGCTGCGAACGCTCGTCTTGGCTCTGCACGGTAATCCCGGTAGGTACGTGTACGATACGCACCGCCGAGTAGGTCGTGTTTACGGATTGCCCCCCTGCACCGCTGGAGCAAAAGGTGTCAATACGTAAATCGCTTTCCTTTATTTCTACATCAAACTCGTCGGCTTCCGGGAATACGGCAACCGTGGCAGCCGAAGTATGGATGCGCCCCTGAGCCTCAGTCTCCGGTACGCGTTGCACACGATGTACACCGGACTCGTACTTGAGGGTGCCGTAGGCATTGTCTCCCGTTACGGAGAAAACGATCTCTTTGTACCCCCCAAGAGTGCCCTCGGTATAGCTACTCACCTCTACACGCCAGCCGAGCCCCTCTACGAAGCGAGTGTACATCTTAAAGAGGTCGCGAGCGAATAGAGCGGCCTCGTCTCCCCCCGTGCCTGCACGGATTTCCATGATGGCATTCTTCCCATCTTCGGGGTCATCGGGTAGGAGCAATAGGGCAATTTTTTCTTGCAATTGAGGGCATTGCTCGTCGGCAAAGGCGATTTCCTCTTTGGCAAGAGCCTTCATCTCCTCATCATCTGTCCCATTGAGTAGCTCCATCGCTTCCTGGCGATTATGCTTGAGGCGATTGTATTCCTCGTGGGCTTGGTGCAACTCCTCTAGACGGCGATACTCTTTGCTGAGACGCACAAAACGCTTATCGTCCGCTATTACAGAGGGGTCTGTGATGAGCAAAGCAACCTCTTCGAATCGGGCTTCGAGGTTCTGGAGGTGTTGTAATAGTTTCTCTTCGTTCATTTAATAGCGTAGAGTGCCATAGGGCGATTGGATGGTGAGACTATTCGTTGCCGCGTCTTCTACATGCCCTATTATCTGGGCTTCGATGCCGAAGCTCTGACTGATGGCGATAACATCGCTAGCCACCTCCTGTGGTACGTAAAACTCTAGGCGATGCCCCATGTTGAATACTTTGTAGAGCTCTTCTCCCGAGGCTCCGCTCTCTTCTGCAATGATGCGGAAGAGTGGGGGTACGGGCAAAAGATTGTCTTTTACCACATGTTTCCCTCGAACAAAGTGGAGTACCTTGGTCTGTGCACCTCCGGTACAATGTACCATACCATGTATTTGGGGGCGAAGCTCACGGAGTACTGCTGCCACTACGGGAGCATAGGTGCGAGTCGGAGAGAGTATCAATTGTCCCATATTAAGAGGTGTATCCTCCACAGGTTCTAAGAGAGAACGAGACCCACTGTAGACAAGGTCTTGAGGGATGGCAGCATCGAAGCTCTCAGGGAATCGCTCTGCAAGATATTTCCCTAAGACGTCGTGGCGAGCAGAGGTAAGCCCATTGCTCCCCATTCCGCCGTTGTATTGGTGTTCATAGGAGGCTTGACCATAGGAAGCCAGCCCTACTATTACGTCTCCACCGGCAATGCGTGCATTGTCTATGACATCACTGCGGCGCATTCGGCAGGTTACGGTACTATCCACTATAATGGTACGTACGAGGTCGCCCACATCTGCTGTTTCTCCTCCTGTGGAGTAGATGCCTACGCCTAGCTGGCGGAGGTTCTCTAGAAGCTCTTCTGTGCCATTGATGATTTCCGCAATCACTTCTCCCGGGATGAGAGACTTGTTGCGCCCGATGGTGGAGGAGAGCAAAATGTTGTCGGTTGCTCCTACGCAGAGGAGGTCGTCGAGGTTCATTACGAGGGCGTCTTGGGCTATCCCTTTCCAAACGGAGAGGTCACCGGCTTCGCGCCAATAAATGTAAGCAAGGGAAGACTTTGTACCGGCTCCGTCGGCATGCATTAGGTTGCAATAGTTGGGGTCTCCGCCAAGGAGGTCGGGGATAATCTTGCAAAAAGCTTGAGGGTATAGCCCCTTGTCTACATTTTTAATTGCATTGTGTACGTCTTCTTTACTCGCAGAGACGCCACGTTGCATGTATCGTTCGTTGCTCATAGTGCTGATTGTCGTTTTACCAAAGCCGGAGTACATCTCCCTCTAGAGGCACGTAACTCTCTATGTCTAAACCATTGATTTTGTAGAGGTACTCCACGCGAATGCCGTAGAGTTGTGAGATGCTGTGCATAGACTCTCCTACGCTCACCACATGATCCGGAGTGCTATCTCCATGTTTGTTTTTGCGTTGTAGATATATCACATCTCCCTTTTTGAGGGGGAAGTCTACAGTGGCGTCGTTGAAAGTTGCCAGCTTCTCTTCATCAATGTTTACGTCGCGAGCTATTGTTGTAAAGGAGTCTCCCTCTTCTGCCAACACGTACTCAAGTCCGTAGCAATTGTACTGGGTTCGCTTTTGGGGGGCCTTGGGAGTCGTTTGCTTTTCTCGCTTCTTCTCCCGAGTGGAGGAGGGCGATGATGCTTTCCCTCTCATCCATGAGGGGGAGGCCTCTCGGTCGAGTTCGTACAAACTATAAAGCTCTACAAGAGCAATAAGTTTATTGGCATATCCTTTGTCCGTGGCGTATCCACACCTTTGCAATCCCTTGGCCCATCCTTGATAATCGTCCAGCGAAAGCTGAAACAAAGACTTGTAGCGAGGTTGTTGCAAGAAGTAGGAGTGATCGGTATAGGAGTCTAATGGAGAGTCGTAACTGCGGAAGCATTCTCCCATTTCATCGTCGTCTTTATAGGCTCTATTGCCTTGCCAAGATTTGTGGCACTTGATGCCAAAGTGATTGTTGTGCACACTTGCTAGCGTGCTTGCTCCTGCGTTCGACTCGAGCAATCCCTGTGCGATTGTGATACTTGCGGGTATCTTGTGCCGCTTCATCTGGAGTATGGCTTCGTTGGCATACTTGCGGATATAGGCTTGATAGGCGGCATTCATGCGCTGTCCATACAGGAGTGGTAAGGAAGTGAGGGAGAATAGTAGCACTATGACCCCGCGTAATAACTGGTTTGCTCGCATTGCCTGTTTCGTATCTTATCTCTACAAAGGTACAATTTTGCCGCGGATTTGCCATCGTCGGCTTCTGCGGCTACCTATCCGTGATAGAGGGGCTTTCTATTAAAGAAGAGTAGAGGGGCTATGAGAAGAATGGCAGACTCCAAACAACAAGGAGGCTGAGGATGAGTACAATGAGCCAGAAGGAGCGTACCTTACGCTCGTGGGCTGGGAAGGCAAGAACCATGACCATAGAGGCCGGGATGAGGCTCAGGAGCGAAAGCCCAACGAGGTGTTGTGAATAAAAAATACCCAGAGGAAGCATGAGGGCTGGGCGCATCTGTGCTGCCATAAGTTGGCGTACTCGCACTTTCTTTTCACCCAAGCGTATTACGCCAAATAATGTAGCGATAGCGTAGAGAGAGGTACTAACCGCTACGGCTATGAGTAGGGGAGGTGGTAACATATTGCCCTCTTGCCAGATGGGGCGAGGGGTGAATATCTCTTGTAGTGCTTGCTGTAGATGGGGAAGACGCTCGCTGTACAATACAATAGGGGTAGCAATAATAAAGATGCTAATAAGTCCCAAGAAAAATCCGATACTGCTACGCAAAGAGAGAGCTCGGAGGTCGATGGCCGTAAAAAGGGTGAGGGGTAGAAGGGCTATAAATGGGGGATAGAGCAAGACTCCCAAGCCCATAAACACACCGGCTGTTGTGAGATCTAGGGGATGATCGGAGTGGCGATAACTATTGTAGAGACTGAAGAGAATCCCGAGATAGGGCAATAGGGAGATTAGCACCGAGCCGGAGCTCCATGCAAAGGGGTAGAGTAGGAAGAGAAGAGTGGTGAGCAGGGTGCTCCAGTGGCGGTCTTCTTCTTCATAGAGAACAAAGCTATTGGCAAGAGATCGTAGGAGCAGACATGCAAGGATGATGAGTAAACTCGCCCCTAAGGGTAGAGCCCATACGGGTACTTCTATGGGGGCCTCGAGCATCCAAAAGGAGAACTGCGAGGGGCTAAAAAGAGGGATGATAGCTGCGGCCTCCCCTAGGATTAGGAGAAGGGAGAGTGGCAAAGCTCCTCGCATTTTGCCGGGAGAAGGGGAGGTATTATACTGCATCTAAAGGAGTAAGAGACGGCAATCTGAAGTATAAGCCTAGGGAGAGTGTACTGTATAGGGAGGGGGGAGTATCTTACTAGAAGTATCCTAATATATAGCAAAGTCCCTACCCCCATACTTTTATTAGAGAGGGGATAGGGAGCTTTGTATCTTACTTAGAGAAGATCTTGCCCAATATCGTGACGGTAATTCTTCCCTTCGAATAGCACCTGCTGGGCTATGGTGTAGCACCGTTTGAGGGCGGCTTCGGGGGTTGCTCCATAAGAGCTTACAGAGAGTACTCGCCCTCCATCGGTTACAATTTTGCCGTCTAGTTTACGCGTGCCGGCATGGAAGAGGCAAGTGTCGTGGGGAGGATCGGGGAGTGTGATCTCGTACCCTTTTTTGTAGCTTCCCGGGTAACCACGGGAGACGAGCATTACACTAGCGGCAGGGCGAGGGTCTTCGCTCAATGTGTATTCGTCGAGTGTGCCGTTTGCTATAGCCTTGAGGAGAAGAGCTACATCGCTAGAGATGCGGAGCATTACAGTCTCCGTCTCGGGGTCTCCTAGGCGACAATTGTACTCAATAACATAGGGATCGCCCTTCACATTCATGAGCCCGAGGAAGATAAATCCACGGTACTCTATGTGTTCATCTCGCAGCCCTTGTAGGGTCGGTTCTATGATGCGCTGGCGTACCTTTTCCACAAAAGCCTCATCGGCAAAAGGTACGGGGCTAACAGATCCCATCCCACCCGTATTGGGTCCCATGTCGCCATCGCCGATACGTTTGTAGTCTTTAGCCGCAGGGAGGACCTTATAATTAACTCCATCGGTTGCTACAAATATGGAGCACTCGATGCCTTGTAGGAACTCTTCAATGACTATTTTTTGTCCCTTAGTGCCCCAAATGCCTTCGGCAAGGTCGTCGAAGCCTTCGGCAGCCTCCTCTAGTGTGGGAACAATAAGCACCCCCTTACCGGCTGCCAAACCATCGGCTTTGAGTACAAAAGGGGGATGCAGGGTTTGCAGATAAGCTACGGCTTCGCTCTTTTCGTTGGCTGCAAAGGTGCGGTAACTTGCCGTCGGGATGCCGTAGCGTTGCATAAAGGCTTTGCTAAAGTCTTTGCTCCCCTCCAGCTGTGCTCCTTGGGCATTGGGCCCTACGACCATGAGGAGAGGGAAGTCTTCTTTGCGCTCGGCAAAATAGTCGGCAATGCCCTGTACAAGGGGCTCTTCGGGGCCGGAAACCAAGAGGTTGACCCCATGACTTGCAATAAAGTCTGCGATTGCGTCAAAGTCTTTGCCCGAGAGTTCCGGTACATTGATGCCGTAGATTTCACTCCCTCCATTACCCGGGGCAATGTAGAGTTGCTCTACCTCGGGAGAGGTGGCAATGCGCCATGCCATGGCAGACTCGCGCCCCCCGGAGCCTAGAAGCAGTACGATGAGGCGTTCGCTAGCTCGTTTTTCTTGCATGATCGAATCTAATTGGAGGAGGTCTTTTTGCTCCTCATCTTGTGGGATATAATATATCTTGCTCATAGGTGATCTTGGAAGTATCTTGTTATTGTTTGGTTTAGATGTACGCGATCTTTACCCAGTACGTTGTGTTCGTGTCCCGGGTAATACATGCAATCGGGGTATGTACGCTGGTTAATACATGCTTGTACAAAGGCTTGTGCGTGCTGCCAAAGTACCACATTGTCTACGGTACCATGGATGAGAAGGAGGCGTCCCTTGAGGTCGCCGGCACGGAGTGTGAGGTTGTTTTGTTGGTACCCTTCGGGGTTTTCTTGCGGAGTATCGTTGTAGCGTTCGCCGTACATTACTTCGTAACGGCTCCAGTCCATTACGGGGCCTCCTGCTACACCTACTTTGAAAACGTCGCTGTGGGTGAGCATCAGGTTGGTAGTCATAAAGCCTCCAAAGCTCCATCCGTAGACACCCATACGCTCGGTATCTACCCAAGGTTGCTTTTGTAGGAACTCTACTCCGCGCATTTGGTCGTCCATTTCGGCCGTCCCTACTTGGCGGTGAATCACCTGCTCGAAGTCGCGCCCACGGCGAGCACTCCCTCTATTGTCGAGGGTGAAGACGACGTAGCCCTGCTGTGCCATATACACATCCCAACCGCCGGCTCCGGCTAACCAGTCTTTGGTCACAAGTTGAGCGTGCGGACCGCCATAAACGTAAATGATGGTCGGGTACTTTTTGTTCGGGTCGAAGTTAATCGGTTTGAGGAGGCGATAGTGCAGTGTGGTTTTGCCATCGCGTGCCGTAAGAGTACCTAGTGTAATCTCGGGCATGATGGCATTTTTTGTGGGATCTTCCGCCTTGAGTAGTTGCTTTTCTTCTTTCCCCTTAGTACTAACGATGCGGCTGATGCGAGGTGTCGTGGGGGACGAATAGGTATCTATAAACGCTGTTTTAGAAGCGTTGAGGCTTGTATGGTGTACTCCCTCTATGGGGGTTAGGTCCACAAAATTTTTGCCATTAATGCCTATGCTGTAGAGGCGAGTCTCTAGAGGAGAAGCCGCTGTTGCCTCAAAAAAGATGGTCTTACCGTCTTGAGAGAAGCCCTTGAATTCGGTCACTTCCCACTCGCCTCGGGTGATTTGTTGTAGAGAGTTTGCTTTACGGGTAGAGCCCAGATAGAAGTGGTTGTAGCCATCTTTGCGAGAGAGCCAGAGGTAACGCCCATCGTTGGCAGGGAGGAAGATCATGGGAGACTGCGGCTCAATGTATTTGGGGTCATCCTCCACAAACAGAGTGGCAAGCCTAGCTCCCGATTGGGCATCGTAGCGATTGACTTCGTTGTGGTTCTGCCCCCGATTCACCTCGGCAATGTAGAGCGAACGATTGTCGGGATCCCAAGCAATGTTGGTAAGGTAGTGCTCGGGGTCGCCTCCCGTCTGCATATAGACCGTTTGTCCCGTCGTGCGATCGAATACTCCTAGGGTAACGTGGTGTGAGGGCTCGCCAGCCATGGGGTAACGCACAGGCACCTCTTTTGCCTTGTGTGGGGCGATGTCTACCAAAGGATAGGGAGCTACCATGGATTGATCCATGCGGTAGAAGGCAACTTTGCTGCCATCGGGGCTCCAGAAGATCCCTTTCTCTATACCAAACTCACGCTGATGGACAGACTCTCCGTAGACGATAGAGTTCCCTTCGTTTTGGGCGATAACGAGGCGTTGTGTGCGCTTGTCGCTCCCTGCCTCCTCTAGTTGCTGCATGTAAAGAGCGCCATCGCTGCTTCTTGCGATAAGCCACTTGGCATCGGGCGATAGCTCTACAAGCTCATCGGCAGTATCCCCTTGGCTCTGGAGCGAAAGGCTGCGAAGAAGCTTTTTCTGAGAAAGGTCTATAATGTAAATGGCACGCCATGTTTGCACCGCAAGGAGAGATGGCTCTCCCTCAATGGGGTAGTAATGGGGTAGTTGCCCGTGATACATGTGTAGGAGATCCTCTCCCGTGATGAGGCTTTGTATCTCACTAACGGTAAGTAATACCTTGGGGTTTTGCTCTTTGGCATTGCTTTCCATCAATTTATCTCCCTCTAGATAGGTACAACGGTCGCCTATCCATTGCAAGCGAGGGATGTATTTGGGGTAGTAGTTGCTGATGAACTTTTGCCCTCCCGGGGTTACCTCCTCCAGACTATAGAGCCCTTGGGCATCTTGTGCATAGCCGTAGATTGCACTCCCGGTAAGCAGGGTCGCGAGAAATAGGGTATGCAGAGATCTGTTTCTCATATACTTGAATATTTCGTTTGGTTTTACTACTGGTTACTATCGTCGAAGACTTGGATGCGAGATTTGCGTGAGGGTCGTTCTTCATCTCCACGCCTACCGAATCTGTCTTTGGGGCTATTTGAACCATGTTGCCCTTTCCCTCCAAATCGGGGGCGACGTGTCTTTTCTTCTGTCGCGGGAGAGGTGTTTTTGAATGTCTTTTCCCTCTCGGGGCGTTTCTCCCTCGGGGTGCGCTCCTGCTTGCGTTCGCGGTAGGGACGAGAGGATGCATACGTGCGTGTTTTCCCCTCGGCTAGGTCGCGCTTAAAATCGTCGCGCTTGCCCTCGAATAGTTCGTAACTCCTTAGTTCGCACTCGAGGTCGCCATTGAGCAAGTCGAGGCGAGAGGAGTGACGCAGACCAATCGCATTGAATAGCTTATTCTTGGGGGCAATAATCCAAACCTTAGAGCCGGCATATTTGTGCTTGAGTTCACTGCCGATCATGCTATAGAGCGCCTCTAGGTCGAACCGTGTGAGCCGCTCTCCATAGGGTGGGTTGAGTACCATCAGCACGGGAGCTTCGGGGGCATTGCGGCGTTGCATAGCTATATGTTCTACAGTAATGTCGTGCCCTAATCCCATATGCTGCACGTTGGCATTCGTTACCGTATAGGCATCGTTGGCAATATCGCTAGCGTAGATGTGGTGCTCAAAAGGTGTCTCGAAGTTGGGGTCTTCTTGTACTTCTCGCCAAAGGTCGGCATCAAAGTCCGCCCACTCTTCGAAGGCGTATTTGGTGCGCCATGCGCCTGCTGCTACCCCTCGAGCAATCAGAGCTGCTTCGATGGCAAAGGTGCCCGATCCACACATCGGGTCTATAAGGTCGCATTGCCCCTGCCAACCGGCTTTGAGTAGGATACCGGCAGCAAGTACTTCGCTGAGTGGAGCCGGGGTTTGTTTTACTTTGTATCCGCGCTTGTGGAGGCTATCCCCCGAGCTATCCAGAGAGAGGGTAACATGCCTTTGAGCAATGTGAATATTAAAGCGAACATCGGGAGTATCCATGCGTACCGAAGGGCGCTTCCCATCGGGGGTATTGGCTACAAAGTAGTCTGCAATGGCATCTTTTACTCGATAGCTTACGTAGCGACTATTGCTGAATCTATCGGAGTAAACTACGGGATCTATGAGGAATGTTTGGTCGCATCGGAGGTAGCGATCCCACGCAAACTGGCGGAGGGTCTCGTAGAGGTCTTCGATGCTTTCGCAGTTGAACTCGTAGATGGGTTTGAGGATGCGTAGAGCCGTGCGCAAACGGTAGTTAGTAAGGTATAGCATACGCTTATCTCCTCTAAAACGCACCATACGACGCCCTACCTCTATGTCATAGGCTCCGAGGGCTTCTAGTTCATCGGCTAGCACGTCCTCCAATCCGTACAGGGTCTTTGCCACGTAGGAGGAGAGGTGATGTTGGGTAGCATGTGCATCCCTTTGTTGCTTGAGGGTGGATGTTGTTTTGTTTCCCATATAGTCGCTTAATCTCTCTTTCCTACAAAAGTACGCAAATCCCCTATACCTCTGTATAGTCTCTAGCTGTTTTCCTCAGTGTGTTCTACCAGAGAATTACGACAATAGGAATCAGTATCGGTAGTGATGCCACTCTCTACTTGAATAGATCTTCAAAGAAGACTTATTCTAGATAGGTTTTTTTTATGATACTTTGTGGGTTCTCGGTAAAAAGTATTACTTTCGTATGCGGAGTAGTTCATCTGCTTCGCTTTTTATAAAAGAGGCGTTATGTCTTCGTCTTGTATGCTCGAAGCCTGAGAAACTTAAAGCAACAATAGACAAGAGAAGGTGTGATGGTCTCCGCGCGTATAGCGTGGGGCTGTTATCCCACATCTGTCTATTAAGGTTTTCTCAGGGCCTGAGCATTAGGACGTGGTGCATACAGTTCCACGCTTCTGCATGTGTGATTTTTTTTAGGTCTAGAGGGGAGCTGTCTGACCATTGAGAAACATTATGGCAATTTCTATGATTGAACCCCGTAGTGCTTGGTATGATATTATCAACGAGCAAGGGAAAAAAGTGAAAACATTGTCACAAACTATTGGTGAAGTGGTTGGTTATGGACCTCATTTCTTCATCGTCAGACGTAGTGCGTGGTACGACCTTTACGATGAAAATGGTAAGAAGTACAAGACATTAAGTGAGACCATTGGAATTATTGTCAGTGTTACAGGCGATACTTTCGTTGTACGAAGAAGTGCTTGGTTAGACACCTATGACCGCTTCGGAAAGAAGATAAATACACGTTCTGCACATTAATCCTTTTCTTCCCTAGATTCTGAGACTAGATCTTGGAGTCTAGGGAAAGTGCTCGTAATAACTCTTTATGGAATCCTTAACAAACATATCAGCATTACTTGCTGATAACTCTATCGTTGTTCCTAACTATCAGCGCGCATATTCTTGGGATACGGACAAGTCCGAAAAAACTTTGAAGCAGGTGAATACTTTTTTGTCGGATTTGCAGGATTATGTCAATAGTAAGTCTGAATCTCCATATTATTTCGGACACTTCCTTTTTGAAAAAAGAGAAGGGAATGAATACGCTATTATTGAT
>ERZ773018.1449-NODE-1449-length-12660-cov-13.586117_pt1 | contig 12660 bp, 10 predicted proteins | sample MGYA00580840_ERZ773018 | MGnify/ENA primary metagenome ERZ773018 (study PRJEB29015, sample SAMEA2738125) | human oral metagenome | biome: human oral; feature: human-associated habitat; material: saliva | place: China | collected 2256 ... | reverse complement strand
TCGTCACCCAGATGCCGGGCGAGCGCGCCGCCGACCTGGCGCGCCTGGAGGAGATCGCCGGGGAGGTCTTCGGGCCCGACCGGGTAGATGTGCGCGAATCGCTGGCGGATGCGGTCGATCGTGCAGCCGAGATCGCCGAGGCCGGGGCTGAGCCCGCGGATCGTAGCGGAGTCCTCGTGTTTGGCTCGGTCATGCTGGCCGGCGAGATGCTCAAGCTTGCGGGGCACTGCCCGCGATGAAGCGATTCTCGACTGAGGCGGTCGCCCTGTGGCGGCCGCCTCGGTTGGGTTTTTCTGTGGAACGTGGCACGATTATCTCGACTACAAGAAAAGATGAGCACTGTGCAAGGAGGCATCATGAAGAAGCTCGTCAATGACGTCCACGCCGTCGTGCGCGAAACCCTCGAAGGTTTCGCCCTGGCCCACTCCGACATCGTCGATGTCCATTACTCGCCGGACTTCGTGACCCGTCACGCCCCCAAGGCCGAGGGCAAGGTTGGCCTCGTCTCCGGCGGCGGATCCGGCCATGAGCCCCTGCACGCGGGCTTCGTGGGCGAAGGGATGCTGGACGCGGCCGTACCCGGCGCTGTCTTTACCTCGCCCACCCCCGACCCGATTCTGGAGGCCACGAAGGCCGCCGACCACGGGGCGGGCGTCCTGCACATCGTCAAGAACTACACGGGCGACGTCCTCAACTTCGAGACCGCCGCCGAGCTGGCCGACATGGAGGACATTCAGGTCGCCACCGTCGTCGTCAATGACGACGTGGCCGTCGAGGACTCCCTCTACACGGCGGGCCGTCGCGGCGTCGCGGGAACGATCTTCGTGGAGAAGATCGCGGGCGCGGCCGCCGAGCGCGGCGACTCCCTCGAGGAGGTCACCCGCATCGCGACCAAGGTCAACGACCAGACCCGCTCCATGGGCCTGGCCCTGGGCCCCTGCACCGTGCCGCACGCCGGTAAGCCCTCCTTCGACCTGGGCGAGGACGAGATTGAGCTGGGCATCGGCATCCACGGCGAACCCGGTTACCGTCGCGGATCCATGGAAAGCGCCGACTCCCTCGTCGCCGAGCTCTACGAGCGCGTGCGCGCCGACCTGGGCCTGACTGACGGCGAGCGCGTCGTCGCCCTCGTCAACGGCATGGGCGGCACCCCCGTTTCCGAGCTCTACATCTGCTTCCGCGCCCTCGCGGCCCTCCTGAAGAAGGATGGCATCGAGATTGCCCGCCAGATGGTCGGCAACTACGTCACCAGCCTGGAGATGCCGGGCGTGTCCGTGACCCTCATGCGCGCCGACGACGAACTCCTCGAACTCTTCGACGCTCCCGTGAACACGGTTGCCTGGAAGTAAGCAACGAGGCAGGACAAGGAGAAACACGATGAGCCTAGATGCAGCGTGGGCACGCCGGTGGATCGAGCTGGCGGCGGCGGACGTCGCTGAGCAGCGCGACTACCTGGTGGACCTGGACCGAGCCATCGGGGATGGCGACCACGGCGAAAACATGGACCGCGGATTCAAGGCCGTCGTCGAGGCCCTGGGACAGGCCGAGCCTGCCAGCGTCGCCGAGGTCTTGAAGACGGTCGCCAAGACCCTCATGTCCACGGTCGGTGGCGCCGCCGGGCCCCTGTACGGGACCGCCTTCCTGCGCGCATCCAAGGCCGCCGGTGACGGCGAACTCGACGCCGCTGGCGTCGCTGCCATCATCGAGGGTGCGCTGGGTGGTGTCCAGGCCCGAGGCAAGGCCACTACGGGTGAGAAGACCATGGTGGACGCGTGGACGCCCGCGCTCGACGCCGCCCGTGCGGCCGCCGAATCCGGTGCCGATGCTGTCGCCACCCTCCAGGCCGCCGCCACCGCCGCCGAGGCCGGAGCAGCCGCTACGGAACCCCTGCGGGCCACGAAGGGACGCGCCTCCTACCTGGGGGAGCGCTCCATCGGGCACCTCGACCCCGGCGCCGTGTCCACCTCCCTCATCCTGCGCGCCGCCGCGTGCGCAGCGGGCGAGGTTGGCGCGGCATGAGCGTGCGCGTTTCCTTCGTCATCGTCTCCCACTCCGAGGCCCTGGCGCGCGGCGTGTGTGAGCTGGCCGCGCAGATGGCCCCCGACGTGCGCTTTGAGGCCGCCGGGGGCACCGACGACGGCCGCATCGGCACCTCCTACGACCTCGTGGAGACTGCCGTTGAGGCTGCCTTGAAGGCCGTGGACGGTGAGGGCAGCGGCGTCATCGTGCTGACCGACCTCGGCTCGGCCACGATGACCGTCGAATCCGTCATCGACATGAGCGACGAGCCCGAGCGCGTGCGCTTCGTCGACACCTGCCTCGTCGAAGGAGCCGTCGCCTCCTCCGTACGCGCCCAGCTCGGCGAAAGCCTGAGCCAGGTCGCCGAGGTGGCCGCATCCCTCGCCCCGCGCCTGGAGGCACCACCCTCCCAGGTGGCACACGAGGAAGGCGTCCCGGTCATCGTCGGGACCGCGGAGGGGGCGCCGACCTCGCCCATGAGGGCGTCGGGCTCCGCCGTGGTCGCCGACCCCGTCGGACTCCACGCGCGACCCGCCGCCGCCTTCGTGCGCCTGGCGGGCACCTTCGACGCTGAGATTACGGTCAACGGGGCGGACGGCTGCTCGGTCCTGGACCTCATGGCCCTGGGGATTCGCCAGGGTCAGACGGTCCTCATCGAAGCCACTGGGGCCGACGCCACAGCAGCAGTTGCCGCGCTGACGGATATGCTTGAAGGTGCCAATTAGGTCACCCTCACTATCACAGGAGACAACGTGAGCGCTAAGAGTGTTCTGCTGGAACCCCAGCACCTTCTCGACCCCACCCTCGAGCACACCCTCATCGTCGTGAAGCCCGACGGCTACGCGCGCGGCCTGACCGGCGAGATCCTGCGCCGCATCGAGGCCAAGGGCTATACGATCAAGGGCCTCAAGCTCATGGTCGCCTCCCGCGAGCTGCTCGCCGAGCACTACGCCGACCATAAGGACAAGCCCTTCTTCGAGGGACTCCTGGAGTTCATGAGCTCCGGCCCCGTCGTCGCCATGATCGTCGAGGGCCAGCGCGTCGTCGAGGGCATGCGCGTCGTCATGGGGTCCACCGACCCGACGACCGCCCCCGCTGGCACGATCCGCGGCGACCTGGGCCGCGCCTGGAACAGCCCCCACATGGAGAACCTGATCCACGGCTCGGACTCCGTGGATAACGCAAAGCGCGAAATCTCCCTGTGGTTCCCGGAGATTTACTGAGGGGCCGGTAACCTGCAAGGGTGCACCTCAAGAACCTGACGCTGCGGGGCTTTAAGTCCTTCGCCAGTGCGACCACGCTCGCCCTCCAACCGGGCATCACGTGCGTCGTCGGCCCCAACGGGTCGGGTAAATCCAACGTCGTCGACGCGCTCGCCTGGGTCATGGGCGAGCAGGGAGCCCGCGCGCTACGCGGCTCGAACATGGCGGACGTTATCTTCGCGGGGACATCTGGGCGCGCTGCGTTGGGGCGCGCCCAGGTGGACCTGACGATCGACAACACGGACGGTCTGCTCGACATCGAGTATTCCGAGGTGACGATCAGCCGCACCCTGTTTCGCGGTGGCGGCTCGGAGTATTCCATCAACGGCTCGCCCGTGCGGCTCCTGGACGTTCAGGAGCTGTTGTCGGACACGGGCATGGGCCGCCAGATGCACGTCATTGTTGGCCAGGGCCAGCTCGACGCGATCCTGTCCTCCACGCCCGAGGAGCGGCGCGGCTTCATCGAAGAGGCCGCCGGCGTCCTCAAACACCGGCGCCGCAAGGAGCGGGCGCTGAAGAAACTGTCCGACATGGACGCGAACCTTGTGCGCGTCCTGGACCTGACGAATGAGATTCACCGGCAGCTGGGGCCCCTGGCCCGCCAGGCGCGCATCGCCCGGCGCGCTTCCCTCATTCAGGCGCGCGTGCGCGACGCGAAGGCCCGCCTGCTCGCGGACGACCTGGCATCTGCGCTGTCCAAGCTGGCCGCGCTCGAGGCCTCTGATGAGTCGGCCGCGCAACGCCGAGCCACCCTGGAGGCTCAGATTACGGCCTCGCGCGCCGAGGTGTCTCGCCTGGAGGATGCGGAACGTGCGTCCTCGCCGGCGCTCGATCAGGCGTCCTCCGACTGGCAGTCCCTGACGACGATCACCGAGCGCCTGCGCGGCACACTGATGGCCGCGAGCCAGAAGGTTTCCCTGCGCGCAACACCCGAGCTTCCCCCGGGCGGCGAGGATCCCGATGTGCTCGACGAGCGCGCCCGCGTCGCCGGCGCCGAGGATGCTGCGCTGGTCGCTCAGGTCGAACAGGCGCGCAGTGCCCTGACGTCCGCGACTCGCGCGCGCGAGGCCGCCGAGGACGCCGACGAGTCTGCGTCCCGCGAGCTTGCCCGCGTCAACCGCGTCATCGCGGACCACCGCGAGAAGGTCGCGCGCCTGACGGGCGACGCTTCCACGGCCGCGTCTCGCCTGGAGGCCGCACTCGCCGAGGCCGACCGTGCGTGGGGCGCATACCGCGCGGCTCAGGAGCGCGCCGAGGCTGCGGCTGCGGCCGTGCCTGGAACCGGTCGTTTGTCCGGCTTTGCGGACGAGGCTGGGGTGTCCTCTTCCGGGAAGGCACAGGCTGACAGCGCGTTCGATAAAGCTGCGGATAGTCCGGAATCTGGTGGGGGAGCTGCCCGCGCACACGCCGATGCGTCGGCCCGTCGTGATGCCGCTCGCGCGCGCGTGGACGAGCTGCTGGGCGTTGAGCGCGAGGCTCGGGCCGACCGTGCCCGATGGGAGGCACGCCGCGACGCGCTCTCCCAGCTGCTGACCCCCGAGGACGGAACCGCCGAGCTGCTGGGACGCGATGGCGTGCTCGGCCAGGTGGCGCCGCTCCTGCGTGTGGCGCCCGGCTACGAGGACGCGGTCGCCAGCGCGCTGGCCCCCTTCGCCGACGCGGTCGTCGTTGATTCTCTGGCCCGAGGCCTCCGCGAGCTGGACGCGGCCCGCGCGGCCGGGCGCTCGCTGCGCCTCGTCGTCGCACCCCCGGCACCCGCAAGCGACGCGGACGAGCCTGCGGATACCCAGGCCTCGTCCCCTGAACGCCCAGGCTTGTCAGCGGTGCCCGCGGACGGCGGCGACCTGCCCGAGGGGGCCACATGGCTGGGATCGGTCGTCACCTGCGAGGGAGCCGCCGCACCCCTGGCGGACCTCCTGGACGGGGTCGTCGTCTGCTCACCTGAGAGCGCCGCTGAAGCGCTGGACGTGCCCGGCGTGCGCGCCGTCGTCACGCCCGGCGGCGACGTGCTGCGCTCGTGGTCCCTTGAGGGTGGGCACCAGGCGTCCTCCGTCCTCTCCGTGCGCGCAGACTTCGACGAGGCCGACGCGCGGGCGCGGGAGGCAGGCGCGCGCATGGACGCCGTGTCCAAGCAACTTGCCCACGCGAACGGGGCACTGGACCGGTCCATCAAGGAGGCGAACGACGCCCTCAAGGCCCTGCGCGAGGAGGACGCCCAGCGCGCCAAGGAAGCCCAGGAGCTGGCCCGTGCCCAGTCCGCCGCGCAGGCCGCCCGCGCCGAGGCCAATCGCGCCCGTGACGTGGCCCGCCGCGCCGACGAGCAGGTCGAGTGGGCCCGCGAGCAAGACGTGGCCGCGCGGGCGCGCCTGGAGGGCGCCGACTCGGTCGGCCCGCCCGAATCCCTGGAGGACGCCCAGGCCCGCGCCGACGCCTCCTCCCGCGCTGCCCGTGAGGCCCGCGACGGCGAAAACCAGGCGCGCCTGGCGCTGCGCTCACTGGAAGAACAGTCGCGGCGCGCAGCCTCACGCGCCCGCTCCCTGCGCCAAGCGGCCGCCGCCGAGCGCGAGGAACGCGCCCGCTACGCCCAGCGCGAGGCAGTGAGGCGCACGGAACTGGCCACGGCCTCGGACGTGGAAGCCGCCGCGCGCGTGGCCCTGGAGGCCGCCGAGCGCGCCCTATCTCGCGCGGCCGAGCGCCGCGACCACCTGAGTGCGCGGCGCTCCCAGGTGTCCCAAGAAGTATCGGACGCACGCCGGGCCCTGGATCGGCTGAGCGCGGAGCTGTCCGAGGCGACGAGCAACGCCAATCAGGGGAAGATCGCCGCCGAGCAGACGCGCGTGCGCGTCGAAGACTTGGAGCGGCGCTCCCTTGAGGAGCTGTCCCTCGAACCCGAGCAGCTGATCGCCGAGTTCGGACCCGAGACGATGGTTCCGATGCTGCCCCTGGACCCCGACCAGATCGAGAAGGCCGAGGCCGCCGAGCCGAGCGCGTACGTGCGCGCCGAGCAGGAGCGAGCGCTCGCCAAGGCGCAGAAGGACTTGGAAAAGCTGGGGCGCGTCAACCCGCTGGCGCTCGAGGAACACGAGGCGCTGGCTTCGCGGCACAAGTTCCTCGTGGACCAAGTGCAGGATCTTAAAGCTTCGAAGGCGGACCTGCTGCGCATCGTGCAGGACGTGGATCGCCTAGTGGAGGAGGCCTTCGCATCAGCGTTCGCCGAGACGCGCGAGCAGTTCGAGCACGTGTTCGGCGTACTGTTCCCGGGCGGCCAGGGTGATCTGGTGCTCACCGACCCGGACGACATGCTCTCGACCGGCATCGAGATCGAAGCTCGGCCCGCCGGCAAGAAGGTGAAGCGCCTGTCGCTGCTGTCGGGCGGCGAGCGTTCCCTGGCCGCGATCGCGTTCCTGGTGGCGATCTTCAAGGCGCGCCCGTCCCCGTTCTACGTCATGGACGAGGTCGAGGCCGCCCTGGATGACATGAACCTGACGCGCCTGCTCGCCATCTTCAAGGAGCTGCAGGAGACCTCGCAGCTGATCGTCATCACGCACCAGAAGCGCACGATGGAGATCGCGGATGCCCTCTACGGCGTCACAATGCGCGACGGCGTTACGACGGTGGTGTCCCAGCGCTTGGCGGACTAGGGGAGTGGTTACCGTTCCAGGCTTTGATGACTCCACCTTCAAAGAAAATCATGACCGAACTATTTGGACCTGAGGGGAGAGCGCAATGAGCAAGAAACCAGAGGGAAGCTATCGTCTTGCGGGAGGAATCACCGTCACCGACGCTGATCTTGAAGCAGATGCGCAGCGCTTCGAAGCGGGCGAATGCGACGGAACGTGGAAGGTTCTGCCAGGTCGCCCGACGCTCTCAGGCCTCGAGCCTGGTCAGCGTGCCGTGCGTGAGCTCGTAGATCGTGTCCACGTACGGCAGGATTGAGCGATCATGCGTCACCATGATGGCGCTCTTGTTCTTTGACTTCACTTCCTTGCAGATCAACTGAGCGATCTCCTGGCCGCGATCCGGATCCAGGCTCGCCGTCGGCTCGTCGGCCAAGATCAGCTTCGGGTTGCCGATGAAGGCGCGAGCAATCGCCGCCCGCTGCTTCTGGCCGCCCGACATTTGGCGCGGATACTTCGCGTAGGAGGCCTCGATCCCCAGGTCTTGCATGAGGGCGCGGACCTCGGCCTGACGCGCGGCCTTGTTCTTCTCGCCCTTGAGCTTGGCGACCAGCTCGAGCTGATCACCGATGCACATGTAGGGCAGGAGCTGGTGGTCCTGGAAGATAAAACCCAGCAACTCCAGGCGCTTGCGCGTCCACTGCTTCTGGCTCAGCTCCGTGAGGTCCTGGCCAGCGATAGAGATGCGCCCCTCGTCGGCGGACAGCAAGAGCCCCGCGATGGACAGCAGAGTCGACTTACCGGAACCAGAGGGCCCCAGGATCGCGACGAACTCACCAGCATCGACGCTCAGGCTGAGGCCATTCAGCACGTGGTGCGTCTGGTCGCCGTCGGCGTAGGACTTTCCGATCGAATCCAGTTCGATGATTGCCACTTTATTCTCCGTTTCCGCCGATGACTTCGATGGGATCCACCTTCTTGATCTTCAGCAGCGACAGCGCGCCGCACAGGATCGATGTCACGACGAAGCTGATCGCGACGGTGACTGAGTCTGCAAGAGTCATGATGGAAGGGACAGTGCTCGGCAGGAACGGCGCCATGGCGGCGGCGAGGCCGAGGCCGATCACGACGCCGATGATCGAGATGATCGTCAGCTGGGAGATCTGAATGTAGGTGATGGTGCGCATCGGCATGCCGATCGCCTTCAGGACGCCGAACTGTCGCAGTTTTTGCAGGGTGAGGATGTAGAAGAAGACGCCCAGGACCGCGGACGAGGCCACGAGGAGCACCCACGTCATCAGCTTCAGCGTGAGGTTCTGGGCCTTGTAGCCGGGGATCTTGTCGATGACCTGCTGGCGGTCGGCGGCCATCAGGTGGCTGGGAAGAGCACCCTCCGTAATCTCATCCGAGGTGACGACCGTCTGGGCCTGCCATTCGTAGTTCGGAACGGTCACCGTGCGCATAGCAGCAAAAGTCTGCGAGCTGACGAAACCGATGTCGCTGTATCCGTAGTTCGCTCTCTTGGCGAAGGCGACGACCGTGAGCTCCTGCTCCGACATCTTGTCGATCACCCGATCGCCGATGTGGATGCCCTCGTTCTCGAACGCGCTGTCGAGGATGATTTCATTCTCCTGAAGGTCGGAGATCGTCAGGTCGGAGTCGATGAGGGTCGGCTCGAGGATGTTGGACTCGTTGTGATCCGTCGCGAAGTACGTGATGTCCAGGGTGTTCGAGTCGTCGATCCGGGTGATAGTCGCGCGCTGGATGACGAGGCTCGCGTAGTTGTGCATCCCGGCCGCTTCGAGGGCCTCGATGTCGTCGGAGGTGACCGACGAATATGGAATGACACCATCGGAGTCCGTCGACAGCACGTAGGTGAGGGGCCCGTAGTTCGCGATCTGCGCGGACACGGAGGCGCCGAGGCCATTGGTGAGACCCGAGAGGAACACGACCATGAACATGAGTGTGGCAATCAGGAACTCGATGAGAACGAACTTCTTTGGTTGATATTTAATTTCGTTCCACGCTATTTTCATGGCTTTGCTCCAATACGGGCGAAAGTGTGTCAGTTCGCCACCTTTTGTGCCCGAAAGCGGCTCGTAACTGTACCACGCGGTTTTTGACAGGCGCGCGGGGAAGAGGAGCAAAAGTGCGGATCAAGAGCGGTTTCGTGACGTAGTCATCAGGGAGTGGCGCAAGAAGGCACGCCACAAGCCGTACGTCCCTGAGTGTCAGTGGTGACTGGCTGGCTGTGAGAAAAACTAAATTTGAATTAAAACAATAAATTTATAGATTTAGAAATGAGCTAAAAATAGCGTAATTTAAATATTTTGAACCAAAGTAAAGGTAGATTTTAAATAAGCAAACTACAAAGAAGATAAAATGAATTAAAACTCACATTATCAACGTATTATAGAAAAATACGAGATAAAATAAACTTCTTTTTTAGGTTCTAAAAAATATAGATAATGGCATTTTTTAGTGTTTTTAGAGCCTTCTTTTAATGTTTTTGGCAATAAAAACGTCCATTTAGTGGTATTAGAAACCATTAAATGGACGTTTTTGGTTTTATTTTTAAGACTAAACTTATGTTTTTATCAATGCAAAATGAAAAAGATTACTTCTTTCATCAAATCCCCTGCCCCAGTGCTTACATTATTTAAGCCTTTACTTTTCGCATCAACTTCTCTAATTTTTGCAATGATATCCATTGTTTTTCTTGCACTGTAATTTCTCATTCCAATAATATATTCCTTCGCTCCCCAGTTGTTTTTTAACCCTAATATTTGTGCAATATCGCTTTCCGATTTGTTGTTTGGAGAATAGAAAACTATCATTAAATTTTGAAAATACGAGAAGAGTAATGGCAAGAAAGAATAGAGTGAACCTGCCTTTGGATTACTATCAAAATAATTTACAATCTGATTAGCTTTAAAAACGTTGCGATTTACTATAGCATCGCGCAATTCGAAAGTGTTAAAATTCTTACTCACACCAACTTCTTTTTCCACAATATCTGGTGTTATTCTTTTATCGTTTTCAGATAATGAGAGAGCTACTTTATCAAGTTCAGAAGTTAAACGACTCAAATCTGATCCAATATGGTCTGCCATCATTTGAGTTGCTTTTGGTTCTATTGTTATTTTCTTTGCTGCTAAATAATTTTGCATAAAACCTGCAAGTTGGTATTCTTTTAATTTTTTACTTTCAAATACTACTCCATGGGCTTCTGCTAAACTTATTACTTTTTTTCGGGCATCAATTTTTCCATTTTTATGGCACCAAACCAGAATTGTTGTTTTAGCTGGATTTTTTAAATATTTCTCTAATGCATCGAGCGAATGAATATTTTGTGCTTCTTTTACTATCACAACTTGATATTCTGCCATCATTGGAAAACGTTTCGCCATATCGGTTACTTGTACTGCCGAAACATCTGCCCCAAAGCATATATTCAAATTAAAATCTTGTTCGGCAGGCGTAAGCACATTTTCTGCGATATAATTTGTTATTTGGTCTATATAGTAAGCTTCTTCGCCCATTAATATATATATAGGTGAGAACCGCCGTGCTTTCAGGTCTTTCATTATATCCTGAAAAGTTTTTCCTTGTTTTGCTGGCATTTATTGCTTTTATTAAAATTTCTGTTGCACCATCAATTATTTTTCAGCATTAACAGATGCCTGCAATCAGAAAAAATTTCTATATTTGTACTGAATTTCTGCCAATAGTTCGCTTAAAAACTACTGAGCAAAATTCTATCGTCTGCAAAGTTAGTTTATTAATAAGAGATAACAAAATATTGCAACACCTTATATATTTCATATAACATATTCTTGCAAGAAGAAAACAACAAATAAACAATGCCACAATTAAATCTTCCAGTCTACGATATTAAGATAAAAGAAGAAAACGGACAACGCAAAATTTTTGATATTTTGCGCAGAAAATACCTTGTTATTACACCCGAAGAATGGGTCCGCCAGCATTTCATTCACTACCTTATAGAACATAAAAACTACCCGATGGGCTTACTTGCCAACGAAATTTCACTTTCTATTGGCGAAAAAGTTATCCGTGCCGACAGTGTTTTATACGACAAGTGTTTGCGGCCACGAATGATTATAGAATACAAAGCACCCCACATTCAGCTAACACAAAAAGTATTCGACCAAATTTCTGCGTACAATCTCCTACTCCATGTAGACTATCTCATTGTTTCTAACGGAATAGACACCTACATTTGCAAGATGGACTACGAGCACCAAACTTACACTTTCTTGTCTTCGATGCCTGATTATAAAGAATTATAATTCCATTTTTTATTATTTAGTTCTTATCTTAGTACATAAAACTACAAAAAAATGGATTCTACCAAAAAGAAAAAACAAGCCAGATGCAGGAATATTGCCATATAAAAATAAGTTCGTAAATAATAGAAACTCAAAAACAACTACGCCAGATAATATAAAGACAATAAAAAAGCCTACTATTTCATCATAAATTTTAAACTTGTGCCACTATATAAGAAGCAGGTTTCCTGCTAGTTACAATACATAGAAAAAAAATAATAAGAAAATATTTTTTTTAAATAACAAAATAAAAAAATGTAATAAGAAAAATGGAGAATTACAATTACAAAATTAGAATACCCGTATAAAAATAAATAGCCCCCCTAATAATAGCAGAAAAATACAATGGACGTTTCGAAGATTAAAATGTAAGCTCTACCAATTATTCAAGTTACCAGCACCCTTAATATACTACTTTTTCTATAACCTTACGGTTATCCACGCTATTTTATTTTAGAAAAAGCCAGCTTCTGCTGCGAAACAATAAGCAAATTCTAACTCTGGTTACTTTACTTTTTCAATTAACGGTTGTCATTTGGCATCATACGCTGCACGTTTAAAATTAATTACAATCGAACTTAGTAAACATCGAATCAGCCTAATATAAAGCAGTTCTTCGAACAACAAATTAAAACAAGTCAATTGCTAATGTTTCTACTAAATTAATAAAAACACACTCCGTCTCTCCGCCCTTTAAAAGACTTTTTTGTAAATATTTCCTCTATATCACCCCCCCTAAAAATAAAGTGTTTTGTTGTTATTCTGGAACTATCACTTATTTGTCTCGCTACCAAACACAATTATTATATAACATAGAATGAAACCAAAAAAGTTAAATATCGTTATTATCTATATGCATCAAAAGAAATTATTAACATATTAAAGTAAAAATAAATATCTTTGTAACAGACAAATAGGAAGTTTAATCTCAGTGAATTTACTTTAGAAGTAATCTAACTCTTTCAATGGCAAGTATGTTATCTGACTATAAGAAAATTAATTTATGAAACAAAAAGTACAGATAAATTCTTAACAGAAGGAAAAAGCAAGAGTTTTTCTCTCTGTTCTATTTTAAAAGATGTAAAATATTCACAAAAATGAGTATATATTCAATAAATGGTTGCATTTTCTTAGGAACGTCTATAGGTTATCTTTTTAAAATAGAATCTATAACCTACGCAACCTCTATATTTTGTATAATAGCAATATACAAGCTATTAAAAACAAAATATAAAAAAGTAACATATATATATTCTATCTTAATGATAGCATTCTATATTTTGTCGCTTTATGTTTCTGTGTCCATTCCTAAAAACTTATAATTGCAGATTTGTGTTTGGAATATAACAATTCAGAAATATACACAAGAAACGGCACTATACAAAAAAATCCATCAACATTGCAGGAAAG
>ERZ773018.1445-NODE-1445-length-12686-cov-16.489114_pt1 | contig 12686 bp, 12 predicted proteins | sample MGYA00580840_ERZ773018 | MGnify/ENA primary metagenome ERZ773018 (study PRJEB29015, sample SAMEA2738125) | human oral metagenome | biome: human oral; feature: human-associated habitat; material: saliva | place: China | collected 2256 ... | reverse complement strand
TATGTGAACCTTTAGCAACAGCCATAACAGATGCCATAAATGGTCTTATTCCAGCTGATCTATGTCCTGAAATAATTAAAGTTTCTCCCTTAGCAATAGCTTCTTCGATATATAGACCATGTTCTTCTTTCATATAACCTGAGTCTACACTTTTTTGTAACATTGGATGCATACAAATTTCCTCCTTTTATTTTTCATATATATTTATTATACTACATTTTTAATTTTAAATAAATAGTTTATAGTAAAATAATTAAAATTTTTTATAAATCGTATTAAGAATGTTAGCCATTAAATGATAGGCCAATTATTGATATTGTTACAATTATTACCCCTACTACTAAAAACATAGTAAGAGGTGTTGATAAAAATATTACTGATAATACAACACTCCATAAACTAAATGTGCTGTTCAATGCCATTCCTTTTGATACACCATTTAAGTTCATTCCCTTATAGTAAAGTAGATAACTTAAACCTGCAAAGAAACCTGCAAAGAATAAATATTTTAATATATCAAAACTTTGTATTGTAGTAACAAAACCACCAAAAAGTTTCATAATAGGTAATACTAAGAATAATATACTTATTCCTGAAATTAATTCCCTTATTGTTAGTATTATTTCTTCATCAAGTTCTTCCTTGGTTGCATAAGTTACAATAGTAGCTTCAAGTCCCCAACTAAAACCTGCTATTAGAGAAAATAATATTCCTAAGTAAAAATAAGGATAATTTCCTGAAGGTTCTTCATAAGAAAGTACAAATGTTCCTATTATACAACCAACAATACAAATAAATGTTTTTAAATTAATTTTTTCTTTTAAAAATATAAAAGATAAAATTGTACCAAACATTGGACACAATGCTGAAATTGGAATAGCATAAGCTGGTCCTGCAAGAGAAATTCCCATTATATATGAACATTGTCCGACAGGTCCTCCAATCAAGCCTGCTAAGCAAACCCATTTCCCAGTTTTTGTTTTTAATGAAGGTAAAAATAACTTCAATTTTCCCAAAAACTTATCATATCCAAGTACTAGTAATCCCGCGAACAAATCGTTGAATCCTGCAAAAACTAAAGGTAGGAAAAATACAATTGCCTCACTATAGTTTTTCATTAATTCACTTCCTAGTAATACGGATAATACTAAACCATTAACTGCCCACAGAAATCCTGAGGAAATACCAATAAATTCATTCTTAAATTTTTTCATTAAGGTTTTACTCCGTTTTTATATATTTTTTTATCTAAAGCTTTTAAACCATGTTTTTCTATTATTTCTAATAATTTTTCACCATAATTTGGATCTGTTGCATAAGTTCCAGTTAATGCTTTTGCAGCTTCTTCTGGTGTTTTAGCAGCTAAAACACCTTTATAGTAATCTCTAAGCCAACTATTTCTTGTAAATAAATTTGAATAATATTCACAAGAATCATCATAATCGGTGAACTTCATAAATTTAGCAATTATATAATATTTTTCACCACTATCATTATATTCGGCTGTCTTTATTTCAACATATCTGGAAGCAGGTGTATTCTTAGTAGCCTTTATTCCAAATAAATTGTAAATTGGCGCAGGTGATAATCCGTCATTACCATATCTTGTTTCTAAACAAGCTTGTGCAATAGCAATTGAAGGGAATAAGCCCTTACCTTTTACAGCTTTTAAGACACTTGGAGTAATCTTATCTATAAATTCTGATTGAGAAGTAACTTTTCTATACTTACCATTTACAAAATCTCTTAGTCCAGATTCATCTCTTGCTTTTCCAGTAAATTTTTCTCCGTCTTGGAAGAAATACCATGCTGTTCCGTCATCATACCAACCAGCAGCATATTTCCCATTATAGAAAAATTTCTTTCCATTAGCATCATATCCGTATCCACTTAGTTTTTTTCCATTTTTAAAGAAATACCATGCACTTCCGTCATCATACCAACCAGATGCAAGAACTCCATTATCATCATAGAATAAACCATCTTTATATTTTTTCTTTACATTTGTTGAGTATTTACCATTTACAAAATCTCTTGTCCCTGATGAATCTTTTGCTCTACCTGTAAATTTCACTCCATCTTGGAAGAAATACCAAGCAGTTCCGTCATCATACCACCAGTTAGCATATTTACCATTATCAAAAAATCTCTTTCCATTTCCATCTACACCATATCCACGATGTTTAGATCCGTCTTTAAAGAAGTACCAAGCACTTCCATCATCAAACCAACCAGATGCATACTTTCCATTGTAGAAATATTTCTTTCCGTTTCCATCTGTTCCATAGCCACTATGTTTAGAACCGTCTTGGAAGAAATACCATGCATTTCCATCATTAAACCAACCGGATGCATACTTTCCATTGTAGAAATATTTCTTTCCATTTCCGTCTACACCATAACCTACAAGTTTAGAACCGTCTTTGAAGAAATACCATGCATTTCCGTCATCGAACCAACCAGATGCATATTTACCTTCATAAAAATATTTTTTACCATTTCCATCTGTAGCATAACCAGTAAGTTTTTTACCATTTTTAAAATAGTACCAAGCCTTACCATCATCATACCAACCAGTTGCAGGTTTTCCACTATTATCATAAAAAATTCTATTTCTGTACTCAGAAGCTTTTACAATCTTTTCATTTCCAAGTGTATTATTAAAAACTAATAGATTACTTACAACTAGAGAACATAGTAAAACTTTCTTTGTTAATTTCATAAATTCCTCCTATTAATATTAAAATTATAGTATTACTGATAATTTTAACATATTTTTAATATAACTTCAAGGAAATAGCTAAAAATAAACGATAAAAATTACAAAAATATTACAAAAGTGTTACAAAAGTATTAAATTTAAGCATAAAAAAGGAGAGATTTAATCTCTCCTTAATTATTTAATAAATTATTTTACTTCATAATCATAATGAACATCATTATTTAATAAGCACTTATTGTAATCTTTCATAATAGCTCTAGCTTCAAATGATAACCAAAGGATAGCAATTAAGTTTGGTAATACCATCAATGTATTGAAGATATCAGCTAATGACCAAACGATAGCAACTTCTCCAAGAGAACCAGCTACGATACAGATAAGAACTATAGCTCTATATGGTAATAGACCAGCTTTACCAAATAAGTATTTGATGTTTGCTTCTCCGAAATAGTACCAACCAACGATAGTTGTAAATGCGAAGAATGATAGACATATTGCTAAGAAAATAGCTCCGCCTGAACCAAATGCAGATCTAAATGCTTGTTGAGTTAATTGAGCACCTGCTAAGAATTTTCCATCAGCACCTTTAACATCATAAGCACCTGTTACTAAGATTGCAAGTGCAGTTGCAGAACATACTAAAACAGTATCAATGAATACACCGATAATAGCTGTTAAACCTTGTTCAGCAGGGTGTTTAACATGTGCTACAGCGTGAGCATGTGGTGTAGAACCCATACCAGCTTCGTTAGAGAATAATCCTCTAGCAACACCTTTTTGAACAGCAACTTTAACTGCTGCCCCAGCGATACCACCAGCTACTGCAGTTCCATTAAATGCACTCTTGAAAATCCAAGCAAATGTAGGTCCAACATGACTAGCATATAATACTAAGATTACTAAGCTTCCTAAGATATAAACAGCTGCCATTACAGGAACAACTAATTCTGCGAATTTTGCAATTCTGTCCATACCACCAACGAAGATTAAAGCAGCAAGGATAGCAATAACAACACCAACAATTGCTGGGTTAATATTTTCAAGTCCTTTAATACCTTGAATACCTGATGCTATTGAGTTTGATTGAACAGCATTTCCCATGAATCCTAAAGCTAATACAATAGCGATTGAGAAAAATCCAGCTAAAACTTTAGCAAATCCACCTGTTTTCTTAAGACCTTTTGATATGTAGTAAGCAGGTCCACCAACATATTCTCCATCAATTTTAGATCTGTATTTTTGAGCTAAAACTGCTTCTACGAAAATTGTTCCCATTCCAAAGAATGCTGATACCCACATCCAGAAAACAGCTCCAGGTCCACCTGCAGTAATAGCAGTTGCAACCCCTGCAACGTTACCTGTTCCAACTTGAGCAGCTACTGCTGTAGCTAATGCTTGGAATGATGACATAGAACCTTCTTCTTTAGGTCCTTCTTGTTTTTTGAAAAGTCCTCCAAAAACTAGTTTGAATGCTCTTCCCATTTTTGTAATTTGTGGGAAGCCCAAAATAAATGAAAGGAATAATCCCGCAAATAACAAACCTGTTACCAAAATCTTACCAGCGATAAAATCGTTTATTTTGTTGATAGTTTCAACAAAATTTGAACCGCTTAGTAATACAAAATTAGATAATAAGTTCATATAATACCTCCTATAAAATTTATTACTTGTATTATACACTTTATTCAAATATAAGTCAATATATTTTTAGGAAAACTTTTTTATTTTTTTGTTTATTTTTTATTTATCTATATATCACTTTGTATATGCTAAAAACTTAAATCTCTGTATTTTACAAATATTTATAGGTGAAATTGTACAAAAAAATAAAAAAGGTATATAATCATATTTTTTTAATTATATACCTTTTCCCTATTAAATTTTGAAATTACTTTTATTTAACTTTATCAATATATTTTCCATATCCTTCTTTTTCCATATCTTCTAATGGAATAAATCTTAATGAAGCACCATTAATGCAATATCTCTTTCCACCTTTATCTTTAGGACCATCGTCAAATACATGACCCAAGTGGGAATCTCCACCTTTACTTTTTACTTCTATTCTTTCCATGCCATGACTAGTATCTCTTTTATAATTTATATTTTCATCAATTGGCTTTGTAAAACTTGGCCATCCACAACCTGCATCATATTTATCTTTAGATGAGAAAAGTGGTTCTCCTGTAACAATATCTACATATATTCCTTTTTCATTAAATTTATCGTATTCACTTGTATAAGGTCTTTCTGTAGCAGAATTTTGAGTTACATTATATTGCAATTCAGTTAGTTTATTTTTTAATTCTTCGTTACTTGGCTTTTTATATTTACCATCTACCCTTTCAAGTGGTTTATCAGCAAGATCTAAATCAATATGACAATATCCATTTGGATTTTTCTTTAAATAATCTTGATGATATTCTTCTGCAACAACAAAGTTTTTTAAATTTTCTACTTCTACCGTTATAGGTTTATCATAATTTGCTCTTTGACTGTCAATAAATTTTTCTATAATACTCTTGTCGTTTTCGTCAACAAAATATATTCCCGTTCTATATTGTCTACCAATATCATTACCTTGTCTATTAACGCTTGTAGGTTCTATTATTCTAAAATAATGTTGTAGAATTTCTTCAAGGGAGATTATATCCTTATCATAAACAATATGGACAGTTTCAGAATGATCTGTACTTTTAATTTTTTCATAATTTGTATCTGTTCCATTCCCATTGGCATATCCTACTGTTGTGTCTAATATTCCTTCAATTTTTGAATAATATCCCTCAACACCCCAGAAACAACCTCCTGCTAAATATATTTCTCCTTTATTTTTAATTGAACTTAAATCAACTTTTGGTTTTTCCATAGTATTATCTCCTTTTTTAGCATTTCCTTTATATGTTATAATAAATCCAAATATTAATACACAAATAATTAAAGGTATTAAAATTTTTTTCATAAAATCATCTCCTTAATTCTTATAAAAGATATACCCTATAAAAGAAAACGATAATCAAATTTATTTAAAAATAATAAGTAGTCATTCATCCATACTTTTTTAAAGTGAATACCATGATATCTTCTTTACTCAAAATAAAAAAAAAGAAGTTGTTTTACAACTTCCAATTATTCAGTAATTATTTGTACACTTGCACTTACTCCCAGTCTGTCTGCACCTAGTTCAATCATTTTTAAAGCAGTTGCCTTATCCCTGATTCCACCACTAGCTTTAACTTTTGCATTCTCTCCAACTGTTTTTTTCATAAGTGCTACTACATGTTCATTAGCTCCTGAAGTGCTAAATCCTGTTGAAGTCTTTACAAATTCAGCCCCTGCTTTAACACAAAGTTCTGAAACTTTTATAATTTCTTCATCAGTTAATAGACAAGTCTCTAAAATAACTTTTAGTAACGCCTTATTTCTTGTAACATCTACAAGCGCTTTAATATCATTATATACAAAATCTAAATCATTCGATTTTAATGCACCAATATTGATTACCATATCAATTTCAGTTGCACCATTCTTAATCGCATTTTCAGTTTCAAACACTTTACTTTCAGTTGTCATTGCTCCTAAAGGAAAACCTACAACAGTACAAACTTTAGTATTTGAACCTTTTAGATTTTCAGCACATCTTTTTACATGACAGCCATTAACACAAACTGAAAAGAAATCATATTTTTTAGCTTCTTCACAAAGCTTATCTATCATTTCGTAAGTGGTATCTGCTTTTAAAGCAGTATGATCCATATACCTATTTAACTCCATTATGCTATCTCCAATGCTAATTTCATCATTGTTGTAAAACTATTTTGTCTTTCTTCTGGAGTTGTGATTTCTTTGAAATGGAATGAATCTGATACTGTTAATATAGTAATAGCATTAACTCCTGCATAATTTGCATTACAGTAAAGAGCATAACTTTCCATATCAACTGCAAGAACTCCTAATTTTTCCCAGTTTTTCCAATCTTCTGGAGCAGCATTATAGAAAATATCAGAACAGAATATATTACCAACATTGATATCTATATTTAAGTCTTTTGATGCTTCGTAAGTTTTTCTTAAAAGTTCCCATGAACAGTTCGCTGAATAAGTTCCATCTAATTTATATTGATGAGCAAAATTAGAATCTGTTGATGAAGCCATTCCTACAACTACATCATAAAGTTTTAATTTATCACTATATGCTCCACAAGATCCAATTCTAATTAGATTTTTAACTCCATAGAAATGAATTAATTCATAAGAATAAATTCCAATTGATGGAACACCCATTCCACTTCCCATAACTGAAACTTTTTTACCCTTATAAGTACCTGTATATCCTAACATTCCTCTTACATCATTAAATTGAGTAACATCTTCTAAAAAGTTTTCTGCAATAAATTTAGCTCTTAAAGGATCTCCTGGCATTAAGACAGTTTCTGCAATTTCTCCTTTTATTGCTCTATTATGTGGTGTCATAAAAATACCTCCTAAATTTTCATTATATATAATAATCTTAACATAAAAACTCTATTTTTTCAATAATTCTATAAAATTGAATTTTTAAAACTTATTTATTTATAAAAAAATCAGTTAACTTAAGTTAACTGATTTTTAAATTAGTTTTTAGCAATTTCTTCTATCAATTTTAAAGTAAAGTCATAAACTCTTTCAGTTGATGAAATTGAAATATTTTCTTTTGGAGTATGAGCTCCTCTAATATCTGGTCCGAATGAAATTAATTCAAGATTTGGATATTTTTCGTAAATTGCTCCACATTCTAAGCCAGCATGTATAATAATATTTTCGAATTCTTTACCTGTTAAATCTTTATAAACTTTATTTGCATATTTTTGCAAACTTGAGTTTTCTTTCTTTTCCCAAGATGGATAACCTCCAGCAAATTCATAATTTAAGCAGAATTTTTCAGCGATTTTTGCAAAAGAATTTTTCATTTCTTCTAAAATACTAATAGAAGCTGAACGTATAGAATCACGAATTAAAATTTCATTTTCTGTAGTTTGAACTATTGCAAGATTTGAAGAACTTATAATACCTGTTTCGTCTTGTGTATTTACGCCTGTTGGTAAAGCTTCTAAAACTTCAACTAATACATCTTTTAGTGCATTTGTTAAAACTTTTCCTTTGAAAATCTCTTTTTTATCAATTGTAAGTTGTTCTTCACCATTATATTTTTCAGTAAATTTGGCAATTAATTCATCTAAACTAGATGAATTTTCGATTACCAATTCTCCAACTCTAGGGATTGCATTATCTTTATTTCCACAGTCAACACTAGCTATTGAAAGTCCACTTTCTTTAATGAATTCAGCGATTGTCTTAATCATATTTCTTCTATTTTTTCCAATTTCCATTCCAGAATGTCCTCCGAAATATCCATCGAAATGAAGTTTAACAAGTTCTACTTCTTTATTTTCAAATTTTAATTCTAGATTTGTTTTAAAAAGAGTTCCTCCTGCTGAACCTAATGTTAAAATTCCTTCTTCTTCAGAGTCTATATTAAATAAATATTTTCCCTTTAATAGACCTTTTTCAAGTCCTAAAGCTCCTCCCATTGTAGTTTCTTCAGCAACTGTAATAAGCACTTCAAGTTCTGGATGAACTAAATTTTCATCTTCCAAAATAGCCATTGCCATAGCAACTGCAATTCCGTCATCAGCTCCAAGTGTAGTGTCATTAGCAAAAATCAAATCATCTTTTATAACCCACTCAATTTTATCAGTTGCAAAATTATGATTTGAGCTTGTAGCTTTTTCACAAACCATATCCATATGGCCTTGTAAGATAATTCCAGGCTTATTTTCATAGCCCTTTGTTGCAGGTTTTCTTATATAAACATTTAGCATGTCATCTTGTTTAGTTTCAAGTCCTAATTTTTTCCCAAAATTATAGATATAATCAGATATTGCTTTTTCATTATGTGATTCATGAGGAATATCTGATATTTCTCTAAAATAGTGAAAAACTCTTTCAGGTTTCAAATTCATATTATTCTCCTTTTACGATATTTTCAACGATTTTTACAAGTAATTCTGAACCTTTTTCCATATATGAAACCGGTACAAATTCATATCTACCATGGAAGTTAAATCCACCAGCAAAAATATTTGGACAAGGAAGTCCCATGAAAGAAAGTCTTGAACCGTCAGTACCTCCTCTAATCGCCTTAACTTTTGGAGTAATACCAACTTCAACCATTGAATTATATGCAAGATCAATTATATCTTTTCTATCTTCTAATTTTTCTCTCATATTGTAATATGAATCTTCAAGTTCTAATTTAATTGAATTATCATATTTGAAATTTAAAACTTCAACTACCTTTTTCATATATTCTTTTTTATATTCAAATTTTTCTCTATCAAAATCTCTTATGATAAATTCCATATGAGTATTTTCAGTATCTCCGTTCATTTCTAACAAATGATAAAATCCATCATAGCCTTCAGTATGTTCAGGTCTTTCATTTGCAGGTAACATTGATAAAAGATTATGAGCAACTATTAGTGAATTTCTCATAATATCTTTTGCAGATCCTGGATGAACATTTTTTCCTTTAATATCTACAATAGCACTACAAGCATTGAAACTTTCATATTCAAGTTCTCCAATTGCTCCACCATCAATAGTATAAGCAAAATCAGCTCCAAATTTTGCAACATCAAAATGATCCGCTCCACGTCCAATTTCTTCATCAGGAGTAAATCCAATTGAAATATCTCCATGAGGTAAATTGTTTGAAATTATATTTTGAATTGCATCCATTATAATTGCAATACCTGATTTGTCATCTGCACCTAATAAAGTATTTCCATCAGTTGTAATAAGTCTTTCTCCTACAACTTCATTTAAACAAGGAAATTCTTTTACAGACATTGTTACTTCATCATTTAATTTAATATCTCCACCTTTGTAATCAACAAATTGTGGATTTACATTTGCTCCAGTAAGTTCTGTTGCAGTATCCATATGTGCAATAAAACCAACTTTCTTTAAATCTCTATCTACATTTGATTTTAAATGCGCATAAACATAACCTTTTTCATCGATATGAGCATTTTCAATTCCCATTTCTTTTAATTGTTTTACAAGTAAATTTCCTAAATTCTTTTGCTTTTCTGTTGAAGGAACAGTTTCAGATTTAGGATTTGATTGAGTGTCTATTTTTGCATATTCCACAAAACGATCTACTATATTCATAACTACCTCCAATAATATATTATATATTTATTTTACCACATTTTTACAATTTAAAAAAGATAGTGATTATCTTTCACTATCTTTTCATTTGATTATATCTTCTAATATTTTCTTCAGTTAAAAATTCAAAAGCTGAATTAATTTCTTGAAATTTTTCTGTTGTATCTGTATCTCTATTTAAATCAGGATGATATTTTTTTGCAAGTTTTCTATATTGTAATTTAACTTGATAAAAATCAATATCATAAGAATCAAATTCTAACACTTTACAAGCATTTTCAAATTTATTTTTAAAGTCACTATATGGGTCATAACTTGCACCACCCGTATTTTGATAGTAGCCATTATAATTTCCATTATAATTTCCATAGTAGCTTCCTTGACTTGAAAAATATTCGTTGAAAGCATTAAATCTTCTTTCCCATTCTTCTTGTTCTCTTCTTTGTCTTTCTTCTCGTTCTCTTTGACGTTGTTCTTCTTGTGCATCTTCATATTTTCTTTTATATTCTTTAAAAGATGAGAAACCACTGTTATTACCAATTAAAAAATTACCATAATCGTTTAAATACTCGCATAGTGAATAGTTAAAATATCTAAGAAATGAAATAAATTTCTTTCCAAGAAATGGAACAATAAAAAATACAAATATAATAATCCAAAAAGCAGGATGAAACAATAAAATTGTTATTATAACCGGAAGCAAAAATGAACTTAAAGCTAGTAGTACCACACCGGCTAACACTAAGAGAACTGCTATATTACTCAATAAATTTACAATATAGGATAAACCATTTATGGTTGCGCTAAAAATCTTATTTAAAACCCTAGAAAGTCCTAAAATAAATTTTCCAAAAAGTTTTTTCACATTATTCTCCAAATTCTTCTTTTAATATTTCATAAAGAGCTTCTGCTTCTTCCTTAGTTAGAGTTATACCCTTTGACATTCTATCATGATTAGGATTCCAATCTCTAATATCATACTTAGGTTCTCTTTCATTCCAACTAACTAAGTTTAATTCTTTTCTCCATCCTTTTTCATTTTCAGAAAGAACTCCTAATTCCTCTGCAATTTCATATTTTAGTTCCATTTTTTCCTCCTAATTTAAAATTCCATTTTTACTCGTCGGTAAAGATGCCAAAAATCCATCCATTAATCCATTTCTAATTTTTGTTAAAATTTCAATTGAATGATTAATTTCAGATTTTTTCTCTTCTACATTTTTCAACAATTTTTCCATTCTTTCAACCTTATCTTCATCAAGAGTATCCTTACATGACTCTCCTAAGTTTCTAACTTCTCTTTGAAGGAATTCCAAATTTTTTTCCAAAGTACGAATGTTTTCTGAGTACTCATCAATATCAAAATCTAAAGGATTTGTAGTTAATTTTTCTTCCTCAATTGTTTTAAATATTTTATTCATTGTTCTTTTGCTATCATCAGCTTTTGCTTTTAGCGTCTTTTTCCAAAGTTCTTTATTCCAATTTTTATTATTTGCTTGAGGAGAAATTTCCTTTGCAATTGCCTTGAATACATCATCACAACTCTTATTTTCCTCATAATCTAATTCATCAAATAGTCCAACGAAATTTTTAACTTCATTTGAATTAAATTTCTTACTATTTCTATTTTCTGAATCAATAATTGTGTAGACTTGACTTACATCTACGAAATTATCTGAAAATTCAAGAGTTTTTAATATCTCTCCTGCCCTAAAAAGATTCATTACATCTCTTTCAAGAGATTTTTGAATTTTTACAAGGCTTTCCATATTCTTTTTATATAAAAGCTTAAACTTTTCCTCATCTTCTAAAACTAAGTCATTTCTAATTGAAATAATGTCTTCTTTTAAAAGTAATAATTCCGCTAAATTTTCTCTTAAATCATTATATTTTTCATATAAATTTTTATTAATCATTAGACATCACCTTCCATATAAGTAGAAAATTTGCTTTTATCAAAATTTAATACCAATTTTTCCTTTTTTAACCTAGTCATCTTCTTAATCTTTATTTCTCTTTTAAGTGCCTCAGACTTTGTTTCATAAACTTCAAAATAAAGTAATTTTACGGGAGTTCTTCCTCTTGTATACTTTGCTCCACAACCTGAGTTATGTTTTTCAATTCTAGCTTTTAAATCAGTTGTATAACCAGTATAAAAAGTTCCATCATTACACTCTAACATATATACAAAAGTCATCATAAAATTTCCCTTAAAACATCATTTATAACATCAAAACTAAAACCTCTATAAGCTAAATAGTTTATTAACTTCTGTTTTTTCTTAAAAATATCTTCTTCATTAGACAGTAGGTTCAGTTTTTTTATACCCATTTTTAGTGCATTATCAAATTCTTCTTCATATTCAAACTCGTCTAAAAAGTCTTCAAACACGCTTTTTGAAACACCTTTTTGAATCAATAAAGATTTTATTTTATTTTTTCCATAACCATTTAATTGTTTTTTATCTTCAATAAAAACTTCACAGTAAAGTCTATCGTTAAGATATTCTTCTTTTTCTAAAATATCTATAACTTCATCAATAATATCTTCTGTAAAATCTTTTTCTTTAAGCTTTAATCTTACTTCATATTTTGTTTTTAACTTTCCTGAAATATAATTAATAGCTCTTGACTTTGCTCTTTCAATATCTGAAAAATACTTCATTTCTTGAATTTCAGTTTCTGAAAAATCCATGTCAACTGAAACTTTGTATTTTTCAAAAATATTGTAATTCAAAAGAAGTTTTGTTT
>ERZ773018.1444-NODE-1444-length-12694-cov-4.608988_pt1 | contig 12694 bp, 13 predicted proteins | sample MGYA00580840_ERZ773018 | MGnify/ENA primary metagenome ERZ773018 (study PRJEB29015, sample SAMEA2738125) | human oral metagenome | biome: human oral; feature: human-associated habitat; material: saliva | place: China | collected 2256 ... | reverse complement strand
CAACTAATCTGTATGTTTATCGATCACGGTTTACTTCGTAAAGGTGAAGCTGAAGCTGTAATGAACACATTCAGTAAAGAAATCGAAGGTGGATTCAACATGAATCTAATCAAAGTCGATGCTAAAGATAGATTCCTTGGAAAACTTAAAGGTGTAAGTGATCCAGAACAAAAACGTAAAATTATCGGTAATGAATTCGTTTATGTATTCGACGAAGAATGTGCTAAACTTCACGACGTACCATTCTTAGCTCAAGGTACTCTTTACACTGACGTTATCGAATCTGGAACTAAGAATGCTCAAACAATCAAATCTCACCACAACGTAGGTGGATTACCAGAAGACATGCGTTTTTCTCTAATCGAGCCACTTAACACTCTATTCAAAGATGAGGTTCGTGCATTAGGTGAAGCTCTTGGTCTTCCACACGAAATCGTTTGGCGTCAACCATTCCCAGGACCAGGACTTGGTATCCGTGTTCTTGGAGAAGTAACAGAAGAAAAACTTCAAATCGTTCGTGACAGTGACTTCATCTTACGTGATGTTATCGCTAAACGTGGATTAGAAGGAGAAATCTGGCAATACTTCACATGTCTTCCAGATATTCGCTCAGTAGGAGTTATGGGAGATGTTCGTACATATGATTACACAGTTGCAGTTCGTGCCGTAACAAGTATCGACGGTATGACAGCAAGCTGGGCTCACATTCCATTTGAAGTACTTGAAGAAATCTCAGCTCGTATCGTAAACGAAGTTGCTCACGTTAACCGCGTAGTCTACGATATTACAAGTAAGCCTCCGGCAACAATAGAATGGGAATAGATTACAAATATAATTTGAATGGAGAATCCTAATTTAACTGCGTTTTTAGTTGTTATAAATGTTGCAAATCTATTTAATTCAATTAGGTTCCCCACCAAAAACCCCACCAAAATATTTCGGTGGGGTCTTTTTAATAAAATCTTTGATTTCTTACCTTATCTATGCTAAAATATAAATATAAAAAGAGAGAGCCGTTTTAAAGACGGTGGCTCTGGTTTAGTTATTATATAACCATCTTACCTTGCCAAAGTATAAAGATGGTTATTTTTTATTGTCTTTTTTTAATGCTACAATACATGCACTAACTACTGAAACAATCAATAGATTTATTCCAATAATCGTCTGTACAATTTCGTAAGCTGACAACTTGCTACTCCTTTCATCAAGATTTTAGTGTATGCGAGCATAGCACCATCCCCTTTCTTATTGAAGTAGCCACCATCTTTATCGGAAGTTTTACACTCCCTAACTTCTCTCTCCAGCTCTGATTATATCAAATTAAACTGAGATAATCAACAACTTATGAGGGATAACAACCTAACAAGTTCTCTTATTTTTCCAGGAGATAAACTTAGTTATGGAACAGTTGTTGCGAAGGCTGAGGAAGCTAAGTCGAACGGGTATTATACTGTAACATTAGGTGATACATTAGGTAAGATTTCTAGAAATCTTGGGGTATCAGTTAATGATTTAGTTCAGTACAATTCAATATCAAATCCTAACTTGATTTTCGTAGGGCAAGTTCTTAAGACACAATCGGAACAAGTTAAGGTGGATAATAAGGTAGTAGAAACACCTGAGGTTAAACCTGTGTCTCTTGATGTGGTTAAAGAGGAAAGTAAACCTAAACCAACGGTTATGAATGCAACTGTTGCACCTAAACCTGTACCAGAAGTTGTGCAAAAAGAGGTTAAAAAAGAAGAGGTAAAACCTGTAGAAACTAAAAAGGTTGAAAAGGAAGTGCCTAAAAAGAAAGTAGAAGAAGAGGCTCAAGTTAAGAAAGATGAACCGAAACAGGTTGCACCTGTTGCTGGTGATAAAGCTAGTGCTATTTATAATGCAGCTTTAGCTCAGATTGGTAAAATCCAAGATTGTACAATGCTTGTAACAAATGCACTTAAATCTGTAGGTATTAATTTCCATGATTGGCCGGCTGGTTACATGAGTTTAGGTACTGTTGTTCCTGCTTCGGAGGCAGTACCAGGTGACTTAATTTACTATCCAGATGGTGGACTAGGTGTTGCTCATATTGGTGTATATGCTGGTAATGGACAAGCTGTTCACGGCGGATGGCAGGGTAACCAGACTGTTCTTAATACGGCTAATGTCGGACATGGTGCAACGTATATTAGAGTGAAATAGTATGATGAGATTACCAACAAAAGAAACATTGGTTTATTACGAGAGAATAGACGATTGGATTACATCGGAAAAAATAACAGATAACGGGGTTATCCTGGTGTTTAAGAGGGATGTTCCAAGTGATGTGATTAGACTATTTGAAAGGATAAAGGATAAGTTAGACTTTAAGGTGAGAGAATATAGAAAAGAAGACTAGCCTTTTTGTTTATAAGAGGTTTTAACAAATACGCTTTAAAGTTTAGAAATTAAAGAGTAAATGTTGGGGTATTTTGTGATATAATTAAGTAAAGATAATGTAGAGTAGAGGTGATACAGTGAATAGTAATTTATGTTTTAGAATTGAGGGTATTGAACTATATTTAGAACAAGTATTAGTTGATTATATGGATATTCCTATATTTTTCTTATGCAAAGATGAAGGTAGTTATTATCTTGTTTTGTGCACAGATGTGGATGAACTAAATTATATTATTGTAAGATTATCTATGAATGATGTTTATGGATTATTACATGGTGAGGAATCAATATACAATACTATTTTGAAACAAAATGAATATTGGAACGTAATTTCTGGTAGAGAAATTCCCTTAGATGAGGTTAAAAGATTGAGTATTTCTGAACTAGATGTAGGTTTACTGCCGAAAGAAGATGTTTATTTTGAAATCGTAAGTACGAAGCTTGAAAATTATGTTAAAAAGTTTGATACGCAATATTTTGTGTGATATAATATAGGTAGTCGAAAACCTTGTTCGTCAAGGATAAGATGTTTTATTACAAGCCTTATAAGTTAAGGACACCGACAGGATGTACTTTTTTTGGTGCATTCTAATAGAAAAATAAGACTAACCGGTTTGGTTAGTCTTTTGCTAAAGGAGTTACAAAAATGGCAGTAGTATCATTGGAAAATAATATTAAAATATATAGTTCAGAATTATCTCATGCACTATTAAAAGTCTCTAATTATAAATTGGATGAGCGTATTGTTCAGACGGTTGCGGAAATTTATGCTCGTAATTTAGATTATTCTGACCCTGAATTGATGCATGTTGGGGTAACTTCGGTTGCTAGAAATCTGATTACAAAAATTAGAAAAGAATATTTTAAGGGAACTTATTAAAAAAAACCACCTCTGAAAAGAGGTGGTTATTATTTATGTCTTATGGACGTTCTGTACGAACTTCGCCAGTTTTAGAGTTCACCCATACAGTATAAGTTTCTTGTTTTTGTACTTTACGAACTTTAGTTACAGGTACAGTTTTTGTACCAACTTTAACTTTTTTAGTTTCGCGAACTTTACGAGTAGCTTGAGCATGAGGATATTCGATGCTAGATGGTAATTCTAATAGCATATCATCGATTTGAGATTGAGTGAAATCATCTTGCCAACCGATAGCTTTGATGAATTTACCATTTTTATCTAGGATATCTAACCATTGATCGAAGAATTGTTTAGTTTCGTAAACATCTTCAGTTGTGTTTTCTGTATATTCTTCATCTACAATTACTATACGAGTACGAGTTTCTTCTTTCCAAGCTCCGTTGTCTGTTGGAGTAGATGGAGTAGTAGGTTCATCTTTTGGTTGAGTACCTACTGGAGTAGTTGGTTTTTCAACTGGTTTAGCTGGGTCTGTTGGTTTTGTAGTATCTACAGGTTTAACAGGCTCAGATGGTTTAGTTACATCTACAGGTTTTGTTGGTTCAGTTGGTTTAACTGTGTCAACTGGTTTAGTAGGTGTAACAGGTTTAGTTGTATCAACTGGTTTTACAGGTTTAACACTGTCAGTTGGTTTAGCTGGAACTGTAGGTGTTACAGGTGTAGTTGGTGCTACTTCTGTAGTATTGTATTCAAAACTTACAGAACCTTTGATAGTGTGCGATTTCACAGTTTTAGCGAATTCCACACGGTCGCTAACAACAGCTGTATTAGGCAGTCTTTTTACTGATTTAACAGCTGGAGCTTGTGTTCCAAAAGTTACTTGAATGTCTTTTACTTGTCCTTTAGTTAAATTACCAAAGTTAACAGTTTTAGCTTGAGTTCCGTCAACTGTATATGTTGTTTTAACTTTTTGAACATCTTCATGAGCAGTAACACGGATTACAGCACCTTGTTCAGTTTCTAGTACGACTGCGCTTACTTTACCAGTTTCTTGAGTTGGCTCAGTAGTTACTTTCACGTCGTTCTCAGCTTTAACGTTTTGATTGACACTAGCTGTTGTTACTGTAGTTAATGCAGCCGCTGCTAGTAGGTAAGATACGGCTTTTTTCGATTTTTCCATAATATCCTCCAAATTTCTATAATTTGTCTTCCTATAAAAATAGGAAAAAATTTATTTTATACAATGTAATTAAGACCATTATATCAAAAAAAAAAAAAAAAAACGCAAGCTTTTTTTACATGAAAATAATAAGATTATTATGAATTATTTTAGGTAGTTTTAGAAATGATAACTAACTATTTTCTGTAAGCACAAAAAGCACTTTTCTAAATTTTTTAGAATAGTGCTTTTCTTAATATCTTTAAAGCTAACATTAATGAAATTATTGTTAGCTTAATATTGTATTTTATCTATATGTATAACTAAATTTCTCCCCTTTTATTCAGCCTATTTAAAATTTTATTTCTTTTTCTTTGGCTATCATATAGAGATTTTATATACATTTCTCCTGCCTCGATTACTTTATACTGAAAATTAAGTTCTGCTTCTAAAATCTCATCTTTACTATAAGCAGAATATACTGTATCATATACTAGCTCTCTTTCTATTAAAGAATCTAATTTAGATATATCTTTTTTCACAATTGAGTACACTCTGAATCCTATAGATTCTTCTATTGGTAATTTATGATTTTTAACTATGTCTAGAAAAATCTCAACAATATTATCAGTATCGAACTGATTTTTAAATGTGATACCTTTTTTAATATATATATTTTCTCCATTTTTTTTTGTTCGCACAGTATTAACAGAGTCAATAAATTTAATAAATTCTTTTAAGAATTTATCTTTTATATTTTTAAGTAGCTCTTCTTCTGCTACGTGTCTGGAAACAAGTACATCCACAGACTCTAATTCTTCTATATTAATACCTATAAGCGGAGCATTAATTTCATCAACTATTTCCTTATATGCTTTAGTCTCTGCAAAGTATATATCATCTATTAATGTATCATCTAGTATTTCCTGCTGTTCTTCTGTCAGATTTTTACATATACATTTCATTAAATCTTTTACATATCCTGAGATTTCCTCATCATCTCCCCAGTATAGCATTCTACTAATCTTTTTTTGCTCTGAATCTGATAATTCTTCCCCATATAAACTTTCTAATATTCTTTTAGTAGATGTTTCAGTTAATAAATATGGATTTCTCTCTGTTCTCTTTCCTGCTACAATCCATGTTATAAGGGTTGAGTTATCCTCATAGACTTTAAAAGAATTCAAATTCTTTTTCTTAATAAGTTTCCCTATCCTATTTGATGCTTTCTCACAAAAGAAATCTTGTAATTCTTTTTTCATTAAATTTCCACCTCTTTACTTATGTATTTGCTCACTTAATATTTTAACATAATACACTTTTTTACACAAGTAAAATATAATATAATATTTGTAGAGGGAGGAACCACAGTGTTATTCAAATAATACTCATGCTAATATCAAGCAATAGAAAGGAGTTGAAAATAAATGCTTAATAATAATCTTGAACGTTTTCAAGCACATATACTAGCTAATTATGGTAATACTGCATATAGATTACGGAGTAAAGACAATATGCTTAAAAATATACCTAACGAACTATATGAAATATGGTATTCCCCATACAAATTTTCATTTATGAGCTTTAAAGATGTCAAAGATTTACCCTTTTTAAAAGGAAGGGAACTAATTAGCTACTATTTTAAAATAATTATAATCTTTATAAAAATTAAAAAAATATTTAATAAATTGAAAGGAGGGATTAGCCATGGCTAAACCTAATTGGAATAAAACACTATCGGAGGTTTTAAAACACCCCACAGTACAAGTCGTGCTGACAAGTAAAAGAACTGGTAAGGAGTATACAGCAGATGTAATTCGTCAACTTCCTGTATTTTCAACAGGAGTAATAGATGAAGTCGAAGGTGGTTTTAAATATTCTATTTCAGATACAAAAAACAACTTAGAGTACACAATTAAAGCACCTCAGAAAGTAGATATAAAATTCGGTGTAATTTTAGTATTTACAAATGTACGAGGCGGTTCTACATCGACTGGAAATGGCTGGTACTCAGCAGAATCTGTTGAATTAGCTAAACACAATGAATAAGTATCGCAGAATTATTAGAAAGCACGATAGTAAATATCAAAACCATCAGATTATATCGGTGGTTTTGATAATAACTATCTGCCTTTCATTGGTACTTACATTTATACTATATAACTTCTTTAAAAAGTACTTACTTTACAATTTTATTTTATCTATAAGCGTACTATCATTAATTATTTTTTGCTTAGTGATTTCACTTAAAAACAGAGAACAAGTTTCTGTATTAAAGATAGATAAAATGAATAAGGAAGCAAATAAATTAGCTACTAGAATAAATAAGTTATTTAACGATAAAACAATAACTGATGTACTAAAACTTAGTAATTCTACTAGATACGGCGAAGAAATGCCAGAAATATACGTATTTCTTGATAGTTCTTTAAAAGAAGGTTTTATAGCTATAGAAAATATTTCAAATTTTGACAGGGCAGACCGTGATAAATTTGAACAAAAGATATCTGGAGTATTATCTGGGAAATATCAAAGATATTCTGTTGTAAGCTCTGAGTTGACACTTGATGATAGTTTTATATTATTTTACTTTGAAGATACTATAACATCAGAGAGATTAATTATTGAAAATACTGGTGATATAAAAGAAAATATCTCTGTATGTGAACACCATATTAGATTAGCTAAAAATCTTGTATGGCAATGCAATATTACCGCTCATTTGTCAATAATAGCACGCACACGTGCAGGTAAGTCAGTTCTTGCTGGTGAATATATGGCTAGATTAATGCTCTTGCAGAACTGGATTGTTGAATATAATTCAGCAAAATACGATAGATACGTCAAAGAATTCAATGGGAAAAGTGACCCTATTGAAATTGTTGAACGTGCTGAATATTGGTGTTTTGTAATGGATAATAGACTACAAGAAATCAATAATGCTGGGAAGGATAAATACCTAGATATGAAAGATATGCCTAATATAGCCATTTTCTTTGATGAACTCGGTAATTTAAACGCTTCTCTTGAATCACTTGATAAAACAGATAAAACACTAAAAATTACATCCAGATGGATAACAGCAATTAACAGACTTTCAGCTACAGGAGCAAGTGCTGGGATACATATAATTGCAATATCGCAATTTGCAACTAAAGAAGGATTTTTACCATCTTTAGCACGTGTAAATTGTTCGGATGCTGTAATTATGCTTGGTGGGGCTGCTGATTCTCCAACGGAGAGACAATACCTAATGAGTGGGTTCGCAGACCTACCTAAACGAAGTTACAAGAAAGGGCAAGGAATTGCCAGAATACAAGGATCAGGAAGAAAATGGGAAACACCCCATTTTTACGAAACCCCTTACTTTAAAAAAATATAAATTCAGGAGGCATAACAAATGCGAAATGTTAAACAATTTAATATTGTTTTAAACGATAAAATATTAAGAGAATATGCACGATTATACGATGAATCACTTCGTGCACTTACGCGAGAAGAGGATTATAACAATGATAAAATCAGTGAAATGGAAGAATGGATATTTAATGAATATTTATTCCTTGTGGATATTGCCAAAAGTACGTTTGATGTGGAATTATTATCTAATGCTTTTATTAACTTATATATTTCTTCAGAAAGATTTTACGATGAAATTATGGAATATTTCTATGATACAAGGAGTTTGGAAGAGAAGCAAATTCAAATGTCCGAATTTGAACATCGTTTCAAAATCAAATATAATTTTGCGAAATCATTAATGGATAGTTATGAATGTTACGACACTTTCTTCGCATAATTTACTATTTTAAAATTATGGAGTTAATTATTAATTAATTCCTAACGCCTGCGTGGAACAGGGCTTGTCAATGTTCCACGCAGTAAAAAACCAATAAAATCAATACTTTAAGTCGATTTTCAAAAAAAATAAAATCAAGAGAAATCAAGAGAATAATTAAAAGAATAATTAAAAATCGATTTTAAATATTCTCAGAATAGGAGATAAGCCATGATAAAAAAAGAAGCAGTTTTAAAAACAATAATGCTAGTTCAACAGTTAGACCCTGCTTATTGGGATTTATGGGAAAATAAGGACTCAATAACTACAGCAAATAATGGTGATTTAAGACCACTTTTAGATGAAATCATTTCAAAATTAAAAAGTAATGATATTATACCATCTGAAGTATATTCCATACTTCATGATGAAGACTTATACGAAGATAACAGTACACTTAAACCAAAACATATACATATACTATTTAAATTTGAAAAAGGTGCAACGCTTAACAATATAGCATTAGCTATTGGTATAAATCCACAATATTTAGAAAAGCTTAAATCTGGAAGGTATGGTTATGACAATTGCTTGGCATACTTGATTCACGCTAAAGATGAAAATAAACATCAATATAAACCTGAAGAAGTATTAACTATTCTTGGTGAAAATTATATGGATATATACAAAAAAAGAATTAATACTTGGTTTAAAGGAAGAGCAACGAAAACAGCTAAAGAAACAAATTTAAGTGTCGACTGGCTTATCTCTAAAATTGCAAATGGTGAGATAAATAAAGATAAAATATTGCTTACCAATGAATACTATACTATATATTTACATCATAAAAGAAAGGTTAATGAGGCAATAGACACATACAACGAAAAGAAAACTATAAAGACTATTAATGACTTAGAAGATGGAAAATTTAGAAACTATTATTTATATACAAGGTCATAGTGGTATTGGTAAAACTAGATTTGCAAAAGAGTTAATAAAAACAATTAAACATCTTGCATTACACTATACTGGAGAAATTTGGGAACACTGCATAACGGCATCAACTAACGCTTTTGATGAGTTTAACTCACAAGAAATATTATTACTTGATGACATACGTGGTAGTAGTATGAGTGTTTCAGACTGGCTTAAACTTTTAGACCCCTTCTCTATTTCACCTATTTCTGCACGCTACCATAATAAGCAAGGAATTTCTAAAGTTATCATCTTAACAGCACCTCACGCTCCTTTTCTCTTTTTTTCACAAGCTGAAGATTCAGAAACTGAAGATTTTGATCAATTCTATAGAAGAATAGATTTACAAATAAAGGTTACTGAAGATTTTCTAGTATCTAATCCGTACAAGAAAATACTTTCTAAAGAAGAGTTAAAAAAATTTTGGTATAGAAAAAATACAGATTATCAATATATTTTCTCAAATCCAAAATCATACAAGAAAGATGAGATGAAAAAAATAATAATTAAAAAAATTATAAGAAATATGCATTGGACAAAAAAAGATTATCCTTCCGCCGACCAAAGCAAAAAAGGATAACCGAAAGATTAAATAGCAATATTACTATTTATTGCTATTATCTCAAATTTAAAAATAAATAGCAAGGAGATTATTTTAAACATGATAAATAATTGCACAATAAGTAAAACGGAATTAATGAAATTAGGTTATAAAGAACATACTTCAATATCAATTATTAGACAAGCGAAGCAAATTATGGTAAAACAAGGGTATGCATTTTATAACAATAAAAGATTAGGACGTGTTCCTAAATCAGTAGTTGAAAATATATTAGGAATTCCTATTCAAGTAAATAATACTTCGGAGGGAAATTCTAATGGCACAAACTAAAACTAAATATACAGGAGTATACAAGGATGAAAAAGGTAACTTCTTCTATCAGACTGAGCTTGGAATTGATAAAATAACTGGGAAAAGAATCAGAAAAAAAGGAAGAAAAGATAAGAATGGAAAACTATTTTCGTCCGCAGTTGAAGCATACAAAGAACTTACTAGAATAAAAAATGAGTATCATGAGGCACAAGGCTACTCTAACTATAGAATGTCTTATAAACAATATATGGATTCTATCTATATTCCCTATTATCAATCTACAGTTGATAAAAGTACTTTTAGTATAAAAAAGAAAATTCTAGAGGATATAAGAGATAGATTTTCTAATACTTTATTACGTTCTATATCATTAGAACAAGTTCAAAATTATAGAATTTGGCTTTTAACTTCAGAGGAATCGGGTGGTCCTGGATATTCTCAAAGTTACGCAAGTCTGATATTTGGAGCTTTTAGAAAATCATTAGATTTTGCATTAACAATGGGATATGTAGAACAAAATATATCAAAGCGTGTAAAAGCAATACCTAAAGGAAAAGCTACCGTCCCATACTGGACAAAATCAGAATTTGAAGCTGTAATATCTAAAATATATATAGGAAATATTTATGAGCATTTGAACTTTATTATGTTATGGATTTATTTCATGACGGGTATTAGAGTTAATGAAGGCTGTGCCTTAAGGTGGAATGATGTAGATTTTAAAAATAAAAAGTTACGTATTCACAATATGCTAATAATACAATCTAAAGAGAAGTGGACAATAAACCCCTACACAAAAACTAAAAATGGTAGACGAACTATAAGTCTAGACTCAGACACGATTTCAATTTTAAAAAAATGGAAAAAAACTCAAAAAACTATTGGTTTAGGTAATGAAGATAATTTTATTTTCTCTTATGATGGTTTACCTATGATTAAATCTACCATATCAAGAATAATTGCTAGATATTCTAAACTAGCTGGAGTCAAAAAAATTCAAGCTAAAGGATTAAGACATAGTCACGCTAGTTATCTCATAAATGAATTTAATATATCTATATTGATATTATGTAAGAGACTTGGTCACTCATCACCAGAAATAACATTAAAACACTATTCGCATTTGTGGACTGGTGCAGATGAACATATCGCACTAGAAATGGAAGGAAATATAGTGTATACTAGACCTAAGAAAAGTCTTATAAATTTTTACGGTAATCAAGTATTGAAATCAATTTAAGACAACCCCACCAATTACCCCACCAAAACTAGCTTTTTTATCTTTAAAAGTTGATATACGGGGGCTCACGGGTAAGAATCTACTATTGAGTGGGAATAATATTATAGTAAAATATATAGATAAAAGCCTTGATTTTTAAGGCTTTTTCTTTCAAAAAAATTAATCAAAATAAATTTTTCGGTACAAAGTACCCTGCCAACTTCCCTGCCGAAGAGGAAAAATTTTAAGAACACAGCATATAATAAAAAATAATATAATTCACAAAAATAAAGTGGAAAAATTTTAATTATAACGTATACTACCCAGTATTTTAAAGAAAACTACAGATATAATAAAATGTGAGGTACTCTAAAATGGAACTGTACTATAAAGGGAGTGGAAAAATTTCCTATTCCGAAGAAGAATATGAATGCGATTTATATTTGAACAAAGATGAAGGGGGAATCCTTCTTAACATTATCTCCAAATCAAGAGAAACAGGAACCTTTTTTAAATTCCCATTAGAAATTTCTTTTCTAATAGGAGAATTATCATCAGGTTTGAAATTCACTCTTCTTAATCTTAAACGAAAAGGTGTTCATAAATATTTATCAGACGGATATACAGAGTTTAGCTTCTATGCAGATTATATTCTTTATGGAGTTGCTAACAGTAAATCAAATGAACAAACATTTCATAAGATACGGTTTACTCTATCCAATATTGTTAATTGGGGAGGTATATCAATCTATGAACTAGGAGAGAGCTCCACATTAATTAATAAAACTCCTGAAACTACAAAGACTATATTAAAAAATAATATGTACACAGTAACTTACTCTGTCACCGGTTCTATGCTCCCTATGACGAAACACGATTTATTAAAAGAAAACATTTCTTTAGAGCAATGTGGTTCAATAGAAGTTAAATTTAAAGAAGAACAAATTTTCAAGACATTTTTAGAAGTTTTTGAAAAAATCAAACATCTAATAGAAATTGCAATGATTAAAAAAATAAATGTTGAAAAAGTAATAGCACACTCAAGCCAAGTTTTATATAGTCTTAATGACTTTAAAACAGAAAAATCTATTGAGATTTATGGTAAAAATATCAAAAAAGAAAAAAACTTAGAAGCATCTACTATTGAAAGAATTAAATGGATATCATTAACTGATCTAATAGACAATAATTCATTTGAGAATTACTTCAAAAAATATAAGAAATTATCTCCTATTCTTGAACTTTTCTTAGAAATATTCTACACCCCGTTTAATTCACACACGCGTATATTTTTAAATATAATTCAAGCCTTAGAAACCTATCACTCTCGTTTCATAGTAAGTAATATGACAGAATTTAAAAAACGAATCTGTTTACTTAAAGAAAAAGGAATAATTAACAGAGACGAA
>ERZ773018.1443-NODE-1443-length-12710-cov-11.214066_pt1 | contig 12710 bp, 10 predicted proteins | sample MGYA00580840_ERZ773018 | MGnify/ENA primary metagenome ERZ773018 (study PRJEB29015, sample SAMEA2738125) | human oral metagenome | biome: human oral; feature: human-associated habitat; material: saliva | place: China | collected 2256 ... | reverse complement strand
ACATCGCGGCGGCGGCGGACCAGAGCTGTCGCGCCTCCAGCTTCGCCGTCGCGGCAGCTGACAATGTTATGGTCACCATCCCCAACCAGTTGGGGGTGGACTTTAACCTGAAACTGCTTGAAGCAATTGCCCAAATTGCCCGCACTTTAGGCTGGCATAAGGACTAAAGCCGCCCGCTGGTGCCCACAGTGGCACTAGCGCCGTGGCAGCCAAGCCGCGCACCCGGCGTCGAAACCAAAGAAACTAGGCGGTGGCGCCAGCGCCGGGCTCAGAGGAGTCGTCAGAGTTATCCACAATGCACCAACGCTCCACTATCAACCCGGCCACCATCCAGGCTAAACACCCCAGCGCACAGGCACCAGTGTTCCAACGCAACGAGATCATAAACGGCGAGCCCAGCGCCCCTAAAGCAAAACCCAGCGCCCCCAGGTAGGCTCCGGCAGCTAGGGCCCCGGTAAGCGAGCAGGCCTGTGCGGCACTAACCGTTAAAGCCGCACGCATAGGGTTAACCCATTTGGCCTCACGCTGATAGCGGCGTACTCGGTAACCAAAAGCCAAGATCGCTAGCGCCGCCACTACGGCTGCAATGCCCCCATGCAGGGCGATAGCTGGGGGCCAGCCGTTTATTTGGGCCCCCAGACTCATAATCGCCCAGCCACAGCTAGCCCCCAGTAGGGCCAGCAAGGCTAGAACACGAAGCCGCGTGCGTTTCATTGACCGTTGTCTTGTGAATGTTCCTCACTGTTTTCGCTGTCTTCATCAGCGTAAGGCGGTTCAATGTACTGGCCGGTAGGCAAGGTGGGCAGATTGTCGGTTTCCAACCAGTCCAGAGCCAACCAGCGCACCCCGTCACGGTCGGGGGCTACATCGGCCAGTTGGGCGGTGTCTTGGCCATCCAGGCTCAGCTCACTGTCAGCAAAAGACCAGGGCAGCAGCACGAAGGCACGCTCATGAGCGCGCGGGTGCGGCAAAGTTAGATCTGGCGCATCAGAGGTGACACCCTCGTAGCAGATGATGTCCACATCCAAGGTACGAATACCCCACCGTTCAGTGCGTACGCGGCCAGCCTCATCTTCTAGGCGGTGGCATACAGCCAGTAGTTCGCGCGGGGAAAGCCCGGTTAAACCAACAATTACCGTGTTTAGGTAGTCGGGCTGGGGCTCTTGGTCCGAGCGGGTTACGGCGGCGGTACGGGCCAAGGGGGCGACGTCGGTCAGCTCAATTCCGGGGGTGTCTTGCAGCTTGTGGACGGCGTCGCGTAGAGCGGCTAGTACCCCACCTACGTTACCTCCCAGCGAGAGTACAAACTCTGCGGCGTGAGGCGGGCGACGGTCTAGCGGATCACCGCTTTGGTTGGCAGCGTCGTTTTGTTCCAGCTGAGAGGTGGGATCCTTGTAGGAGTCCTGCCAGGTGGGAGTCTGGGAGGCAATCCAGCTGTTGCTGGCATCCTGCCAGGGGTCGCGGCGACTGTCGAACAGCTCACTGATCAGCGAGTTAGAGCCGACCATAGTGTCTTGCTCATAGTTGAAGTCGAAAGCTTCCTGCGGTGTGGCCTGAGTTACCGGGTGGTGGCCGTAGGCAGGCATGGCGGACTGGTCGTCAGTGCCTAGCTCAGTAGTCTTGAAGTGGTCTGCCGGCGCCTGGGTTTGCAGTCCCTGACCAGACTCATCACGCTGAGGGTTGGTACCTAGGGCTACGGTTTCCTGGTAATCCACATACTCTGAGTCATCCCCAGCCTGGGGGTTGGTTCCCAGGGCCACGGTTTCTTGGTAGTCAACGTACTTGGCGTCGTCATCAGAGGGCTCGGTTCCTAGGGGTGTAGTTTCCTGGAAGTCAACGTATGCGCTGTCTTCCTGGCCCGCTTCATCTGTGTGTTCAGCCTCAGCAACAGGTTCGACGGCGTGGGCCTCAGCAGCCTGATCTTGCTTTGCTTCGCCTTCAGCGCTGCCCGCTTCAGAGCCGAAAACTTCACTGATATTAACTAGGCGCGTGGGGTCTTCAGCTACTTCTTCTTCACCAGAAGCTGCTGAGGGAGCGTATTCCTCGTCAATAACTGGTTCACTACTGGCCACCTCAGCCGCCTGCTGTGCTTCCTTCGCGGCAGCTGCTGCAGCTGCCTCAGCTGCGTCCTGGGCAACTTGAGCCTGGAGCTCTTCAAAGGAGTGGTGGGGCTGTTGCGGCTGCTGCTCGCCGTCCTCAGTGCGCAGGGAGTGCCAGTGCACCTGGGAGGGGCCAGCATCGTTCATGTCACGTAACTCGCCAATAAAGCCTGCGGCGTCCTGGGAGCGCTGCTCGTCAGAGTATTTGCCTTGCTCACCGTGAGCGGCAAAGTCTTCACCAGAGTGCTCGGTGGGTTCCTGCGGCGCAGTTTCATCCTGGGCTGGTGCAGTGTCGGCGTCGTGAGTGGGCTCAGTGGCGGCGTCGGCAGAATCAAAGTGTCCGTCAGTAAATACGCCGTCTTGCTCGGCACTAGAAACAGCTCGAACCGCACTGTCAGCTGCCGCAGCTGCACCGGTAAGTGCCGCCCCACCAGCAACCACCGCGCCGGCACCAGCAGCCTTAGCGAACTCACCTGGCAAGTCATCGACCGGCAGCTGGGAGCGTTCACCCCACGGCGGCGGGGCCGGCTGGTCCTCATCCACCTCGGTGAGGTAGTCGTCTAGATCATCTGGGTCAGCAAAGGCGTCAGGCTCATCAATAATGGCTACCTGCTCATCAACCTCGCTGCGGTGGGCGCCATGCTCACTTAGTGAGGCCGGGGTGGGGGCCACGGCGGCGGATGTGGCCGCAGCTGAGGCGCCGGTGAGGCTGTCTAGGCCGGAAATAGCTGACAAGCCAGAAACCGCAGACAGTCCTGAAACTGCCGAAAGCGCAGAGGCCGGCGAGGCAGTGAAAGCCAAGTTACCCATCTGGTCGGGTCCGGCCACAGCCAAAGCCATTAGGGTACGCCCACGCACTAGGGTGACGGCGACGTCGTCGAAAGCCACCTCCAAGGGGGCCTGTGGCTTGTGGATGGTCACCTCCACGCCAGCTACCGCAGAAAATGCCAGCACGGACTGCGCCACCCGGTCAGCCAGGGTTTCAATCAGGTTCACCGGCTCGCCGTGGATAACCTCCACCACCGCGTTAGCCACCTGTGAATAATCCACAGTCTGGGCGATGTCGTCACTGGCCGCAGCCCGATCGAGCACGCCCGGCTCCAAAAACAAGGTCACGTCAGCGCTAAAGATCTGACCCTCGGTACGCTCTGAGGGCAGGACACCGTGATAGCCACGCGCAGATAGTCCGCGCAGGGTTACGGTATTGGGAGTGCTCATCGAGATTCCTTCCACAGGGACGCGGCGGCGATTGCCTCACGCGAGGGGATAACTTGATGTACGCGTACCGCCCAGGCGCCCCCAAGCGCCGCAAGTGCGCTGGTGGTGGCGGTGATATTGTCGCGTTGGGCCGGATCGGCAGCGCGGGCGGTGTCAGTGCCGCCAGCTACCGCCAAGGTTAAAAAGCGCTTGCGTGAAGCCCCAATTAGCACCGGGGCTGCTAGCTCTTCTTGCAGGCGCTGCGTTGCTGCAAGCAGCTGCCAAGACTGTTCATGGGTTTTAGCGAAACCTAAACCCGGGTCCACAATGATGCGTTCTTTGGCTAACCCGGCTGTTTGGGCTTGCTCTAGGCGCTGGTTTAGCTCGCTGATTACGCCTGCGACGACGCCGTCAGGGTAGTCAGTTAAGCGGTCCATGGTCTGGGGGTTGCCACGCCAATGCTGGCAAATGTAGGCGGCCTGGGTGCCGGCCACGGCGCGATGCATGGCTGGGTCACCTAGCCCGCCTGAAACGTCGTTCACGATGGCGGCCCCGGCCGCCACTGCTGCCAGGGCGGTAGCCGCGTGGATAGTGTCTACACTGATAACTGCCTGCGGGCGCTCCTGAAGTAGCGCCTCAATTACCGGCACTACGCGCGCGGTTTCTTCTTCAATATCCACCTTAGCTGCGCCTGGGCGGGTGGATTCGCCCCCAATATCGATTATGTCGGCACCTTCATCTAGCAAAGCTAAAGCGTGCTTTAGCGCCGCATCACGCTGGTACCAGCGGCCGCCGTCGGAAAAAGAATCGGGAGTTACATTCAAAACCCCCATCACCAAGGTGCGGTCACTGGGCAGACTACACCCGGGTAACTGAGGATAATGGCGCGCGCTCACGTGCTTAAGTGTATCTGCAATATGCATGGGCCGTGACCGCTAATCACCGAGAACTGCACACTATTAGGCACCTTCGTTAACGCAGCCACATCCAAGCCCCTAGCCTCGGCGACCTAAAATCAGGCTCATTGCCTCCGCACGGGTGGCCGCGTTGCGCATAATACCGCGCACAGCTGAGGTGACCGTGTTGGAGCCGGGCTTACGTACCCCACGCATAGACATGCACAGGTGCTCAGCCTCAACCACCACCAGCACTCCCCTGCAGTGCAGGCGCTCCACCATGGCATCAGCCACCTGGGCGGTGAGGCGTTCTTGCACCTGGGGACGGCGGGCGTAGCCCTCAACCAGGCGCGCTAGCTTACTTAAGCCGGTTACGCGCCCGTCAGAGCCGGGAATGTAGCCCACATGTGCCACGCCGTGGAAGGGCAGCAGGTGGTGTTCGCACACCGAATACATGGGAATGTCACGCACCAGCACCATTTCTTCATGGCCAACGTCAAAGACTTTGTCCAGGTGGTGGGCGGGGTCTTCGCTTAGGCCCGCAAATAGCTCAGCGTAGGCGCGAGCCATGCGCTGGGGGGTTTCGCGTAGCCCGTCACGTTCAGGGTCTTCCCCGATGGCTACCAGCAGGTCATATACGGCTTTGCGCACGCCTTCAGCGTCATAAGGGCGCGTCTGGGCCAGGGCCGACGGCGTCGCTTTAGGCTCCACCTGGGCTCCGGTTTCCAGGGCAGCTTGGGTTTCTAGCGAAGCTTGCGTCTGCTCAGTTTCAGTGCCGGTTTCCTCGCTAGTCACGGCTAGTCTCCTCAGTTTCGACTGCATCAGCTACCGACTCATTACTAGCCTCAGTGCTGGCTTTAAGCTCAGTATCAAGCTCACTGCCGCTCTCAAGCTCACCGTCGCCCCCAGGCTGGTTTTGCGCCTTGGCGTGGGCCTCCAGCTGCTCCCAGTCTGGGTTAGCAATCACGTCCACCTGGGAGTTTAGGGCCTCCAGCTCAACGCCGTGCCAGCGCGGGCGCTTGGGTTGTTTAGCTACCGGGGTGAAGATCTGGGCCAGCTCGCCCTCAAGAATGGTTTCCTTCTCCAGCAGCTGCTGGGCTAGGCGGTCAAGCACCGGGCGGTTACGCACCAAAATCTGTAAAGCATCCTGGTAAGCGCTCTCCACCAGGGCGCGCACCTGCTCATCAATTTGTGCAGAAACCGCCTCAGAGTAGCCTGGGCCGCCCAGGGAGGCCATAGCGTCGCCGTCGTCGTTCTTACCCAAACGCACGGTACCTAGCAGATCACTCATGCCGTACTCGGTGACCATGCGGCGGGCGATAGCGGTGGCCTTCTCAATGTCGTTAGAGGCCCCCGAGGTGGGGTCATCAAAAATGATTTCCTCAGCGGCGCGCCCACCCATGGCATAAACCAGCTGGTCTAGCAGCTCGTTGCGGGTCACCGAGTACTTGTCGTCAGAGGGCATCACCTGGGTGTAGCCCAGGGCGCGTCCACGCGGCAAAATCGTCACCTTGGTGACCGGGTCAGAGTAGGCCCCGGCCGCCGCACACAGGGCGTGACCAGCCTCGTGATATGCGGTTATAGATTTCTCGTGATCATTCATAACCCGAGTGCGCTTTTGCGGGCCGGCAATGACGCGGTCAATTGCCTCATCTAGGGCGCGGTTATCGATCATATGAGCGTTGGCGCGTGCAGTTAGCAGCGCGGCTTCGTTAAGCACATTGGCTAGTTCGGCGCCGGTAAAGCCCGGGGTTCGCTTAGCTACCAGGGCCAAGTCGACGTCGTCGGTCATGGGCTTGCCTTTAGCGTGCACCTTCAAGATGGCTAGGCGCCCAGCCATGTCAGGGGCCTCCACGGCCACCTGTCGGTCGAAACGTCCCGGGCGCAGCAGGGCCGGGTCAAGCACGTCAGGGCGGTTAGTGGCGGCAATGACGATCACGTTAGAGCCGGTACCGAAACCGTCCATCTCCACCAGCATCTGGTTGAGGGTTTGGCCGGCTTCGTCGTGACCACCGGTAGTGGCGCCAGAGGCACGCGAGCGCCCCACGGCGTCGATCTCATCAACGAAGATAATTGCCGGGGCAGCAGCCTTGGCCTGCTCAAACAGGTCACGCATACGCGAAGCACCCACACCCACAAACATCTCAATGAACTCTGAACCGCTCATAGAGAAGAAAGGCACCCCGGCCTCACCGGCCACAGCCTTAGCCAGCAGGGTTTTACCGGTTCCAGGCGGGCCGTAAAGCAGCACGCCACGCGGAATTTTTGCACCTACGGCCTTAAACTTTGCCGGTTCAGAGAGGAATTCGCGGATTTCTTGTAGTTCTTCTACGGCCTCATCCACCCCGGCGACGTCGTCAAAGGTGACGTCAGGCATTTCTTTGGAGCCAATTTGGGATTTAGAGCGGCCAATGGAGAACAGGCCGCCCCGGGAGCCACCTTGCATTCGTCCCATCACAAACCACATTGCCCCCAGGAACACTGCCGAGAGTAGCAGGATTTGCAGGAATGAGGACCACCAGGAGGTGGTAGGCACAACCGAGTCGTAGCCGCCCTTGGGGTTGGCTTTTTGAACTAACTCGTTAACTTCCTTGGCCTGGGCGGTGACGTAGGTGAACTGTACTCGTTTACCGGCGTTATATTCGCTTTCCCCAGCAATACGCGGGGCGCGCACATAATCGCGATTTAGCCGCACCTGCACTACCTGGTTGCCGTCAATAATGGTGACGCGCTCGACCCCCTTAGCGCTCTTGAGCAGGGCCAGGCCAGAAGAAGTGTCAATGGTGGAGTAGCCGAGCAGCGAGTTGACCACCCAATAGCCGGGCACTGCCAAGATCAGGAACAGCAAGAACAAGTGCATGGGCCGCAGCTTGCGGCGGCCTCCGTCTTTTTTCTCACCGTCGCGCTTGTCGCGTTCGCGCTTGTCTGCTGCTTTTAAGTCCTTGGTGGGCTTAGTGCTGCGCTTATAGGGGTCTTTCTCGCTTTGGCTCGGCATTAATCAGCCTCCGTAGACGTGTTCGGCCAAGGTGGCCACGAAAGGTAGGTTGCGGTAGCGCTCGTCGTAGTCCAGGCCGTAACCAACCACGAATTCATTGGGGATGTCGAAGCCGACGTAGCGGGGGTTAATTTCCACCTTGGCAGCCTCGGGTTTACGTAGCAGGGTGGCGATCTCAACGGACTTAGCGCCACGGCTAGATAGGTTGCTCACCAGCCAGGATAGGGTTAGGCCGGAGTCAATGATGTCTTCAATGATGAGGATGTCGCGTCCGGTTACGTCGCAGTCTAGATCTTTGAGGATACGTACGACGCCGGAGGACTTGGTGCCTGAGCCGTAGGAGGATACAGCCATCCACTCCATCTGGGCAGAGAAGTTCAGGCGACGCGACAAGTCACTGACTACGTACACGGCCCCCTTGAGTACGCCCAGCAGCAGCGGGTTGCGGCCGGCATAGTCGACGTTGATTTCGGCGGCAATCTGGTCTAGGCGCTCGTTTAGCTGGTCCTCAGTGATTAGCACGCGGTCCAGGTCGGTGCCCATGTCAGAAACGTTCATATTTATCCGTTCAAGGAGAAGACGTTGCCATTGCGCGCCTGGCGCGTGCGGTAGTTAAGATCCCACCACTAGATGGCACTGAAATACTAGATTGCCACTTCCGTTACTAATTGTGCCACCGCAATGGCCGTCACGTTTATCTCTTTATCAACTGGCGAACTGTAAAAATAGTGTTTAGGGCCGCCCTAACCGCAGTCAGCTCGACCCTAAACTTAACCTAGGGTTTTTAAAGGTTACGTAGCGGGGTGATTAGGGCGTCGTCGACGGCGGCCAGGGCGGTTGCTTCTTGACCGTCCGCGATGTTGTTAAGCACCACTGAGAAGCTAAGCTCACGCCCTGAGGCGGTGACAATAGTGCCGGTCAGGGAGCGCACGCCTGACAGCGAGCCGGTCTTGGCGCGCACCCAGCCGGCAGCGGAAGTGTTGTTAAAGCGGTTTTTCAAAGTGCCGCTGTAGGCCGAAACCGGCAGATCACTGAGCAGTGTACGGCCGTTACCCACCCCGTCTTTACCGGCGGCGTGGGTCATGATGGTGGCCAGCAGGTTGGGGCTGACCTGGTTTTTGACGCTCAGGCCCGAGCAGTCATCCATGGTTACCCCGGAAATGTCGTAACCGTCTTTTTTCAGCTGGGCCAGTACAGCTTTGGTGGCGCCGCTAAAGTCTGCGGTTTGTCCCCCGGCCACGGCCACAAGCCGGCCTTCTACCTCAGTCATGGTGTTGTCTGAGGTGGTTAGTGATACGCCCAGGATTTCTGCCAGGGTGGCGCTATCTACTGCGGACACCTTGGCGGAGTTGGCGCCACGTTGGGCGCGAGTGGGCTGGCCTAGCACGCCGATACCGGCGTTTTTGAGGTGGGTGATGAATACCGTGGTGGCTTCCATGGCTGGATCTGCCGGGTAGGGGCCGCCGTAGTGGCTGGTTACGTCAATCATTAGCGGCTGTACCTGGGTGGCCCAGGAGCTGTATTCGCTGTCCCAGCTGGGGTGCCAGGTGGCGCCGGTAAATAGGGTGTCGTCTAGGGTCACGTTTACACTGGTTACGCCCTTGGCTTTGAGGGCAGCTGCGGTTGAGCGGGCTAGGTCGCCTAGTCCGGCGTGTCCGACGACGGAGTTGGCGTCTCCCTTATCTGCAGCTAGGAGCACGTCTCCCCCACCCACCAGGGTTAGGGTGGAGCCTTCTAGATAGGTGCTGGTTTGTACGCGGTGGCTGGCTCCCAGGGCGCTAAGTGCAGCTGCGGCAGTCAAAACTTTGTGGCTGGAGGCCGGCACCATGGCGGAGTTGGCGTTGGTGGAAGCAATGTCTTTGCCGGTTAAGGAGTCTTTAACCACTACCCCAACGGTGCCCCCAGACATGGCTGGGTTGGAGGTAAGGGAAGTGATCAGTGACTGTACCTGCGAAGTTTCAGGGATAGGCGCATTAGTGTTTAACGCCGTGACGCTAGCGGCTGCGGGAGTAATGCCAGACGCCGTCGGGAACGCGCGGGGAGAGATATCCACGCTAGCGGCGGTGACAAACCCAGGTACCACGTCCAGAGCGTCAAACAGCGTGTAGTACCCGCCGGCTACCAGTAAGGTAGCCACGCTGAGCGAGGCAGCAACCAATTTACGCATGCTGTTATTTCCATTCTTGCAGGCAGGCCGAAATAAGTTTGTGGACGCCGTGGGGAATCGGGCGACTACTGGATAGAGCGATTACGCCAGAGCGAGGCTAACCTCAACACTAGCAATAGCCGCCCTCAAGGTAAGGATATCGCCTTCACTCTATATACGTGCCGACGCGCCGTATAAAACTGTCGTCTTACACGCCCACTTACCAAACCAGCCGCAAGTCGACCTACCGAGACAGTCTTCACCCCCTGCCACTAAGTGTTGCGTGCACCATTAACCAAGCAGTTACCACACCAGACAAAGAGGAGTATTGTTTCACCTAAAGATAACGTTGTTTCACATTAGAGGAACATCAATATGCAATCTACGCAGTCACTACCAGCCAGCTCCAGCGCACAGAGCGCAGTGCAGTCCACAAACAAATGGATAGCGCTCACTGCGCTATGCCTGGTGGTGTTGCTAGTTGTAATGGACAACACCATCGTCAATGTGGCGATCCCTACGCTAAGTGAGGCTCTAAACGCCTCATCGACAGACTTGCAGTGGGTGGTGGACGCCTACACCTTGTCTTTCGCTGCTCTACTACTGCCGGCCGGAAAACTCAGTGACCGCTGGGGGCGCAGACGGATGCTACTCATTGGCTTGGTGGGATTCACGCTATTCTCCGCCGGCGCCGCTTTTTCCTGGACTTTGTGGCAGCTGGTAGCGCTGCGCGTGGCTCTGGGAGTCAGCGCCGCCATGATCTATCCAGCAACCTTGTCACTAATCATCGTTATCTTTGAGAATTCCAAATACCGCAGTCTGGCGGTTGGTCTATGGGCGGCCACATCCGGTGTAGGTATCGCTTTAGGGCCTATCATCGGCGGTATCTTGCTAGAGCACTACGCCTGGAATTCCATTTTCTGGGTGTGTGCAGTTATTGGCGTAGTGGCCTTGACTTGCATTGCGACAGCAGTGCCAGAGTCACGGACATTCCACAGCGAAAAATTCGATTTCCCCGGCACAGTACTGTCAGTTACCGGCGTAGGGCTGCTAGTGTGGGCAATTATTGAGCGCCCAACTTATGGCTGGCTGTCTTGGCAGGTTATTGGCGGCATTTGCGTATCCCTGTTTGTATTGGCCGCGTTCACAGCAGTTGAGTGGCGCACACCAGCACCCCTTATTGACGTTTCACTCTTCCGCCGCGCCATATTCACCAGCAGTACCTGCGCAATTTGCATCGCTTTCTTCTGCTTGTTTGGATTCATCTTTATCACCACCCAATGGTTCCAGGCTCTGCGCGACTACAGCGCACTAAAAACCGCCTTATCAACCTTGCCTTTCGCAGTAGTTATGGCTGCCGTGGCCCCGCTGGCTACACAACTAGCTAAACGTTTTGGACACCGCGTGGTAGTAACAGTGGGATTAGTTTTCCTCTCAGCAAGCATGTTTGTGGTTACACAAGTTGGCGCCCACTGCAACTATTGGTTGGCGGTTGTGCCAACCATGGCGCTTATGGCGGCCGGTATCGCCCTGGTTCAAGGGCCCGCAACGGATGCTTTAATGAGCACGGTTCCAGAAAGCTCAACCGGCGCGGCTTCAGCAGTAAATGACACAATCCGCGAGATTGGCGGCACTTTGGGCGTGGCCGTTATGGGATCCGCAATTGTCTCGGTCTATCCCAACAAGCTCGCAGATGCCTTGTCTAGCCTGCATATCCCAGCTGCTGTAACAAAAGCTGCTCAAGATTCTGTGATGGCAGCGCATTCAATACTGCCGCATTTACCAGTAGCCATCCGCCAAAGCGCACAGCAAGCTATCGAAACTAGTTTCATGAGCGCCACACATGCTGCCTGCTGGATTGCTTCTGGCTTGTCTCTAGCATTCGCGCTGCTGTGCTGGGTCACTCTACCCAAACACAGCTAAAGCATTCTTCCACAGTAGAAAGAAATATCTATCATGAGTACCGACACGACGAATCGCTGCTAGCTGGCACACTGATCCGGAGAAGCCACTAATGACCAACCCTAAAACCACAAAAAACCAGCGCACTCCCACCGCTGAAATCAGGGGGCTCATACTTGACGCCTCAAAACGGATCATCGAAGAGGACGGCTATGAGGCTTTCACTATCCGGCTGCTATCAGAAAAGGCCGGGGTGTCCCCCGCCAGCATCTACCGCCATATCGGTGACAAGCAAGCTGTCATTAACACCCTCATAGATGAGAGTTTTCTTCAGCTGCGGGAAAAGCTTTTACGCGTCACTACCACAGATCCCTTGCAACGCTTATATGACGCGGGAATGGTCTACCGTCAGCACGCTAAAGCATCGCCTGGAGTCTATGCCCTGCTGTGGCGTTGGCATGCCGGCGCTAGCGCCCAGGCCTGCCTGGACTCTATGACAGAGCTAGTACGCTACGGCCAGGTTGCCGGAAAGATCCGTAAAGATGAGCCTGGTTTAATCGCTTGGTCTATCTGGTCTGCTGTGCATGGCTTCGTCCAGTTCGAGACCCGCCCTGAGCATGACAGCCCTGTTAACGACGACGACGCAGCTTATTCTTTCTTGCTCCAGCTGCTCATTCGCGGAGTTAGCCTCATTTGAACCTAAGAGAATCGCAAAGATTTACCCAAACCCTGCGCTAATGAGTCAAACTAGTGCTATACACAGTTCTAGGACCAAACGGCCCTACCATCGGCAGGCTGGCTTGAGTAAACACACCCACTGCAAGCCTAAAACATGTCCTGGCTTTGCGGGGCGAGGAAGGAGCTCAAAATGGAATTCGATGTAACCATTGAGATCCCCAAGGGTAACCGTAACAAATACGAGATTGACCATGAGACCGGCCGTATTCGCCTGGACCGCATGTTGTTCACGTCCACCCGTTACCCGGACGACTACGGCTTTATTGACGACACTCTAGGCGAGGACGGCGACCCGCTAGACGCCCTAGTACTACTAGAAGAACCCACTTTCCCTGGCTGCGTGATTCGCTGCCGCGCACTGGGCATGTTCCGTATGCGTGACGAAAAGGGCGGCGACGACAAGGTTCTATGCGTGCCCGCAGCTGACCAGCGTGCTTCTTGGCGTACCGACATTGAGGACGTCAGCGAGTTTCACCGCCTAGAAATCCAGCATTTCTTCGAGGTCTACAAGGATCTAGAGCCGGGCAAGAGCGTAGAGGGCGCCCACTGGGTGGGCCGTGAAGAAGCTGAGGCAGAAATTCGCCGCTCCTTCGCCCGCCTGCGTGAGCAAGAAGGCCACTAATCCCCACCCCAATCCCATTTTCCTTGAGCTTGTAAATAAAACTGTCCCCCTGGCCGTGGCTGAACTGCCTCCCGTTTCTTGGACATCGAAATTGAAGTCCAGGGAATGGGAGGCT
>ERZ773018.1437-NODE-1437-length-12754-cov-3.596346_pt1 | contig 12754 bp, 9 predicted proteins | sample MGYA00580840_ERZ773018 | MGnify/ENA primary metagenome ERZ773018 (study PRJEB29015, sample SAMEA2738125) | human oral metagenome | biome: human oral; feature: human-associated habitat; material: saliva | place: China | collected 2256 ... | reverse complement strand
TGCTGCGGGGCCGCAGCACCTTCGGTTGGTCTGATCCCGAGTCCGTTTCCTCGTGAAGAGCAACGAGCTCTTCCGTTGCCCGAACTGACAGCCCCTCGGCCACAACCCGCTGGGCGAGCCGTTCCATCACAGCAGCGTTCGGGAGTCCCAGCAGTGCGCGGGCGTGACCCGCCGAAATGACATTGGCGGCCAGCCTCCGCTGCACCAGCGGAGGAAGCTTCATGAGGCGCAGCGTATTCGAGATCTGCGAGCGTGATCGAGCGATCCGTTCGGACAGCTCCGCGTGAGTGCACTGGAAGTCCTCCAGCAGCTGCTGGTAGGCCGCAGCCTCCTCCAGGGGATTGAGCTGAACACGGTGCAAGTTCTCCAGCAACGCGTCACGCAGCAGATCGACGTCGTCCGTATCCCGAACGACCGCCGGAATCGTCTCCAGCCCGGCTTCCTTGGAAGCGCGAAGACGCCGCTCACCCATAATGAGCTCATACCGAAGCTCCTCTCCCGGAGCAGTCGGCACCTGGCGCACCACAATCGGCTGCAGCAGACCCACTTCTGCAATCGAGGCTGCCAGTTCCGCGATGTCCTCTTCATCGAAGACCTGACGGGGTTGACGAGGGTTCGGGTGGATCAGCTCCACCGGAATCTCGGCGAAGCGGGCACCCGGAACGGGAACGAGGTCGTCCGCGTCCGTATCCGCCGCCTCGTCATCGCTATCGGCCTTTTCGGATACCTCAGTTTGAGCATCAGATGAGGCCGCTGTCAGGTCCTCCTCACTCGAATCCGCCTCAGCACGGTCATTCCCATGATCGGCAGCGACAGGCTGCTCCTCCTCCGTTTCACGTGAAACCTCGGGGACCACGGGCGTTTCGTCCGGCTGAGCAACCGACGTCGACGCACTCTCCTCCTGGACATCCTCGACCGTGGAGGCCTCATGCGAAGGCTTTTCCACCGCGACAGACGCTTCCTTTGTCGCCTTCGTGGTCGCTCGCTTCGGCGCCGCCGACGACGTCCGCTTCGTGGCAGCAGAGGACGACTTCTTCGTGGACTTTCTCTCCGTCGCCTGAGCAGCAGTCTCCGAGTCTGGCGTGGTTTCACGTGAAACCGGCTTCGTCTGCCTACTCTGCGCAGCGGTCTTTGAGGCAGCGGTCTTGGAAGCTGTCGTCGAACGAGTCGAACGGCTCTTGGAGCCACGCTTCCGCTGAGACGGAGCCAGGAGAGTAGCGGCCAGATCGCGAGTACTGCGTGCCCCGGCGGCCGGCTCAGGCTCCGGAGCGTCATGCGTGGCCTGGGAGGCCGCATCCTCATCACGCGACTCGTCCTTCCGGGAGTCGGGGAAGAACACATCAGAAGGACGAGACGCAGCAGGTACTTTCTCCTTCTGCGCCTCGGGAATCAGCGCCTGCAGACCTCGTCCCAGTCCGCGCCGTTTCTGAGCCATCAGGCTTCCTCGCCTTCAATTCGGGGAGCGCCCCGCAGAGCGACCTCACGAGCCATTTTCTTGTACGCAATTGCGCCGGTGGACCGGGGATCCCAGAACACCACAGGAGCACCGAAGGAGGGGGCCTCGGCAACACGGATGGAACGTGGCACCTTGGTGTCCAGCGTCGCATCAGGGAAATAGGAACGAACTTCGGACTCCACCTCACGGGCCAGGGTGGTGCGTCCGTCAAACATGGTGAGCACAATCATGGAGACTCCCAGTCCCGGATTGTGAATACGCGCGATCCTGTCAATGGAGCGCGTCAACAGGGCGAGGCCTTCGAGAGCGTAGTACTCGGCCTGCATCGGAATAAGCACCTCGTCAGCAGCGACGAAGGCGTTGATCGTCATAATGCCGAGGCTCGGCGGGCAGTCGATGATGACGTAGTCGAGGGGCTCCAGACCGTCGGTTTCACGTGAAACCAGGTAGTCCACCAGGGCACGCCGCAGCCGCGACTCACGCTCGGCCGTGGAGATGAGCTCTATCTCAACCGCAGCCACGTCAATAGTCGCGGGTACGCACCACAGGGACTCGCAGAATCGCGTCTTAGCGACGACATCCTTGATCGGCATGGCGTCGACGAGGACGTCGTAGATGGAGGCACTATCCTCATCATGCTCCACCCCCAGTGCCGTAGAGGCATTACCTTGAGAGTCGGCATCAATGAGCAGGACGTGCAACCCGCCTTCAGCTAAAGCCGCTGCAAGATTCACTGCGGTCGATGTCTTTCCGACGCCGCCTTTCTGATTGGCGACTGCGATGACACGAGTCCGCTCGGGATGTGGGAACTCTCCACCCGCTACCTCGTCTAATGCGAGGTGCTCGGCCTGGAGCTGATCGAAGATAGACGATCCGGACAAACCTGCTTCTCCTCGGACGGTGACCCAACAGCCCGAGCCAGTCGGGCAGTTACGAGTCTACGCGAGCAGGTCGATCCTTACGCGTTACACCGAACGCGCGCCGTATCTCAACGGTTCTTCGGGCGGCGAATCTCAACGACAGCCGTCGTTTCCTCGCCGGCAGTGACAACCTCATGAACAACGGCAACTGATAACTTTGCCTTCTTAATGACATACTTGGCGTCGTCGACCTCATCCTGCGCCCGCATCCCCTTGAGGGCGAGCAGGGCACCCCCCGGTCGAAGCAAGGGCGCCGTCAGCCGCACGAGCTTGGACAGGTTCGCCACTGCGCGAGCCGTCACCACGTCATAGCGGTCCTTGATCTCCTCGGCCCGGGCCCGCCTGATAGTCACATTGTCCAGGTCGAGCTCCTCAACGACGTCGGAGAGCCACTGCGTGCGCCGCTCCATCGTCTCAATGAGCGTGACGTCGAGGTCGGGGCGCAGCAGCGCGACGACGATGCCGGGGAAGCCGGCCCCGGATCCCACGTCGGCCACGCTTCCCCGGGCCGGCAGGAAGGGGACCACGGCCGCCGAGTTGACGATGTGCCGGGTCCACAGGCGGGGAAGCTCACGCGGCCCCACGAGACCGCGCAGCTCACCCTCCTCAGCGAGCATCTGCGCGAAGTGCTCCGCCGCGGAGAAGGAGACCCCGAAGATCTCCCGCATCTCCGCCGTCGGCTCCTCCACCTGGGCCCGCTGCTCCTCACTCATGCTCAGGCCTGCTCCGAAGCGGAGTCGTCAGCCGCGTCCTCAGCGTCATCGTCCACGCCCTCCTCATCGGCGGGCAGGACCACGACGTACCGGTGCGGCTCGGCGCCCTCGGACTCGGAGACCAGTCCGGCGGCGGCGACGACGTCGTGGCACACCTTGCGCTCGAAGGGGTTCATCGGCTCAAGACTGACGGCCTCTCCCGAGGTGAGGACCTTGGTGACCGCCTCCTGGGCCACCTTGGTCAGCTCGGTGCGTCGGTCCGCGCGGTAGCCGTTGATGTCGAGCATGAGCCGGGAGCGGTTGCCGGTGCGTGCCTGGACCGCGAGGCGGGTCAGCTCCTGAACGGCCTCGAGAACCTCACCGTCGCGTCCAACGAGGTCGGCGAGCTCGCGCTCGTCACCCTCCTCGGAGGCGACCACGGCAATCGAGGCGCGCCCGTGATCGATGTCGATGTCGATGTCACCGCCCAGGTCGGCGATGTCGAGAAGCTCCTCGAGGTAGTCGGCACCGATCTCGCCCTCCTCCTCGAGGCGCGAGACGGTGTTGCTCACGGGGCTGCTCGAGGCCTCCTCCGCTGTCTGCTGGGAGGAGTCGTTACTGTGCTGCTCACTCATCATGTCATCCGTATCTGTGCTGGGAACCGGGTTATCTGGCCGCTGAGCACGTCTCAGCGGTTGTGCTTCTTCTTGGCCTGGGCCTTGCGTCGAGCCGCCGCCTCGCGACGCTGGCGAGCTCGGCGCTCATAACGACGTCGAGCGATCTCCTCATCGCTGAGGCCACCGTTCTTGGCCGACGTCGAGTCCTTGTCCTCATCGGCGTCCTCGAGCTGCTCGACATCGGAGTCGTCGACGAAGGCCTCACTGCGGGACTCGCCCTGACCGCCTGACTTCTTCTGCCGGTTCTTGCGCACCGGCTGCACCCGCTGACCTCCGGTGCGTCCCTCGGCCTCGGCCTTGGCGATCGCCTCGGCTCGCTCCTCCTCCTCCAGGGAGGGCAGGCCCTTGCGCGCCCGCTTGGCGTTGATCCGGGCGCGGTACTTCTTCTCCGCCTCGCTGCCGGGTGCGGGCATGTTGCGGATGGTGAAGAACTGCTGGCCCATGGTCCACAGGTTGGAGACGACCCAGTAGACGAGCACACCGATCTGGAAGTTGACGCCGGAGACGGCGAAGATCACCGGCATCACGTACAGCATCATCCGCTGGGAACGGATCATGGGGTTGTCGGAGTTGAGGGAGTCCGTCGACATGTTCTTCATCGACAGCTGCGCCATGGTGTACCACTGCGTCACCGACATGATGATGATCATGGCGACCGTGACGATCTTGACCTGCGTGTCGGAGCTGCCCAGGAAGGAGGAGGACAGGCTGGCGCCGAAGACGCTGGAGGCCTGGACCTGCTCGGCCAGCTGCTGCGTGAGCGGACCGATCGAGGGACGTCCGTAGGTGCCACCGGCGACGGCGCCCAGGGAGGCCAGAACCCGGAACAGGGCGAAGAAGATGGGCATCTGCACCAGGATCGGCAGGCAGGAGGCCATGGGGTTGGTCCCGTGCTTGCGGTAGAGCGCCATCATCTCTTCGTTCATGCGCTGGCGCGACTCGGGATCCTTCTTGCCCTTGTACTTGGCCTGAAGGGCCTGCATCTCGGGCTGGAGGAGCTGCATCCCGCGGGAGGCTCGGATCTGCTTGACGAACAGCGGCATGATGAGTAGCCGCACCACGATCGTCAGACCGATGATGGACAGCACCCAGGCAATACCCGGTCCGTCGGGGAACCCGATGAGGACCAGGGCCTTGTGGATCGTGACCATGACCCAGGCCACGGCCACCTTGAGGGGCCACAGCAACGTGTCCATCCGTACTCCTTGTATGAGGGTTCTCGTGCGAGAGGTATCAGTGTGGGCTCAGGGCTCGAGCCGGCGTCGTGTCCGCCGGTTCAGCGGGTTCGGTCAGGGGTCCTCGACCGTGAACCTCGGAACGTCACGGGGATGGTGGTATCGCCACTGCCCCCTGTCCGGGACATGATCGACTCCACCGCGGGTCAACGGGTTGCATCGCAGCAGACGCCACAGGGCCAGCAGCAGGCCCTTGATCGGACCATGCACCTTGAGCGCCGTGACGGCGTAGGCCGAGCACGTGGGGTAGTAGCGACAGGAGGCCGGCAGGGCGGGCGAGATGAAGCGCTGGTAGAAACGCACCGGAGCCACGAGGACTCGTGTCAACCATCTGCCCATCGCTGCGCCCGCAACCGGCCGGCTCACCGCCGACGCCCTTCGTCCTGACGCTCCCGGCACCGGCTCAAAAGCCGATCCAGGTCACGTCCCAGGGTGCTGCTGTCGGCGCCGTCGGCACCTGCCAGTCCGCGTACGACGACGCGGGCACCCGGTTCGAGGGAACCGACCCGCTGCGCCATGAGGGCTCGCACCCGGCGCTTGACGCGGTTGCGACGAGTCGCCAACGGGACCTGCTTCTTGGGCACGACGACGCCGACGAGAGCCGGGGAGTCATCCCCTCTCCCGCCGGCGTGGTAGTGCACGACCAGCCTGCGGTTCCCGCAGCGCGTACCCCGACGAATCGCGGTAGTGAAGTCCTCACCCCGCGCTAATCGGTGCGCCGCGCCGAGCACCTCAGGCGGCGAGGCGAACGCGGCCCTTGCGGCGCCGCGAAGCGAGGACGGCGCGGCCTGCGCGGGTGGACATGCGCTTACGGAAGCCGTGCACCTTGGCACGACGACGGTTGTTCGGCTGGTAGGTCCGCTTGCTCACGGGCTTAACTCCTGCTTGAGGTGATCGGAACAGTGCATCGCGAGGTTCGCGGCACTGTCGCTCGTGCGGCTGCCCCATGGATCGGGACCTGACTCCGCGCGAACGTCTGCAACAGCCTACGTTTGGCCCTCTTGCCGGTCAAACGAATGTGGCCGACTGTGACCACTGTGACCGGTGGCGTCATCCACACCCTCTCCACACTCCGTCCACAAGCGGGGTCGTCCGTGTCCACGGCTGTGGGAAGGACTCCGTCCACACCCTTGCGGATATGTGGATAACTCCTGGACCTGCTCACACCTCCTTGAAAGCCCCGTCAATGACGACACTTCTGTCATTCCGCGGGCTCGCAGCAGATCATCCGGACCATCGATACCTACTGTTTTCAGAGTTTATTCTGAACGTTATCTGTGAGCCATCGCTCGGTGTGTCCCCAGGTGTGGACAAGGCTGTGGAGAACCAGCATGATGGGACGCCTGGTCAAGACCTTCCGGTTCGCCAGTTCCACACAACCCTGTCATCATCGACACAGGGCCCCGGCCGGCGTCGGTCGGGCTGCAGTCACCGGGTTCACCAACCATGCCGATCAGGAGTCCGTCGTGCCCGACGCCGCCAATACCAAATGGCTCTCAGCCCTTGAGGTGCTCTCCAGCTCCGGAGAGCTGGGGCAGGGCAAGATGTCCATGATCCGCATGACCCATCTCATCGACGTCGACGGCACGCTCGTCCTCGTCGTCGGCTCGGCCTTCGCCAAGGACATCGTCGAGCAGGCACGTGCTCCCATCAGCGCCGCCATCACCCAGGTCTGGGGCCGCCCCATGCCCATGGAGGTCACGGTCGACACCTCCTCGGAGGCCTCGCGCGCACCGATGACTCCCATGGCTCCCGAACCCGTCAACCTGGCGACCGTCGCCCCCGCACCGGCATCCTCCCCGTCCCCCTCGGTCCCGCCCCAGCCGTCGGGGCCCTCCACCGCATCGGCTGTGTCCGCCGCACCCGTCGCACCAACGGTGCCCACCTACGGTGAGCAGCTCGCCGAGCCCTCGCCCTACTCGGCGAGCGCAGCCTCACCGATGCCTCACGCCCAGGCCTCCGCGTCCTCAGCACCGTCGACGATGTCGGGTTCCCTTCCCGGCAGGTCAGGACTTCCCGGCACCTACAGCCCCGGGGGCACCGGCCCCCAGAACCCCACCGGGCTGCTGACCCCCACGGCGGCCCACGACGTCTCCCAGCTCAATCCGAGATACACCTTCGACACCTACGTCACCGGCTCCTCCAACCGCTTCGCCCACGCCACCGCGCTGGCCGTGGCCGAGGCCCCGGCCCGTGCCTACAACCCCCTGTTCATCTACGGCGGCTCCGGCCTGGGCAAGACGCACCTCCTGCACGCCATCGGCCACTACGCCCAGACCCTCAACCCGGGGATCCGCGTCAAGTACGTCAACTCCGAGGTCTTCGTCTCCGACTTCATCGCCTGCGTGCGCGACGGCAACCAGGACGACGGCCGCATGGAGGGCTTCAAGCGCCGCTACCGCGAGGTCGACATCCTCCTGGTCGACGACATCCAGTTCCTCCAGGGCAAGGAGTCGACCCTCGAGGAGTTCTTCCACACCTTCAACTCCCTGCACTCCTCGGGCAAGCAGGTGGTCCTCACCTCCGACCAGCCCCCCAAGGCCCTCGGTGGGCTCGACGAGCGCCTGCGCTCCCGCTTCGAGTGGGGCCTGCTGGCTGACGTCCAGCCCCCGGACCTGGAGACCCGCATCGCGATCCTCTCCCGCAAGGGCACCGCCGAGGGCCTCGACCTGCCCTTCGACGTCCTGGAGTACATCGCCTCGCGCATCACCACCAACATCCGCGAGCTCGAGGGCGCCCTCATCCGGGTGACGGCCTTCGCCTCCCTCAACAAGCAGCCCGTCGACCAGACCCTGGCCGAGATGGTCCTCAAGGACATCATCTCCGACCCCGAGGGCCAGGAGATCACGACCTCCCTCATCATGGCGCAGACCGCCGACTACTTCGGCATCACCATCGACGACCTGTGCTCGGCCAACCGCTCACGCACCATGGTCTCGGCCCGCCACATCGCCATGTACCTGTGCCGTGAGCTCACCGACCTCTCCCTGCCCAAGATCGGGCGGGAGTTCGGCGGGCGCGACCACACCACCGTCATGAGCGCCGACAAGAAGATCCGCACCCTCATGGCCGAGCGGCGCTCCACCTTCAACCAGGTCACCGAGCTGACCAGCCGCATCAAGCAGGCCGCCCAGTCTCCCACCTGAGCCGACGACGCACCGTCCCCCTCGGGACGTCGGCTCCGAGGCTTCCGCCCTGAGTCGACCTACTCCACGAGGGCCGGGATCCACTGGCCAAGGGTTGTGCGTACTGCACAAAGGCCCTACCCGCAGTACACCCCACCCTCCCCCAGTAGCAGCCCACCCTCGTGCAGTGCGTTCCGGCGAGACTCGGCACCACCCCTGGTGACCGGGCCGGCCCGCTGTGGATGGTGCTGAGGATGGCACGTGGAGGAGCGAGCGTGTCACTGTGGAGGTAGCGCACCCCCGCTGTGGAATGACATGTATGTCATTCGCTCTCTCCACCGAGACGGTGCCTGACTCACCAGAACCACCCACGTGTCATTCCCCAGCGTCACTGGCGTCATGACGGCGAAAAATCCTGTTATCCCCAGCATCCACACGTGCTACTACCCCTACAGATCTAGATGACAAGAAATCGCGAAGCACGATCGGCCAACGAGACCGGACCAGGCCCCGGGCACTTGTCATTCGGAAAGGCTCATGGGATGAGCATGGGTGATCGCTGGTGACAGGGTGACTCCCACGGACTACCGTCTACACTCTCGACCCAGGACTGCGTTCCCAGCGACGCCGTTCCCATGACGACTGTCCGCCGGCGACCTGCCGGCACCACGTATTTTTCTCGGCTCAGTAGTGCCACGACGCCTACCGGCCGACTGATCACGATTGACGGAGGCACCTACCGTGAAGCTCAGGGTTGACCGAGACATCCTCGCTGAAGCCGTCACCTGGACTGCACGATCCGTGCCCGCCCGCCCGCCGGTACCCGTGCTCGCCGGCGTCAGGCTGGAGGCCAAGGGCTCCAGCCTCGTCCTGGCCTCCTTCGACTACGAGGTCTCCGCCCACTGCGAGGTGGCCGCCGACGTCGAGGAGGACGGCGTCGTCCTCGTCTCCGGACGCCTCCTGGCCGATATCGCCAAGGCGCTGCCGAACAAGCCCGTCGACCTGGAGGTCGAGGGCAACAAGGTCGCCGTCTCCTGCGGGTCGGCCCGCTTCTCCCTGGCGGCCATGGCCGCCGACGACTACCCGGCGCTGCCGGTCATGCCCGCCGTCGCCGGAACGATCGACGCCCACGACCTGGCCCGCGCCGTCGGCCAGGTCTCCATCGCCGCCTCCCGCGACGACACCCTGCCCCTGCTCACCAGCGTCCAGATCGAGGTCGAGGGCAGCTCGCTGGTCCTCATGGCCACCGACCGCTACCGCCTGGCCATGCGGGAGCTGACCTGGTCGCCGTCCAACACCGAGCTGTCCACCACGGCCCTGCTCAAGGCCCGCACCCTGTCCGACGTCGCCAAGTCCCTGACCTCCTCGGGCGATGTGACCGTGGCCCTGAGCAGCGAGTCGGCCGCCTCCAGCCTCATCGGCTTCGAGGCGGGCGGGCGCCGGACCACCAGCCTGCTCACCGACGGCGACTACCCGCCGGTGCGCCGGCTCTTCCCGGAGTCCACCTCGATCCACGCCACCGTGGGCACCGACGAGCTCATGGCCGCCGTGCGCCGCGTCAGCCTCGTCGCGGACCGCTCCACCCCCATCCACATGTCCTTCACCCAGGGCAACCTGGAGCTCGACGCCGGACAGGGCGACGACGCCCAGGCCACCGAGCAGCTCGTCGCCCACCTCGAGGGCGACGACATCTCCACCGCCTTCAACCCCGGCTACCTCCTGGACGGCCTGGGCGCCCTCAACCAGCCCTACGTCCGCCTCGACTTCACCCATGCCTCGAAGCCCGCGGTGCTCACCGGCATGGACTCCATCGGGGGCACCGAGGACTCCTCCTTCCGCTACCTGCTCATGCCGATCCGCTTCGGGGCCTGAGACCCGACGGGGCATGTACGTCTCTGACCTCTCCCTGGACGACTTCCGCTCCTACCGCAGCCTGGTGCTGTCCCTGGAGCCGGGTCCCAGCGCCTTCGTCGGCTCCAACGGGCAGGGCAAGACCAACCTGGTCGAGGCCATCGTCTACCTGGCGACCCTCTCCTCCCACCGGATCGGCGCGGACACCGCCCTCGTCCGACGGGCGGCACCGGGGCAGGCCCAGCCGGCCGGCGCCGTCGTGCGCGCCCGGGCCGTCCACGGGGAAAGACCCAGCGTCCTGGAGATCGAGATCATCGCCGGCAAGGCGAACCGGGCCCGCCTCAACCGGGGCGGCTGCCGGCCCCGCGACCTGCTCGGGGTGCTGCGCGCGGTCGTCTTCGCCCCCGAGGATCTCTCCCTGGTGCGCGCCGAGCCCGGGGTCCGCCGGGGCTTCCTCGACGACCTGGCGGTCACGCTGCGCCCGGGCCTGGCCGGGGTGCGCGCCGAGCACGACAAGATCCTCGCCCAGCGCGCCAGCCTCCTGAAGTCCGCGCGCGCGGCCCGCTCCTCGACCTCCTCCATGCTCTCCACCCTGGAGGTCTGGGACGCCCAGCTCGCCGCGGCGGCCGCCCGGCTCATCGCCGCCCGGGTCGACGTCGTGCGGCGCCTGCGCCCCTGGGTGGCCTCCGCCTACGAGACCGTCTCCGGGACCTCCGGGCAGCGTTCCCGCGCCCAGATCGCCTATCGCTCCAGCCTGCTGACCCATGAGGGAGTCCCGGAGCCCGACCCCCACGACGAGTCGGCCTGGCTCGCCGGCGAGGAGACGCTCCTGGATGAGACCTCCCTGGCCACGCGCCTGGAGAGCGCCATGGGCGAGCTCCACGCCCGCGAGATCGACCGCGGCGCGAACCTCGTCGGGGCGCACCGCGACGACCTGAGCCTGTTCCTCACCGGTCTGCCCGCCCGCGGATTCGCCTCCCACGGCGAGCAGTGGTCCTTGGCCCTGGCGCTGCGCCTGGCCTCCTACGACATGCTGCGCACCGACGTCGATGCCTATGGCGGTGACGGAGAACCGGTGCTCATCCTGGACGACGTCTTCGCCTCCCTCGACGAGCAGCGCCGCCGCGCCCTGGCCCAGATGGTCGCCGGCGCCCAGCAGGTCCTGCTGACCGCCGCCGTCGACGACGACGTCCCCGCCGAGCTCTCCGGCGCCCGGTATCGCGTGGCCGACGGTGAGGTCACCCGTGGCTGAGCCCTCCGCGCCCACCGGCGACGGCCCACTGCCCGACGTCCTGGCCCAGCGGGCCCTGACCCGCCAGCGCGCCCAGGCCTGGGAGAAGGGCGACAGCCGCGTGCCGGCCCGCCGCCTGCGCGAGCCCGGCGGTTCCGGGGGCAAGGACGCGCAGCAGGCGGCGCCCTGGGACCAGCGCCGCGAGCTGGCCCGGGCCCTGGGGCAGAACCCCGACGACCCGGCCGACCGCGGCCCCGGTCTGGCGCGCGGTCGCGACCGGCCCGGCCCCACCCCCTTCGACCCCCGCACCGGACAGCGCGAGCTGCGCCGCATGGTGGCCGACAACGGCTGGGCGGGAAAGCTCGCGGTGGCCGGCGTCGTCGCCCGGTGGCGGGCCATCGTGGGCGATCAGGTCGCCGAGCACTGCACCATCGAGTCCTTCGACGCCGGTCGCATCACCCTGCGCGCCTCGTCCTCGAGCTGGGCCCAGCAGCTCCGGCTCCTCCAGCCCACCATCGAGGCCAGGATCGTCGAGGCCCTGCGCTCGGGTCCCGGCGGCCGCCAGGCCGGAGGGATCAGCACCGGTGACGGGGTGGAGCTGCGGATCCTGGGGCCGGCCGGCCCGACCTGGAAGCGCCGCGGAGTCGGCCTGCGCGGCACCCGCGGTCCGCGCGATACCTACGGGTAGTGGGGGCGCGGGTATCATTGTCAACGCACCGGCCGCGGCCGTCGGCGTGGGAAAGACACGGTTCGGGCGCCAGGAATCGGGCGGCGCGCCGATCTACGCGGGACAGAGGTGACCACGGGCACGCCCCCAGCTGCTCACGGTGCCGCGGTTCACGGTCCCATCTACGCTAGAATGCGGTGAAACCGCCCAAGGTGCGCCCAGGACCGTCCTGATGTACCCACCTACGTGTGCGCACGATCCTCCTCAGGATCGTCGTGTGAAGGGGCCGGACGGAGACATCGGACCACTGAGGTCCCGATGCGCACAGATTGAGGAGCAACTGACACGTGTCTGACCAGGACGCCACTGTGAATCACGATTACGGAGCCTCGGACATCACCGTCCTCGAAGGGCTCGAAGCGGTCCGGAAGCGCCCCGGCATGTACATCGGTTCCACCGGTGAGCGGGGTCTGCACCACCTCGTCTACGAGGTCGTCGACAACTCCGTCGACGAGGCCCTGGCCGGCTACGCGGACCACATCGAGGTCACCATCCAGGCAGACGGCGGCATCAAAGTCGTCGATAACGGTCGAGGCATCCCCGTCGACGAGCACCCCACCGAGCACAAGCCCACCGTCGAGGTCGTCATGACGATCCTGCACGCCGGCGGCAAGTTCGGCGGCGGCGGATACGCCGTCTCCGGCGGCCTGCACGGCGTGGGCATCTCCGTCGTCAACGCCCTGTCTACCCGTGTCAACACCGAAATCCGCCGCCAGGGATACGTGTGGCGCATGTCGTTTGCCAACGGTGGCACGCCCATCACCCCCCTCGAACGCGGCGAAGCCACCGACGAAACCGGCACCACCCAGGTCTTCTACCCGGACCCGGAGATCTTCGAAA
>ERZ773018.1434-NODE-1434-length-12761-cov-27.065560_pt1 | contig 12761 bp, 13 predicted proteins | sample MGYA00580840_ERZ773018 | MGnify/ENA primary metagenome ERZ773018 (study PRJEB29015, sample SAMEA2738125) | human oral metagenome | biome: human oral; feature: human-associated habitat; material: saliva | place: China | collected 2256 ... | reverse complement strand
ATGAGTGAGGAAGTTTTGGTATGAAGTGCTGCTAAAGTCTGTTCTTCATTGAGATTTGATGCGATATAGTCTTTGAGGTTCATGATTATAAATTTAGAATATAGAATTCAGATTTCAGGATGAAAAAGGAACATTTGAAAAAAATTTCACTGCTTGGTAGTGTAGGGAAAGGCATCTAAGTTTCAACCAGAAAAACAGAATACAAGAGAAACGCTATCAAATATTTTTACAAAAAAGGCAAGCTCTCATCATAGGAAACTCCATTTTTATAAAATCAAAAAATCAAGTTTTCCTCTTGCCTTTCACTTACTTTTCTCTAAGCTAAGATCAGACTTTAGTTTTTTCTTAATACTCGTGAATCTCTCAGAATCTACTCAATATCTCCAATCTTTCCTCAAAAAAACTCCTAATCCTGAATACATCCCCGATTCAGAACTGAAAACGATCTACCAGCTTTTCATTGATACCTTAACGGATCATAATCATCTCTACTATATTGAGGCAAAGCCGATTATTTCTGATACAGAATATGATGAGCTTTTCGCGTATCTCAAGGCAATGGAAGAATACTTCCCGACGATCATTTCGAGCACCTCTCCAACGCAAGGTCTAGTGGGACAACTTTCTGACGGATTCAAAAAGGCAGTGCATCAAATCCCACTTCTTTCCTTAGAAAACAGTTATAATGCAGAGGATATTAGAGAATGGGCAGTCAGAGTTGCAAAGTTGGCAGAAAAAAAAGGAATTCTGAACTGGGAATATCATTTAGAACCGAAATTTGATGGACTCAGTGTAGAATGTATTTACCACGATGGAAAACTCACCCAAGCAATCACCAGAGGTGATGGGAAAATTGGAGAAGACATTACTGCGAATGTGATGATGATTCCTTCACTTCCAAAGCAGATTTCTTATCTTTGAACTTTGCAGGTTAGAGGGGAGATTATGATGCCAAAATCCCAGCTCCTCAAGCTCAATCAGCAAAGAGAGCAATCCGGTCAAACCCCCTTTTCAAATACGAGAAATGCCGCTGCTGGAAGCATAAAACTCTTAGATAGCAGAGAAGTCGGCAAAAGAGGCTTGATTGCTTTTATCTACGATCAGCTCTGAGGAGAAAAGGTAGATCTCAAATCCATTGGAATGCCCGTTTTTGAATTACCAGAAAACTTCCTTGTAACGCAAGATATTGAGCAAATTATCGCTCGATGTCAGGATTTTCAAATTAAGCACTTTCTAGAAGAGCAAGATTTTGATTTTGACGGCTTAGTAATTAAGGTTTCTGATAGTAGAAATACTTCAAACTGCGATACTTCAGAAAAATCAGACTTTTCTCTTTTTGATACAGGAACTCCAGTAAATAATGGAGAAGACATTCGTTCAGCACTCTGATCTACGGAACATCACCCTAGACGAGCAATTGCCTACAAATTCCCAGCACAGCAGGTTGCAAGCCAGATTCAAGAGATAACCTTCCAGGTCGGAAGAACGGGAATTATCACACCAGTCGCCCATATTGAACCGATTTCCCTCAGTGGAGCCACGATCTCTAGGGTTAGTCTTCATAATTTTGATTTTATTGCCAAAAAGCAGATCAAAAAGGGGGATTTTGTCCGAGTGCAGAGAAGTGGCGAGGTAATTCCTTATATTTTAGGAAGCATCAAAGAACGCAGAAATGGGAATGAAGAGCCAATCATTCCCCCGTTATTCTGCCCCGAATGTGGAGATCCAATTACCAATATAGATATTCACTACTATTGCACCAACCCCACTTGCTCAGCACAAATAAGAGAAAAGATTACACATTTTGTTTCGAGAGATGCGATGGATATTAGTGGAATTGGTGAAGCGATGATTGAAGTCTTAGTCAAACAAAAAATGCTGAATTCAGTGGCAGATATGTATCAGCTGACCACGCTTCAGAATCAGATTCTCCTGCGTAAATTCCCCAGCTTTGGAGAAAAAAAAATTACCGAACTTGTCAATCAAATTGAACGTTCAAAAAAACAACCACTCTGGAGACTCATCAATGCTCTTTGAATACCTCATATCTGAAAAAAAACAGCTCAAGATGTCGCTGAATACCTTGCCTTACACGAAGTAGCGTCGCTAGATCAGATGATAAGCTCGATTTCTAATGATGGCTTAGCAGAAGTCGCAGGTATTGGAGAAAAATCGCTACAAGCGATTCAGCTTTTTATGACCAACCCTGAAACCTTAAAGCTTCTGCGTAGCTTAGAACAAGAAGGCGTAGAATTCTCCGCAATACATGAAAAAGCACATACTGAATCCTCTTCACAGTGAACCTTTTCGCTCACGGGAACTTTCCCCATCACAAGAGGCAATCTCATTCAGCAAATGCAACAACTAGGTTATCGCTACGAAGAAAATCCGACTTCAAGTACAAACTTTATGCTTATCTGAGAAAAAGCTTGATCCAAAGCAGAAAAAGCAAGAAAATTATGAATTTTAATCTATGAAAATCGAGAAACCATACAAAAAGAGTTTAACTTAACTTTTCCCAAAGAAGAGAAAAGAACTAAAACTCAAGCGTTCCAAGGAGGATTATTTTAATAAAAAAGCCACTTATTTTCTAATAAGTAGCCTTTTTCTAATTAAGTAGTTTTTTATCTTGTCCTAACAGTGAAACTCAACCATTCCTGAAATCCAGCATAAAATTCTTTCCAATTCCTATATTTTGCTGAACTTCTATTATTGAGAATATCCTGCATACTATCATAAAAATTATTTGAAAGTCTTCTCCATTCTGTGCTATTTCTAAGTCTTGGATAATCTTTTTCCAAAGCAATCATCAATTCATTCCAAATTCTTGCCACTGCTCCAATCTTAGACAGTTCCTTATCAGTAAAATTCAGATGAGAATTCCAATAATTATTAGATGAAGAACTTGAGGAACTTGTATTGACATAAAAGGTCTGATAAGCATTTTGACGATGAGAAGATATTTCTGCAATAACTCTAAATTCTCCCTCTGTCCTAAATCTCACTAAATCATTAAATCTGACTTCTCCTCTATCTGAAGATGAGAAATAATAACTTGTTTTGTCTAAATCATAATCATAGTTTGAAGCAGACTGCCATCTTCCGTTTCTGTACTCTTCTACACGAAAACTCACTCTTCCATCATAATCTGATGAACGATAACTAGAATTTTTTACACGAAGAGTAATATCAACCCATTCATCTCTATCTGGAGTAGAGTCACTTACTGAATAAAATTCAGAAATCCATCTTGAAGTGGAAGAAGTTGAACTAGAAGTGGAGAAACTTCCATTTCTAAAGTCATAATTCGTAATAAGTTCATACCAATAGTTAGAAATATCTGCTCTTAGTTCAATCTTTCCAGCATTCCCAGCATAGCTAAAATCTCCTTCACACCTAGGAAGTGAAACCTGATTTCCATTTGGAAGGGTTAATCTACAGGAAAGATCAGAATTTGATGATAAAGAAGAAGAGGTAATTCTTGACTGAAATCTTTCCGATCCAACTTTCTGAAGATCAAAACAAAATTTATCTCCATTAGAAAAACGGATCTCCTGACACTCCGCTGCTGCAAATGCTCAAGAGAAAAGTGGAACTCCTAAAATTCCCACCAATAGAAGAAGATTTTTTTTCATCTCATTGAAATAGTAAAATAAAAAATTACTTGATTTCTATGTATATATATATATACGAGAAAGGCAAGTTTTTTTTTTGATTTTTTAAATGAACAAGAAAGACAAAGCTTTTAGTTTTAAGTTTTATCTTATGAAGTGGTTAAAAATGTCATTAGCAATCAGTTTTTCTCTTTTACTTGGAATTCGAGCTTTTTATAGATTCTATTTTCTTCGTGATCCAATTCGCGAAGTTCCAAATAACAATCAAGTATTTGTGAGTCCTGCTAATGGGAAAATCATTGCTATTATCAAGCAAGATGATCTAAAAGATCATAAAACAGAATTATACAAAAAAAATAGAAAAGTCATTAATGATTGGACTAAAGGATTTTCAAGTTGAGCAACACTCATTTCTATTATGATGACCCCTCTCGATGCACACTACCAAAAAGCTCCTATGCAAGCTACAATGCTGAGCGAGGAATATGTAGAAGGTCGTTTCTGGAATGCAATGAAAAGTAACGAAACCATGAAATCAACTTTTCAAAACGAATATCATAGTATGCTTTTTGAAACCCCTGAAAAATTTCAATTCCGCGTCATTCAAATTGCTGGATTCGTAGCAAGGAGAATTGTAGATTTCCTAGATCCTGGACAAGAGGTTACACAAGGAGAAAAAATCTGACTTATCAAATTAGGAAGTCAGGTAAGCGTCATTCTAGATAAAAACTTTGAGATCACTGCAGAAGTTTGAGAAACAGTCATCGATGGAGAAAGTATCCTCGCAAAGAAAAAAGAAACAAGATAAAATTCAGACTTTCTCTTTTTTGTCAAATCCTTTTTAAAGGAAAAACTTGTATTTTTCAAAGAGATTACTATCTGTAAGGAGATGTTTATCCTCTAATTTCTTTTTAGATGGTAGAAAAAGTGAAAAAGACATCCGCAACTTCAGAACCATCAAAACTCAAAAAAGTTTCGGTAAGAAAGCCAAAACCTACTACAAAAAAAGAGAAAAAAGAAGCAGACTTCTCTCCACTTTCCAAAACAATAAACGTATTGGAGTTGAAAAAAGAAACCTGATCTTATAAAAGGATAAATTTTCAATTAATTATTCTTTCATTACTCTTAGTTCAGTTCATTTTAGCGATCTGAATTCTCATCAAGATTTCTCATCTCCAAAAATGGAATAAAACAGAAGTATGAGGGGAAGAAAATTACAAGAGACTAGAAACTTTGTACGCTACACCTGAATATCAAGAGTATTCAAGAGGACAAATTGACGGTCTTGAACAGCAAATAAAAATCATGAATCCAAAAGCTGAATAATTCAGCATTACAAGCCTTTTTATTCTTATAAAAGAAACATAGATTATGGAAAAATGTAAAAACGGAAGCTGTCATCATATTATGGCAGGAACAGTAGTTGCATTGAGTGCAATTACCCTTATCGGAGGTGCAGTATTGGGAACTTGCATCTACAAAAAGGTAAACACGATGTACAAGGCAACTATTGACTTTCAATTCGGTTCTCAAGAGAACTTTGACGCACTTTACAAAGCAAGAATGACTCCTGAAACAAAAAAACAACTCGATGAAAGTATCAAACAAGCTGTAGAGCAGATGAAAGCTCAACAAGGTTCAGATGAAACTGCTAAAGATGAAGAACAAGCAGCTAGTGATGAGAAAGGAATTGATACCAAAGCTGCATTCAATGATACAACATGGGAGAAAAATTCAAAAGAAGCAAGCTCACTTTTTGATCTTAGCGGAACTCCTGGAAATGCGGTCATTAATGTGAAGAATGGAAACTTTAAAGCTATTGGAGGAGCATATCCTCAGTCTGCTTTTGAAGCAGTTGTTGCTGACTTGAAAGCCGGAAAAGAACTTACAAGTGATGACATGGGAAAAGCAGGGAAACTGACTAAAGACCAAATTACTGCACTCCTTAAAGACGTACACTTTTCAGGAGACAAAAATGCTGATATCGTAATCGTAGAATATTCTGATCTCCTTTGCCCATTTTGTAAAAGACACTATAACGATAAAACAATAGAAAATATTGTAGCTGCAGATAAGGCCGTGGCTCTTGTTTTCAAGAATATGCCTATTGCAGGATTGCATCCAAATGCCCCTCTCGGTGCTAAAGGTGTTGAATGTGCAGGAAAACTTGGAGGTAGCGAAAAGTTTTATGCTTACTTAGATAAAGCATTTGCTGAGAATGACTTCAACGGATCTAATGTAGTAAGCCTTGCAGAAGGAATCGGACTTGATAAAGAAGCGTTCGTTGCTTGCTTCACAAAATAAGCTAAATAAAAGCCTTAACATATAAAAACAAAGGCAAAAAAAGGAAACTATCGCACTCTTGCGGTAGTTTTTTTAATGCAAGATTTTCATGACTCCTTACATACATCTTTTAAAGAAAAAATAACTTGACTCTCTCTGAAATAAGTATAGTTAAGAAAGAAATTAAAAAAAATAGAAATAAAAAATTAACAAAACAGACCGAAGCATTCAAAGTCTGAGCTTTATAAAAGCTTTAATAGGAGTGCACAAGTAAAATGAAAACAAAATTATTTTTAAGCTTTTTGATTTTCATGATGGGAGTTGGAAGCTTATATGCAAAAACAGAAAACGATCCGAAATACAGATTAGAGAAAGCATTTGAATGGTATCTAGCTCCAGGAACCTATAAACAAAAAGAATACGCTATGCAAAATCCAGGGGAATGGGTGAGGATAGCGGGACAAATAAAGTTTAGCTATCAGAGAAACCAAGATGGTATCATGGTAGATAGGGAGATCATCCTAGTAAGGTTAATCTGCTATGATGAGGAAGAACAAAGATTTCTTTGCGAAGAAAGAGTAGTTAGATTGGAGGATGATGCAACGCTGGCGTGGATTTTACCAATAATTTTCTTAATATTTTCACCCGGTATATTTATACCAATTACCTTTAATGACCCGAAAATTAAGTATGGAAAGATTATCTGGTTTATTCTAATCTGTATTGTTTCTATGGGATCTGCCTGGCTTTTCAATTGGATTATTATGTGGTAGGAAATTATAGTCCTTGCGTTTATTTTATTTACGATTGGGCTTAAGTATCTTGTTAAATCCATCAAAAAGAAAAAAGAAATCAAAAACTAATTTCAATGCCAGCTTTTCATTAGCTATTTTCTGAGTGAGAGGCTGGCATTTTCTCTTTTTCTAAAAAGAAAAAACTGACTCCCATAAAGGAAATCAGTCTTTTTTTTATTTCATAGGAGAGATTGCCACGGCTTTTGCCTCGCAATGACTACATACTCTGGTGGAATGTTCTTTCAATCACTTCAAGCTGATGCGCCTTTGAAAGCCTTACAAAGTTCACCGCATATCCTGATACTCTGATTGTGAGCTGAGGATAGTTTTCTGGATGCTCGTAGGCATCCATAAGGGTTTCTCTCTTGAGGACATTTACATTGAGGTGATGAGCTCCTTTCTTAAAGTATCCATTCATCATCCCAACCAGATTTTCATTCTGTTCCTCAGCAGTCGCTCCAAGTGACATTGGAACGATAGAGAAGGTATTAGAGATTCCATCTTGAGACTTTTTATAGTCAAGCTTTGCAACAGAGTTGAGAGATGCGATCGCCCCTGAATGATCTCTTCCGTGCATTGGGTTCGCACCCGGAGCAAACGGTTCTCCGGCTTTTCTACCGTCTGGAGTCGCTCCAGTATTCTTTCCATACATCACATTAGAAGTAATCGTAAGGAGAGAAAGGGTTGGAGTTGCGTCTTTATAGGCTCTATGCTTGAGCAATTCATCCATAAAGAAAGCCTGAATCTCTTTTGCGATAAGGTCTACTCTATCATCATCGTTTCCATACATTGGGAATTCTCCTTCAGTCTGGAAATCTTTTGCTACTCCCTGTTCATCTCTGAGAGCTTTTACTTTCGCATATTTAATCGCAGAAAGCGAATCAGCTACAATAGAGATTCCAGCGATACCATAAGCAATATCTACTCCATAATTGGTATCCATAAACGCCATCTGAGCTTTTTCATAGTAATATTTATCATGCATATAATGGATCACATACATAGTCTTTGCATACACTCTCGCAACATTAGCCATCGCTTTTTTAAAGTTTTCTAGCACTTTATCGTAGTTCAAGGTTCCATCTTCATTTTCTACGGCTCCGAAAAGTGAAGCATCCATTACCTGCACTCCTTCATCTTCTTCTTTTCCACCATTGATTGCAAGGAGCAAGGTCTTTCCAAGATTACATCTCGCACCGAAATGCTGGATTCTCTTTCCGATTTCTTGGTATGACACACAGCAAGCAATTCCATAGTCATCACTTCCTCTTACTGGTCTCATAAGGTCATCGTTTTCATACTGAATAGATGAAGTATCAATAGAAACCTGAGCACAGAATTTTTTGAATCCTTCTGGCAAGTGATCTGACCAAAGTACGGTCAAGTTTGGCTCTGGAGAAGGTCCAAGATTATAAAGTGTTTGAAGAAATCTGAATGAAGTCTTTGTTACCTTTGTTTTTCCATCGTGGAACATTCCTCCGATAGATTCAGTTACCCAAGTAGGATCTCCACCAAAGATTTCATCATAAGCTCCTGGTCTAAGGTGTCTTACAAGTCTAAGCTTCATCACGAAATGGTCAATCATCTCCTGAGCTTCAGCTTCCGTGATTTTCCCTGCTTGAAGGTCTCTTTCAATATAGATATCAAGGAAAGAAGAAACATTACCAAGCGACATCGCAGCTCCATCCTGCTCTTTTACCGCAGCAAGATAAGCAAAATAAGTCCATTGAATCGCTTCCTGAGCAGTTTCCGCAGGTCTCGTTACATCAAATCCATAAGACTGAGCCATTTCAGCGATTTCTTTGAGTGCCTGAATCTGCATTGAAACCTCTTCTCTAAGTCTTACCTTTGCATCACTCATCTCACCACTAATAGCTTCAAAGTCAGCTTTCTTTTCTTTGATCAAAGTATCAGTTCCATAAAGCGCTAATCTTCTGTAATCACCGATCACTCTTCCTCTCGCATAGTTATCAGGAAGTCCGGTCACAATATGCTTGGATCTATAAAGTCTAGATTCTGCATCATAGGCAGAGAATACTGCATCATTATGATTTTTCGCATAATGAAAGATATCCTTTACTCTCGCAGAAAGTTCAATTCCTCTCTCTTTGAGGGCGTTTTCTACTACTCTTACTCCTCCAAAAGGCTTAATCGCCCTCTTGAGCGGTTCATCAGTCTGAAGTCCTACGATCGTTTCAAGTTCTTGCTTGATATATCCAGGTTTGTGAGAAGTAATAGTAGAAATGGTTTCAGGATCAGCAGATCTGAGTCCGTTTCCGTCTCTTTCTTCTTTAAGACATTTTTTTGCTTCTTCCCAGAGCTGAGTAGTCCTTTCAGTAGGTCCAGCAAGAAAAGAGGCATCTCCCTCATAAGGAGTAATGTTGTCATAGACAAAGGTTCTTACATCAATTGCCATAAGCTATTTCTTATAAACAAAATAAAAAATCTGATTTTTAAGAGTAATATAATCACTCTCTAGTGTTCAGAAAACACAAGAACTTAAATATAGTAAAAAACTTTTTTTTTGCAAGGAAAAAGGAAGATTTTTTTCTCAAAAGAAAACCGATTCAACAAAGAAATAAAGGCAATATAAGAATAATTCCTACAATAATTACTCATTATCCAGTAAATCATGAACTCCTCTAAGAAAACGATCATCTACATGTGTATAAATTTGAGTAGTCGTAATAGATGAATGTCCAAGTAAGGTTTGTACCGATCTAATATCAGCCCCCTTTTTGAGAAGTGTTGTAGCAAAAGAGTGCCTCAAGGTATGGGGAGTTACTTTTTTTTTGATTCCAACCAGTTTAGCATATTTTTTAACCAAAGCCTCCACTGCATTTCTAGAAAGCTGTTTTCCATAACTATTCTTTGAAAGGCTAATAAAAATCGGAGCATAAGCATCATGCCTTAAACTTAGGTAAAAGGACAACTTTTTCATCGCCGAAGAAGTCAAAAAAACCGATCTCAACTTGGATCATTTTCCCCTAATAAAAAACTGTTTTTCGCCAAGAATAATCTGATTTTTTTGCAAATTAACCAACTCTGAAACTCTTAATCAAGTACCATAAAGAATATGTAAAATTACTTCATCTCTGGCCAGTTGAAGATCTGAAAGAGCAAATTGAGAAGGTGCACCCAAAATACTCTGAACCTCTGACTCTAATAAAAAACTAACTTCCCTCTGGGGAATCTTAGAAAGTTCAAGTTTTTCTGGACTCAAACAATCAATATCATTTTTAAGCAAAAATCTAAAAAAAGACCTCAAAGCAATAATATGATAATTTACAGTTTTTTTCGTCAAACCAGAGCCATCAAGATCCATTCTAAACTGCAGAACATGTAAAGCTTTAAGCTCATCTATCTTAGGATCTCAAAAAAAAGCTATTGCTCTTCTTATCCATAAACTATAGTTCGCAATCGTCCTTGGACTAACATTCTTTACGTGTTCAAGGTAATGAATAAAGGTTTTCAACAAAACTGACATCCTCATAGGATGCTTTTTTTTAGAAGAAAAAGAAGGCTGAGTCTCCTCCTTTTTTCTGGATATAATCGTAGTTCGTGATGATCAAGTAAATTTTCTAGACATTAGAAGCTTTTGCTAAATAGCCATCTAACTTTGTTTTTAATGATGACCAAGTAGATATATCAATATTTCCACCATTTGCAAGATCATCTAAAATCTTCTGAGCCTCTTTTTCTACTGCCAATCCGTATTTTATCATGGTTCTTTTATTTTGAGCAGTTCCCATTTCTTTTAACTCCCCTCCTTTTCTCTGATATTCAGCAATCTCCTGTTTGATTACATCATTATTATTAATCGGACCGACCAAACTCTCCACAGAACTCAAAGGATCCTTAGAAGAATCAGAAAGAGAGGAAGGAGATTCTAAATTTTCATTTTTGGTAGAAGTTTCAGTAGAAACATCTGCAGAAGAATCTCACTGAGTAAGATCTATCGTCTGAATACTACCACTTCACTCTTCTTCCACAAAATCTCCTGAAATTTCCTGAGGTTCTATCGGAGTGATCTCATTATCACTGAGCATATCATCTCCTGTAAGTTGAGCATTTCATGTTAAAAGTGATTCTGGAGCTGCTCCGTGTTCTTCATCAACAGCATTCTGCGCAACAAGTCCTGTTAATGATCAAGAAGGATTAAATCCAGAAAAAGTAAACAAATCAGGATATTTAATATACATCATAGCCCCAACAGCAACAAAGAGAACGACAGAAGCCAAAGTAATAAATATTCCCTTCTTGTTTCATGCTGAAGTTTGATTAACTTGCTGAGGATAGTCCACAGGTGCCGTCAAAGGATTTGAGGATCCGATTGTGCTTGGCATAGAGGCTAAAGTATCAAGATTTAAGGTCTGAGGAGCTGATGAAGAAATCTGATTTTGAACTTCTGAAGATGATTGTACTAATTGATCATTAGATACTCCATTTGTTTCTTGCTGGACCCCAGAAGACTGTTGTAGTGCAGATGATTCTACTTCAAATGGAGCAGATTCTAGATTATGAACAGGCGTCGGTTCAGTAGCAAGAGAAGAAGCATCAGATTGCACTGCTGAAGGATTTTTCTGAATCTCTTGTGCTTCCAAAGTTGCCTTCATTGCGCTAAAAGGATCCATTTCTGCCTGAGCAATATTTTGAGAATGATTAGATGAAAACTGAGAAACCATTTCATCCAGATTTAAAACCTTATTTGATTCCTCCTTTTCTGAAGCAAGAGAAGGTGAAACTTCTTGAACTGGAAGTTCTGATGGTTGAGCAACAGTTTCCTCTTCCTGAATATTTTCCTGCTGTGGAAGTTCTGATTCAAGAGAATCTGATACAGATGATGTAGAGGAAGCATCTTGGTTCTGAGAGAGTAAGAATCCTTCATCAGCAGGAACTACTTCTCAAACAGTTTCTTCAGAAAGCTCCATACTAGGAGTAGCATCTTCCAAATTTAGGGAAGCTTCTTCCTGTAGAGGTTCTTCAAACGTATCCGCAGTATTTGAAACCTCAGGAATAAGTCATTCTTCAGAAGATACATCCATAACTGGCACTCCTTCTTGTAGATCCTCTTTATGTAAAGTGAGAGCATCACCTCCCTCTTGTAAGAAATGATTTTCTTCCATAGCCTGTGAAGAAGGCATAGCAATTGGTTCTTCTGAAGCTTTTTGTACTTCAGAATCCTGTTTTTGAGATATAGGAGTTTGCTCCTGAGTAGACGAATCAGAATAGTTCTCAGGCAAATCTAAACTAAAATCAAAAGTCTGATTTTCTGACTGATCAGCATTTTCTAAATCCTCAGAGAGGGAAGCAGCTGTTTCCTCTGGGACTTCTTGAACTGAAGTTTGAGTAATCCCAAGATCAAACTCATCCGTTTGTGGAGTTACTTGGGAAGCTGTTCTAGAAGTTTGAACTGGAGTACTTGAATCAGTAGTTGGCATCACTAGATATTTGAAAGTATAAAATTTTCACACTCAATTATACCCCCAAAATTAAAAAAATGCAAATTTTTGCACTTTTTTATTTTTAAAAAATAGAAATCAAAGCTCTCAACATCAAGAAAGAGAGGAATCGAACCTCCACCTTCAGCTTCGGAGACTGACATGCTACCACTACACCACTTTCTTTTCGTTGGAGAAGTGTAAAGATTTCCTCATAGTTTTCAAGATTGGAAAAAATCAGTATTAAAAAATTGTATCCTTCTAAGAAAAAGAAAAAACTGGCTTTTGAGGGCCAGTTTTATTTCTATTTTTTCTAAGACTAGATCTTATAATTTTCAAGAGCTGAAATTACAAGTGCATAATCAGCTTTAAAAGACTCAAATCTTTTTTCAAGTTTAGCTTCTGCATCTTTAAGAGTAGCTACAAGACCAGCAATAAAGCTTTTCTTTTCACTAGATCTTTTACTGTTCTTTTTGAAGAATTCATCAAGGATTCCGTGAACCTTTGCTGTTTTTTCTTCGACAGTCATTCCAGTAGCAACAGTTCCAGTAGCAACAGTTCCAGTAGCAACAGTTCCAGTAGCAACAGCTCCAGTAGCAACAGCTCCAGTAGCAACAGCTCCAGTAGCA
>ERZ773018.1424-NODE-1424-length-12808-cov-9.409864_pt1 | contig 12808 bp, 10 predicted proteins | sample MGYA00580840_ERZ773018 | MGnify/ENA primary metagenome ERZ773018 (study PRJEB29015, sample SAMEA2738125) | human oral metagenome | biome: human oral; feature: human-associated habitat; material: saliva | place: China | collected 2256 ... | reverse complement strand
TGCCTTTTTCTTTGACAATGTTCCAGTGTTTAGCACGCAAGTCTTTTGCGGCTGCAAGGAGTTCTTCTTCTGAGATTTCTTTTCTAAAGTATTTTTCAGTTGTAAATTTTAATTCGCGGAATTCGCCCAAACGAGGGAAACCGATGATTGTAGTTGACATGATGTGTCCTCCAAAATTTGTTGTTGAAACTATCTTAACAGAAAAGAAAGCGTCTGTATAATTGTAAAAAATTAGGCTTTGATATAGTTTGAAACTATATCTCTGTTTTAAACAAAAGAAAAAGATCTGAGAAACATGCCTCAAATCCTTTGTGTAGCTTGTTTTTTAACTATATTTCAGTTAGACGGTTCAAACGCGTTATTAGTAATTCTTATAAGTGACTATGACTTGTTATTAGAAAAGACTGGATTGACTACAAGCATCCCTAATAATAAAGTTGTCGACAATCCCGCAATAATTTGATGTTTCAAATTTTTACGTGCCATATTTCCATCCCCTTTAAATTTGATACCTCTATTCTAGCACTGAGATATTTTTATGTAAACGCTTTAAATATTTATTTTACCAAACTTTCACGGAATTCTTATCTATCTACCGTCTTTTCTCATAATCCATTAGTTTTTAATACGAAAAAAGACTTTAGAAACTACTTCTTCCATAATTCCTAAAGTCTTTCATTCTCATTGTTTCAATACTTTCTTCAAATATTGACCTGTAAAGCTTCCTTCAACTTGAGCTACTTCTTCAGGTGTTCCAGTAGCGATAACTAGTCCTCCACCACTTCCACCTTCTGGTCCCATATCAATAATGTAATCCGCCGTTTTAATCACATCTAAATTATGTTCAATCACTAAAACGGTATTTCCTGATTCTACTAATCGATTCAAGACTTCTAATAATCGAGCAATATCATCTGTATGAAGCCCTGTCGTTGGCTCATCTAATACATAAAAGGTATTCCCTGTAGACACTCTTTGCAGTTCACTCGCTAATTTCATTCGTTGCGCTTCTCCACCCGATAAAGTTGTAGCAGATTGCCCTAAAGTTACATAGCCTAAACCAACATCTTTAATCGTTTGAAGTTTTCGTTTAATTTTTGGAACAGCTTGGAAAAATTCTACTGCATCATCTACCGTCATTTCTAATACTTCCGCAATACTTTTTCCTTTATATTTGACTTCCAATGTTTCTGAATTATAACGACTACCATGGCAAATTTCACAAGGGACGTATACATCTGGTAGGAAATGCATTTCAATTTTTAAAATACCGTCTCCCTTACATGCCTCGCATCGTCCACCTTTGACATTGAAACTAAAACGTCCTTTTTTATAGCCACGTAATTTTGCTTCATTTGTCGTTGCAAATAAGTCACGAATATCATCAAATACACTAGTATAAGTTGCTGGATTACTTCTTGGGGTACGACCAATTGGACTTTGATCGATATCAATAATTTTATCTAATCCTTCATATCCTTTAATCGATTTAAAGGCTCCTGGCTTTTCTTTTGATTTTGAAATTTCTCTTGCTAGAGCTTTTTTCAATACTCCATTGACAAGAGAACTCTTTCCAGAACCTGAAACTCCTGTAACTGCTACTAATCTTCCTAAAGGAATATCAACGTTAACAGATTTTAAGTTATTTTCACTGGCTCCTTTTAAGTGAATCCACCCTTTATCTTCTGTTCTACGTTCCGTTGGAACGGCAATTAATTTTTTCCCTGATAAATATTGACCCGTCAATGAGTTTGGATTTTTTTCCACTTCTTTTGGCGTTCCTGCAGCAATAATTTGCCCCCCAAATTCTCCTGCTCCTGGTCCGATATCAATTAAGTAATCTGCTGCTCTCATGGTGTCTTCATCATGTTCGACTACAATTAATGTATTTCCTAAATCACGCATATTTTGTAATGATTGAATTAATCGATCATTGTCTCTTTGATGCAATCCAATCGATGGCTCATCTAAAATATATAAAACTCCTGATAAATTCGATCCAATTTGAGTCGCTAAACGAATTCGTTGCGCCTCTCCCCCTGATAAAGTTCCTGCTGCACGGCTAAGGTTTAAATATTGCAAACCAACATTTTTCAAGAATGTTAAACGAGATTGCACTTCTTTTAAAATAGGAGCAGCAATTTGTTCATCTTGTGGAGATAAGGTTAAGCCTTTGAAAAATTCAATTTCTTCATCAACAGACAATTCCAATACTTCACTAATATGTTTATGATTCACTTTGACTGCCAATGCCTGTTCATTTAAACGATGTCCATGACAAGCTTTACACGATAATTCCGTCATATATTGACGCATTTGTTCTCTAGTATAATCGCTATTCGTCTCATGGTAACGGCGTTTCACATTGACAATGACTCCTTCAAAAGGTACATCCACATCTCGAACGCCACCAAATTCATTTTCATAATGGAAATGGAAAGTGGCGTCTCCAGAACCATATAACACTAGGTTTTTCTGAGACTGTGTTAATTTTTCAAAAGGTAAATCCATTGGAACTTTAAACTGCTCACAAAATTGGCGTAGCATCTCTGGATAATAGTTCGAACTAATCGGATTCCAAGGCGCTAATGCTCCTTCATTTAATGTTTTTTCTTTATCTGGAACGACTAAATCGATATCCACTTCTAATTTCATTCCTAATCCATCACATTCCGGACAAGCTCCAAAAGGTGCATTGAATGAAAATAAACGTGGCTCTAATTCTCCAATTGTAAATCCACAATGAGGACAAGCATAATGTTCACTAAATAAGATTTCTTCTTGCCCAATGACATCGACAATCGCATAGCCTTCTGCTAAACGAAGCGCTGCTTCTAATGAATCGAATAATCTTGAACGGCTCTTGTCTGATACAATAATACGGTCGACAACAATTTCAATGGAATGTTTTTTGTTTTTTTCTAATGAAATTTCATCCGTTGTCTCCATCATTTCGCCATCTACTCGAATACGAATATAGCCGTCTTTTTGAATCGATTCGAAAACCTTTTTATGTTCTCCTTTTTTCCCTTTTACAATCGGAGCTAAAATTTGAATTTTTGTTCTTTCTGGCAATTCCATCACTCGATTCACCATTTGTTCAATCGACTGACTTTCAATTAAAGTGCCGTCATTTGGACAATACGGTTTTCCTACTCGTGCATATAGTAATCTCAAATAATCATTAATTTCCGTCACTGTTCCGACAGTTGAACGAGGATTACGAGAAGTTGTTTTTTGGTCAATTGCAATTGCTGGACTTAATCCATCAATACTATCAACATCTGGTTTATCCATTTGCCCTAAAAATTGTCGTGCATAAGCGGATAAACTCTCTACATATCTTCTTTGCCCTTCTGCATATAATGTATCAAAAGCTAGTGAACTCTTCCCTGAACCGGATAATCCTGTAATTACTACTAATTGATCTCTTGGAATTGTTACATCAATATTTTTTAAATTATGGGAGCGTGCTCCACGAACGATAATCTGATCTTTCGCCATTCCATCTTCCTCTATTTCTATCTATAATCAAAAACTTTGCCCTTAGGCGTTCACCTTAGTATAGCATAGTTTCTTTTTTATTACGAACAAACGTTCTTTTTCAGTCATACATCTTCATTTTAAGTGAATTTAAAAAAATGAGCAAATTTTGAGCAGAATGTGAGCAGATTATGAGCAGATTCCTACTCAACAAAAAAGTCTGAATCTTCATAGTCCCTCCCTATCAAAATTCAGACATTTTTTGTAAACTCTTAGATTATTTCCATCTCCACTGGACAGTGGTCACTTCCGGTTACATCCGCACGAATTTTCACTTCTTGAATGCGAGAAGTTAACACTTCTGATACAACAAAATAGTCAATTCTCCATCCAATATTTCTTGCACGAGCGCCACCCATATAGCTCCACCAAGTATAAGCTCCTACTGTATCTGGATAACGATAACGGAACACATCTACTAAGCCATTCTCTACAATTTGATCAAATTTTTCACGCTCTTCTTTTGTAAATCCTGCATTTTTTGTATTTGTTTTTGGATTTGCCAAATCGATTTCCTTATGCGCAACATTCAAGTCTCCACAGAAAATAACAGGTTTTATTTCTTCTAACTTTTTAATAAAAGCTAAAAAATCATCTTCCCACACTTGGCGATAACTTAAACGAGTTAAATCACGTTTCGCATTTGGTGTATACACTGTCACTAAATAATAATCCGCATATTCTGCTGTAATAACACGTCCTTCTTGATCATGTTCTTCAATTCCTAATCCATATTGAACAGAAATCGGTTCTTCCTTTGTAAAAATTGCTGTTCCAGAATACCCTTTTTTCACTGCTGAATTCCAATACGCATGATAGCCTGCAAATTCCATTCCTAAATCCACTTGTTCAGGTTGTGCCTTTGTTTCTTGTAAACATAAAATATCTGGTTGAGCTTCTAATACATATTCTTGTAAAGCCCCTTTATTTAAAACAGAACGAATTCCATTCACATTCCATGTTGTTAATTTCATACTTCTTCCTCCACATCCATTTTGTTCTATCATAACAATTTTATAAAATGATGACTAGCAAAAAGATACCGACCTCTAACGGTTAGATGTTTAGTCTAACTTTTAGGGTCGGTATTTCAGAAATACTTTTTCTCTAAACATCCGCATCATTTGGCAAGCAAATATAAAAACTAATCACTTCTCCGACGGATTCAGCTAACATTCTCCCGCCATGACTTCGAACAATATTATCCGCAATGGCTAAACCTAATCCTGTTCCACCTGTTTCTTTCGAACGAGAGCCTTCTGCACGATAAAAACGGCTAAATAAATGCTCCAACACTTCTTTGGAGATAGGTTCTCCAATATTACGAACAGCAATGGTTACAATATCTTTTTGTTCCAATACTTCTATCGTAATCTTCGTATTTTCACGACCATATTTAATTGCATTTGACAGTAAGTTATGAATGACACGCACCATTTTTTCAGCATCCATTTCTAGCACCATTTTTCTTTTTGGAGGAATCACTTCAATTGTCATTTGACGTTTTTGTGCTTCTAATTCAAAATCAGCTGCTACTTGTTCTAAGAAATTCGCTACTGGAATATCATTCAATCGCAATGGTGCTCCATTTGGACTTGTTGTTGTATATTCGAATAAATCATCTACTAATGCCTTCATTTGTTGCGCTTTATGATACGCAATTTCTGCATAACGCTTTGTTTCTTCAGGTGTTTTAGGCTTTCCATTAATGACTAATCCTAAATATCCAATAATAGACGTTAAAGGGGTACGAATATCATGAGAAACATTTGTAATCAATTCATCTTTTGATTTTTCAATCATCCGTTCATCTTCCATGGCACTTACGGTTGAATCTACTAAACGGTTAATACTCGTCACGACTTTTCCCATATCTCCTGCTAATTGGAAAGGAATTCTTCGATCATAGTCTCCTTGCGCAATTAAATGTAATTCCTCTAAAACATGAGACATTTGCATTTGATGATAACGGCGAATTAAACGCCAATAAGTAAATCCAATCGCAAAAATAATCGAACTAATAGAAAAAATGTTTTTATACAAGCGGACTTCACTAGGAGCTACATTCCATGCTTGACGAATCGAACGACTGCCGTCTACAAAGTATCCAGGCGCATCTAGAAATTGATTCAACAATACTAAAGCTCCTAAATATAAGACAAAGACGATACAGAGTGTAATAATACCTTCTAAAAATAATTCACTAATTTCCCGGGCTGTTAATTTCAATAGGGCAGCAGGTTTTTCCTCTCTAGCTGCCTTTTTTTGAAAAAATCTCCTATTTACTTTCAATTTTATAGCCAACTCCCCATACGGTTTCAATAACTTTATCTCCACCTGTTGCTTCAGCAATCTTGTCACGTAAATGACTGACGTGAACCATTACAGTTTTAGTAGAGACAATACTTTCTTGTTGCCATACCGTTTCAAAAATTTCATCTGCACTAAATACTTTATTAGGGTGACTTGCTAGTAAGAATAAAATTCCAAACTCTAACACGGTTAATTGAATTTCTAAGCCATCTAATGTTGTTACTTGATGAGAACCTTTATTAATTAATAATGGACCAATCGTAATTTCTTCAGCACTTTCACTTTCTTTTGTTAAAGCTGAAGTTCTACGTAATAATGATTTGACACGTGCAATCACTTCTAATGGATTAAATGGTTTCGTTACATAGTCATCTGCCCCATTTGTCAATCCTTGAATTTTATCAATATCTGTTGATTTGGCACTTAATAATAAAATTGGTAAAGCATCATTCGTTTTGCGAATTTCATGCACAACAGAAATTCCATCTAATCGTGGCATCATAATATCTAAAATCACCATATCAATATCTGGATAAGCTTGAATTTTTTCTAATGCTTGTTTTCCATCATATGCTTTTACAATTTCAAATTTTTCATTTCTTAAATAAATGGATAATAATTCAACAATCTCGCGATCGTCATCTACGACTAAAATTTTCATAAAAATCCCTCTTTTCGTATTCTTTTCAACTTTATCCTACTCAATCTACAACAAAAACTCCACCATTTCTTTAAAATCTTGAAAATTCTTTAATAATTTGGCAAAAAAATCGCTTCTTTATGCCTGAATACACGTTTTTTTGCTATAATGTAAGTGTATTCCTAATTTATTGGAAAGGATTTTTTATGATACAAACACCTATTACAAATCAACAAGTACAATTACTAGAAACGATTGTCTCTTCATCAGAACAAATGCAAGATTATTTTGTTCCATTTGCAGTGGATGAATCTATCTTACATCATTTGGTACAATTCCCAGCAGAAACGTTTCTACATTTTTGGGAAATGGAAGATACAGTGATTTTAGGAATGACAGATACTAAAACACCCTATTTAGAAGAGGGAGTTGCTTTATTAAAACAACGAAACTACACACCAGTTGTTCGTCATGCTGGAGGCTTAGCCGTTGTTAGTAACTCAGGCGTTTTAAATATTAGTTTATTATTTTCTAGACAAAATGCAACGATTACTCAAGTCTATGAATGGATGCAAGAACTCATCACACGTGCCTTTCCAGAAGCTATTGGAGAAAAAGAAATCCAAGCCTTTGAAGTGAGTGATTCCTATTGTCCAGGAGACTATGATTTAAGTATCCAAGGGAAGAAATTCGCTGGAATTGCGCAAAGACGTTTCAAAAATTCCATTTGTGTTTCTATTTATCTTAGCATTAATGGAAATCAAGAAGAACGTGGAAACTTAATCCATGATTTTTATAAAGAAAGTATTAAGGGAGAAGAAACACGTTGGCATTATCCAACTGTTAACGCCAATAGTATGGCAAATGTATCGCAATTATTAGACTTAACACTAACGGTACAAGAAGTTAAAGAACGCATTTTAACCGCTCTATTAGATGGGAAATGCGAATTATTAGAATCAGAAATTAATTTTGCAACTGAAGTAAGTTATCAAAAAGCTATCGATCGTTTAAATCTTCGAAAAGTTTAACGAAATTTCAAACAGTATAAGGAGGAAAAGTTGATGTATATTGAAGAACTATCCCGTGAAAAAGTATTACGTGACCCTGTTCATGACTACATTCACATTCAACACCGTGTGATTTTAGACTTAATTAATAGCCGAGAAATGCAGCGATTACGCCGAATTAAACAAACAGGCGCTTCTATGTTCACCTTCCATACGGCTGAACATTCTCGCTTTTCTCACTCACTAGGCGTCTATGAAATTGCTAGAAGAATTTGTGACAAATTTGTTCGTAACTATCCTTCTATCACCCCAGAAGATGGATTATGGGATGACTCTAACCGCCTTGTTGTCCTATGTGCCGCTCTATTACACGATATCGGACACGGCCCTTATTCTCATGCTTTTGAGAAAATTTTCGATACAAACCACGAACAAATTACGATTGATATTATTTTGTCACCAGACACAGAAGTAAACAAAATTTTAAAAACAGTTTCTCCTACTTTCCCAGAAGAAGTAGCCAGTGTCATTCAAAAGAAACATCCAAATCCACAAGTCGTTCAACTAATTTCTAGTCAAATTGATGCAGACAGAATGGATTACTTACTACGAGATGCTTATTTTACAGGGGTAAACTATGGAACCTTTGATTTAACTCGTATTTTACGTGTGATTCGCCCGTATAAAGGTGGAATTGCCTTTAACTTTTCAGGAATGCATGCTGTAGAAGATTATGTCGTTAGCCGTTATCAAATGTATATGCAAGTTTATTTCCATCCAGTATCAAGAGGAATGGAAGTTGTGTTAAATCACTTATTAAAACGTGCTACAGAGTGTTATCATTCAACGACTCATCCATTAAAATATACAGCCTCTTTCTTAAAACCATTTTTTGAAAAAAATTGGACATTAGAAGATTACCTTCGTCTAGACGACAGTGTATTAAACACTTATTTTGCTCATTGGCAAATTGAAGACGATGCGATTTTAAGTGATTTAGCCGATCGTTTTATTAATCGTAGACCATTTAAATCCGTGCCATTTAATTCCGTCAATGACAAAGCAACGATTGAACGGATGAAAGAACTTGTACAAAATGTTGGTTATAATACCGAGTATTATACCGCTATTAATAATAGTTATGATTTACCTTATGATTTCTATCGACCAGATTCTGTAAAACCACGAACACAAATTGAACTCGTAGAACGAAATGGAAATATGGTCGAATTATCTCTTGTCAGTTCGATTGTTTCTGCCATTTCAGGAAGAGTCCGTGGAGATGTACGTCTATATTTCCCAAGAGAAATGTTTATCGAAGGCTCTTCAGAATTATTTAGCGAAGATTATCAAGAATTCCAAGCATTAGCAACTAAACTTGATGTCTACTCCAATCAAATGAAATAATGTTAAAAAGACTTTTCTAACCTAGCCGAAATACAGGCTACGCGGAAAAGTCTTTTATGCTTTTTCTATTCAGTAAAAAAATATGCTATAATAAAGCTGATACAGAAAAAAAGGAGACTCACTATGATTAAATTAATTGCCATTGATATCGATGGAACTTTGATTAACTCAAAACACGAAATTACTCCTCGTGTTCATGAAGCATTAACAAAAGCAAAAGAACAAGGCGTCTATGTTGTTCTTTGTACAGGACGTCCACTTCCAGGCGTTCAAGGATATTTAAAAGAATTAAACTTAATTAATGATCGTGATTTTGTTATTACTTATAACGGTTCACTTGTTCAAAAAACAGGAACAGGCGAAAGTTTAGTACGTTTCGGAATGACAATGGATGATTTAAAACTAATGGATGATTACCATCAACAATATGGCGTTCACTACCACGCAATCGATGAAAAAAATATTTATGTTACTACACCAGATATTGGAAAATACTCTTATATGGAACGTGACCTTGTTGGAATGCCAATTGTACAACAACCTCTAGATCAATTTAATCCAAATGCCACTTTTTCAAAAATGATGTTCGTAGATGAACCAGAAATTTTAGAAAATCTAATTCCAAATTTAAGTAACTCATTCAAAGAAAACCATAATATCGTTCGTAGTATGCCTGTTTACTTAGAAGTCCTACATCCACAAGCAAGTAAAGGACACGCTGTCGCTAAACTAGCAGAACTATTAGGACTAGATGCCAGCGAAGTGATGTGTATCGGAGACCAAGGAAACGATAGAGATATGATTGAATATGCAGGTATGGGCGTTGCCATGGGAAATGCAATCGATGAAATTAAAGCACTCGCAAACTTCATTACAACAACCTGTGATGAAGATGGTGTTGCAGTAGCTGTAGAAACTCATGTATTAAATACGAAGAACTAATTCCAAGACGAAGAAAAAATAAAACAAAAACCCAAAGAAGATTTTACACTTCTTTGGGTTTTCTACTTTTACAACAACATAACAAAATAATTCACTAAACACGATAATTTAATAAGATTTTAGAAAGAAATATCTAAATTTAACGAATATTCGTGTTTTTTTCAGTTGTAATTTTCGTAATTTTCTGTATAATAGTTTTACTGAAGCAATCTTCAGCCAGAGCTAGCTTAAAAGCTTTGATTCAATTTAAAGGAGGCTAACAAATGAAATTAAAAAGAAGCGAGCGTTTAATCGATATGACACAACGATTACTCGATAATCCTCACACATTGATTTCATTAACAAGTTTTACAGATTTATACCAATCTGCAAAGTCTTCCATCAGTGAAGATATTGCTATTATTAAACGCACCTTTGAAATTCAAGGAATTGGAGTCGTTAATACACTCCCTGGAGCTGCCGGAGGCGTGATTTTCACCCCAAAAATCAAGAAAGAACAAGCATTAGAAGCTGCACAAAAAATTTGCGATCAAATGAATGACTCTACTCGACTACTTCCTGGTGGATATATTTATTTATCTGACTTACTAGGAAAACCAGACGTTCTTCATCACTTAGGAAAAATGATTGCTTCTGCCTATGAAGATAAGAAAGTCGATGTCATTATGACTGTAGCAACGAAGGGTGTACCAATTGCTCAAACAGTTGCTAATTATTTAAATGTTCCATTTGTAATCGTTCGTCGTGATTCGAAAATTACGGAAGGAGCTACGGTAAGTATTAATTACGTATCTGGTTCTTCTTCTCGTGTTGAAAAAATGGAATTATCCAAACGTACACTTCCAAGTGGATCGAATGTATTAATTGTCGATGACTTCCTAAAAGCCGGTGGTACGATTAATGGGATGAGAAGTCTGATCCAAGAATTCGATTCTCATGCAGTAGGTGCAGTAGTCTTCTGTGAATCAGGAGTTTCTGGACACCAATTACAAGATTATTCTTCTATTATTCGTATCACAGAAATTAATACCGAAAATCAACACATCAAAGCAGAATTAGGCAACTTCTTCGATACACATACATTTTTAGAAGAAACACATTAATGAACCATAATTAACCATTAACACAAAATAACAGAAAAAAACTTTCCTTGAATAGCAAGGTCGCCAGCAAACTAAAAAAGCGAGTCTCATGTCCTTTTGCTATTAAAAAAAGTTTTTTCTGTTATTTTTTCTTTACGTCATTAAACGGACTATACCCATTCACCATTTGCATTTAATTTGTATCCATCAATGACAGTATTTTTCGCCATCTTACCATTTGATAGTACATAGTACCATTTGCCATTTGATTGAATCCATTGATTTCGAGCATAAGCGCCGTCTTCATTTAGGTAATACCAGCTATTATATGAAGAATCGAAGATCCATTCATTTTTCGCCATATATCCACCAGATTTCAAATAATATTGATCTTTCCATGTATTTTCTACATAATGACCATTTTCATCAAGATAGAACCAGCTATTATATTTGGCATCATAAATCCATTCATTTTCTGCCATGGAACCGTCAGCCTTCAAGTAGTAAACACCGTAGAACTCATTTTGACGAAGAACACCATTGCCTTTAAACGAATACCATTTCCCGTCTATTTTTTTCCAATCGCCATGAAAGATTTTTCCACCAGCATCAGTGTAGTATTTTTGACCATTTGAGTAGTTCCAACCTCCAGAAACGAGTAGGCCCTCATTATCTAAAAGATAGCCATCTGGAGTAACGGTTGATTTCAACATCTTTCCGTCCACGCCAAAGTAGTACCAGCGTCCATTTGTCCATTTCCAAGATGAAGTGATTGGTTTACCATCAACATAATAATAAGTTGCACCATCTGCTGTAACAATTCCTGTCTGTTTTTGTTCTACAACTTCATTAGGAACATCACTTGTGTTTTTAGCACTTGTTGGAAGAGACGCTTCCGCAGTTGTTGTCGTTTCTGTTGTTGGTTGAACCGTTGTCACCTCAACAGTCGTCGGTTGAGCTGTCGTTTCGGTTTGTGTCGTCTCTGCAGCAACCGCATGTGCCGAAAGGGCGAATAGGGCAGCCGTTAAGAGTGTGACTTTACCTGTAATTTTCATAAAATCCTCCTTGTATCCATTTTTCCTTTATCAGTGTACCAAAAGAGAGTGAAATGCGCAATTTATTAAAAGAAAGTTCACAAAATTGTCAAAAACAAAAAGTCTCATTCATTGAATGAGACTTTTCATTATTAATATCGCTTTTGATTAACGACCAAACCAAACACTCATATCTACATTTCCAAGGCCAGGAATGAATTCTTTATCGGTATATTGCCAGCCCCAGCTTGGTTGACTGTATGGAAGTTGGTATGTGAGCTGTGGCGTATAAGCTGCAACCCAATCCACGTATTTTAAGATTTCAGGAGTATTTAATCGATTTTGTAAGAGATATTGATAACTGTAAATACGCACGTTTGTGTATCCAGCTTTTGCCATCGTATCACGGTAGGCTTTCCAGATTTTCACCCAAGTAGCGGTGTCCGTTGGAGCAGATTTTGCGCCATTTGTATAACGCCAATCTTCTAAGTCGAAGTAAATAGGGTAAGTTGGCTTGATGTTGTATTTTTTTATAAGCGCAATGGTTTGCTCGGCATCAGCCACACCATCTTTTTCTGTTGAAGCGTAAGTGTAGAGGTAAATACCGTATGGAACTCCAAGACGATTCAATTCGCTAATGTTATTGGCAAGGTATTTATCTTCTGCACCAGAATAACCGATACGAACGATAACCGCGTCAATTCCGTTATCCTTGATGATGCCTTCCCAGTTCTTGATAAGCCCTTGGTGTTCACTAACGTCCATGACTTTCTTTGTCGTTTCGTCACCAAGACGTTGTGCGGCCCCATTATAGAAGTAACGTTTTCCGTCTTTTTC
>ERZ773018.1423-NODE-1423-length-12811-cov-15.428661_pt1 | contig 12811 bp, 13 predicted proteins | sample MGYA00580840_ERZ773018 | MGnify/ENA primary metagenome ERZ773018 (study PRJEB29015, sample SAMEA2738125) | human oral metagenome | biome: human oral; feature: human-associated habitat; material: saliva | place: China | collected 2256 ... | reverse complement strand
CTTTACGAGCATTTAAGAAAATATAAAAAGATAATTAGAAATTTATACTTTGTTTCAAAGAAAAAATGATATAATTACAAAGTTAAACTTAATATGAGGAGGGGTAAACATGTCAAATTCTGTAAGTTCGCCCACTGTAAAAAAGTATAATATTGCTGCCTTTTTTAGCGGTGTTGGTGGAATTGAGTTAGGTTTTGAACAAACCAACGAGTTCAGAGTGGTGTTTGCAAATGAGTTCGATAAATACGCTAGAATGACTTATACATTGAACTATCCAAACGTTCATTTAGATTCTCGTGATATTCACGCCATTCCTGCAAATGAAATTGGAGAGAATATTGACGTCATTGTAGGGGGATTCCCTTGTCAAGCCTTTAGTATTGCAGGTTATAGAAAAGGTTTCGATGATGACAGAGGAGACCTATTCTTTGAACTCTTGAGAATGATAGAAGCTCAAAAGCCAAAAGCAATTTTTATTGAAAATGTAAAAAACATGGTCGGACATGACCACGGAAACACTTTCAAAGTTATTAGGGAAGCACTTACTGAAAATAACTATTTCATTAAATGGAAAGTTCTAAACGGTAAAGATTACGGTAACATTCCTCAGAATCGAGAAAGAATTTATATTGTTGGTTTTGATAATAAGGAAGCTTATGATAATTTTAGTTTTCCAGAAGAAATAAAATTGACAACCACACTACGAGACATTATCGATTTTACAGAGGATAAGGATTCCATCTATCACTATGAAGAAGGTAGACAACGATTTTATCCAGAGCTAAAAGCTAGTATGACTAGTCAAGACACTGTATATCAATGGCGTCGTCAGTATGTTCGTGAAAACAAAAACGGAGTCGTTCCAACTTTGACAGCAAATATGGGTACAGGTGGACACAACGTGCCGTTAATACTTACTAACAGTGGAACAATACGAAAACTTACTCCTAAAGAAACTTTTAATGCCCAAGGCTATCCTAAAGACTTCAAATTACCAAAGGGAGTTTCAAATGCTCAACTTTATAAACAGGCAGGGAATAGTGTTGTTGTTCCAGTCATTAAACGTATTGCTGAAAACATAGCAAAAGCTCTCAGTGTTTCAAATGGAAAAACGCAGTTTGATAGAGAAGGAAAGTTTGCAATTCTTTATACAGAGATGAATGGACAGTTTGAGGGGAAATCTTATGTTAGAGACTTTGCCCAGAGCTATGAAGAAGCTGAAAATATCATTGAAAACTATCAGGATGGACTTGCGACTTTAACTGATGAAGACTATTTTAGACTAATCAAAAAACGTGGCAAGTTAGAATTTTACAGTATTGTTTAATTTAAAACAGGAAAGCTAGTGCTTAGCTAGCTTTCTTTTGTTATACTTAAATAAGTATTAACAATTGGGGTGAACTATTATGTCAATCTGGGAGCGATATTCTAAAGAGGAAAGAGATGAATATATCAAGTTTCTTCAAGTCTATGGTGCTTTAACGAATCTATTCCGACAGAAACACGGTGATCCTATTCCTTATTTAGATTCAAAGTTTCAAGAAACAATTTATGCAAAAATTTTTAAGGCAGAGAATGTTGATATCGGAAATACTCCTCACGATATTTTATCCGTCTTTGGCGATGAACGTATAGGAATTGGACTTAAAACATGGATGAATTCCAAACCATCTTATCAGAAGGTAATGCAACTAAAAAGATATAAATCAGATATTGACCCCTTCTTCCAAAAATCTGATGAAGAACTAGCTTTAAAATTATCCCAAATAAAAAATGAGCGTATGCTAGTAGACTACAATCGATTGGGGCTTTCTAAGAAAAATAATATTTATCATTACATCACTCGTGATGCAGGAAAGTTTGTTATACAAGAGACGCAATACCCTCTAGTTGATACTAACAACTTGAGAAATTTTAAGCGAACTTCTACTGCTTTCCAATGGTCTGACGGTCATAAAGATTATAAATTTACATACAGTGACTCACAAATTTGGCAACACTTTGACTCTGATAAAAAAGACACTCTTATTCTTAACCAATTTGATGTCAACATCATTGAAGACCCATTTGATTTCCTTATACAATCTTATTTTAATTTTATTGGAAAGTATGATAACCAATATGATAATGATATTGTTGAGGTTTATCTCCCTCTTTATTCATACAGAAGCAAAGAAGTAGAAGAAAAATCAGGTCTAAATTCTTGGAATGCTGCACCTAAAAATAAAGGAAGTGTCACACTTAGACCTCTCAATGAAATCTATATTCCAATCCCTATTGAATTTCATAAAAAATATCCTGATTTCTTTTGTCCCGATATTTTTATGGCTGAAAGAGAACAGAAAATATTTCAAGGAAATAGAAACGAAAAACCCCAAGTTAGATTCCAACTTAAACTACCAAATGGAGAGCTGATTCCATCTTTGGTTACCCAAAGCAATATGAAAGGTCTACAATCTGGTAGTACTACTGAAATTGACCCAAAGACTGGGAAATATTATGGGCAGTCTGCTCTTGGACAATGGTTACTTGTTGATGTCCTCGGATTAAAAGACAGACAAGTTGTAACAAGAGAATGGCTCCAAAAGAAAGGAACCGACTCTGTTCGACTTTGGAGGAAAAAAGGTGATTACACTACTATCAATATTGACTTCGCACCAATTGGTAGTTTTGAATCTTTTATGAATGAAGAAGAAATTGATACTGAGGAATAATATATTTTCTTTCCGAAAAATAGATATTTTTCCTGAAAGAAGTTGATTGCTCATTACATAGCGTATTTTACTTTATAAACACTTGTAGTGTGACTTTATTTATCAAAGGAGGAACAAATGAACGATTTTGAATACGGCTTGCCTGTAGCTTGGCTAGTAGAATTTACTGAAGCTTTAAATGAAGCTTTAGACTTTAGAAAATTTGATGTAACCTTAGATAGTCTAAATTTAAAACCAAGTCCAGAAAACAATAGACTAGTTGATAAAATTAAGGATGAGCTATCAAGCATCCTTCCTTATGGACAATTGAAAAGTAATAAAAGTCCAATCTATTTTGACTTAAACTATCCAGATGATTGCTTAGGCATAGTATCATTTAATAGCAGAAACTACATTGATGCAGACTTATTACATGAATACTTTGAAAAAATGGATTTGCTGAAGGAAGATGCACCAAAAGCTTATTATAGCGCTCTTATCAAGCAATGGATTAGTGATGCTGAAATTATTGAAAATGAAGTACAACTACTACTTCATCAAATCACAAAAAGACATTTGAATCAGTGATGCTCTAATTTAATAGGAGGACGGTAATGAATGCTTTTATAATGTTTCATGGTCAAAGGTGCAGAAAAGAAACTGCTACTGGGGATGTTTGCTATTGTGACAGTTTTAACCATAATCAAGATCCATATATTTTTGCAAAAAGATTTATTCATACTTATTGCAAAATAAACTTATTGCCTTGTAGTCAAATGAATCAGGGAGATGTCATATTTTGGTTTACTACAGACAATTCACGAGAGGGAAAATGGTTTTGTGATTTAGTATTTGTATTGGATGAAATTAAATATTGGGAGCCGTTAGAAGGAGTTCAATCTAATAGTAACGATTATAAGAATGATTATAAACTTTCAGATATCAATTCCAAGGCTTATATTGCAGATGAGATGGAAAGAGAAGATCATTTTGAATGGGCTGGTAAAGATCATCGTAAGACGAAGGCAAAATCGCATAGAAGAAAATCACTTTTTGCTGACCCCGAAAAGAGCTTTCAGCCACTAGATGATCAAAATAGATTAATATGTATGGACTCAATTGAATTAGACTTATCAGATGTAAAACCGACAAAAAGTGGCTACCCTAAAAAGATATTAACAGAAGAAGAATGTGAAAAAATTTTAGAGCACATAAATAAAGAAGCGACCAAGAAACTAAATGGAACAAAACTAAAAGAAATGAGAACTAAACTAAATTGATGAAGAGCTTATATTGTTAAAATAGGCGAAGATATTGAAGTAACAAAAAAATATTATTAATGAATAATACAAGATTAATAACCTACAAATTTGTAAAGAGCTATTTTTATTGCGGTTATAATAGACATTTATGGTTTTGTCTATTATAACAGACATTTTCGCTGTCTTAACATAGCAGTTCTTATTTGATTACAAACCTATTTTAAGTTACTTCTTATATAGAAATATAATCAAGCTATTCTAACTTAATAAAGACTTCACTGAAATTCAATTATAAAAAATAATGAGAGTATAAAGTTATGATAAGTACAAATGATAATAACATTGATGTTTTAGAAGAAGTATTAAAGTGCATCAATGAAGACTGGATATTTAAGGGAGTAAATAACGATATAAAAGTTCCGATTGAACTTATTAATGAAGATGAATTAAACTTATTACATATTGTTAATGACTTATATTTTGTTGAATCAATCAACAGATTGAATGAATCCAAACAGAGTAATAAGGAACAACTAAATATTCTGACAGATATATCGGATTATCATAAACTACTTGTTTTCTTGAAATATATATATCAAGTTGAACTTAAAAAATTTGTTAATGATATGATAGAAAATGATGGCAAAAAAAGACAGTATGATTTAGTTAATCCTATTTTTACAAATCTCTCCTCAATTTGGGAATATCTTTTTTTAGATTTTGAAGTTGGATTTAATCCTAGTAAGATTGTCATCATTATTTTATTCTATGATCTTTTTTTAGGATATTTACAAAACAATGAAACATCTTATAAAACTTTTTCAAAACAAATTGCAAATGATCTTAATGAAGCTTTTCGAAACTATATTTTAAATGATGATAAAGATAAATTCTTACAAATTATTAATAGTCTAATAATTCTTATTGAAAATACAAATCATACATTTAATAACCTAATAAATAAATGCCAACATTCATTGTTATTCACATTTACAATCACAGATTACAAGGAATTTTCAAAGGGATCATTTCTAAAATCAACAATAAAAGAATTCAAAAAAAAGCTTCGAAATAATGAAAGATTGTACGATATTCTGGAAACAGATGTAAATTGTTTAGCAACCATGTCTTTCAATAATAAAAAGTATATTACTATTAATGGGCTTGATGCATATGAAAAAAGCCAGAAAAAGTACGAGAATAGAAAGAAAATGATTTCTCTTATTACAGATATAATTGAAAATGAAAATATAAAGTATGTAGAAATATCCGATGAGACAAGATATTCTTTAAAAGAATCTGATGATAAGGCTACATCAAAAGTAAATAACAATTTTATTGACTATCGAATGTACAAAGCATACATAAATTCTCATAAAGTTAATAAACTTAACAGAATGTTCACTTGTTGTGAGAGAAAATTAATTGCTGAAGCTCTCAAAGAAAATAAAAATGAGAATAGAAATTTAATCAAACTAACTATAGCAATGAAACCTTGTGAATTGTGTCGAAGAGTTATTGAATACACCAAAATAAAAGAAAATATACACATATCTATAAATAGCTCCCCAAAAGAATCCTCTCTGGTAAAAGATAACCTTGAAGAAATGGATGCACTAGCAAACAAAATTTTTAATTCAAAACGTAAATGAACAAGTAGAGTAGGTAACAGTAATTATGTTCTTTATTTTTTTATACTACTTTTAATTAAATGATGATTGTATAAACTCTGTAATATTATTCTGATATATTATGTTGAAAAAGGAGGCATATCTATGAAAAAAATTATTAGTGTGCTATTTGTGTCGTTCCTAGCTATTATCCTTATTTCATGCTCCAGTCAAAATAACCAAACTTTAGATGGAGAATATTATTGGATAAACGAAAATCGAAATGAACGAGTGTTTACCATTTCTGGAAACAAGGGTACAATTGATAGTGGTGAAGCTGATACCTTTGTAGTTAATAAAGAGAATGAAACAATTGAATTGATGGGATCACAAATCATAAGTCGAAGTGAAAGCTATATATTTAAAGATGGAGTATTTACTGTTGATATTAGTGGAGCAAAACATGATTACTATTTAAAAGGTAGCGACGCTTACAAAAAAGCATTAAAAAAATATGGATACGACTAGAAAGGATTTTCTATGAATAACTTAGATTAACAGTACGAAAATTTGTATGACTTTATCAAAAATCTTGAAATATTGATTCAAAAGAATGTTTTTGACAACCAACGTATTGAAGAGATCAGTATATTTGGAAATGAAGTCATGAATCTTTGTAAATCAAAGAAGTTTAATATCAACTCAAATGATATCTTATCTCTCAACTCTTTTGTTGAATTATTTGTGAAAGCTAGTGAAACTTCAAAAGGGTATCTTACCTCACAAGTAGAGAGATTTTATACAGAAGTCATAGAGCCAACAAAGGATGAGCTATATTAGACAATAAACAATCATTCAATAATTGCTAAACATCTATTTACTAAATAGGTGTTTTTTAGTACAAAATAGATTTCCATCAAAATTAATTATTGATTTTTTTGACTAAATAATTTATATTTCTTACCAAATAAATTAATCAAGAAAATTAGATTGTACTTTGTTATACAATGAATGTATGAACAATTTAAAAAAAGAAAATATCAAAAAAGCCATTTGGCATATTAAACGCCATTGTGATAAAATTCAGAATAGCCCAGAAGACAAAATAAGTAATCACGATTTATTTCATCTCCAATCTAGTGTAGATTGTTTGAGACGTATCATTAACAATGAAAAACCCTATCCATGGCTGGACAGGGATGAAGTGTTTTAAAAAATTACCTCTAAAATAATTTGATAGAAGTATCAATAACTTGCTGAATTCTATTATAAAACATAAATGCTATATTTAGAGAAATTCCACCAAGTAATTTCAAGACAGATTAGTACCTACCTTTGGAAATATTTAAAGAATAATTAATTTCCAAATATTTTTGTTATTAAAAAATCAGAAAAAATATAGACTGCCAAAAATAACAACATGAATACTCCTCCATATAAAAATACAGGGATTACCAAAATAGATATAAACAAACAGGAAGCAAAGTACAACACAGTAATACCTAACTTTTCGAGTTTTTTTTCCTCTTTCCCATAACTATCAAATTTCTTATAGAACCAACCTAGTAATGGTATAGTATATGATCTCTCAGACATAGCCTTTACCCTATTATTTTTTATCTCACATAATTTTTTAAACTCATCACTTTCCGACATATTGTTATCATCATTATTTGCATTTACTGGAATAATTTTAATATTTCTATTATCATCCATTAATTTAATTTTAATTAGATATTTTTTTTCTTTATATATAATAGTAAAAAGTTTTTCTGAATAATTAAACGGTTTATTATATTCAACCTGTTGATTATTTTCTAGCACCTCAATCAAATTATCTTCTTTAAACTTAATCTTTTTATTTTTACTTTTTAAGGTAAAACAAGATAGAAAATCTAATATTTTTCTTGATTCCTGTAATTTACATAAATCAAACTTAACATTACTCTTAGGAAAATCAATATAATCTTGTAGAATACTTTTTTTCCAGGAATTTCTTGTATTTCTGTAAAAATTATTTCCAGACATAGTTTTGTTAGAAAATACAATTATAAACATTAATAAAACTAATGAAATAACTAATGATATAATTTTATTATCTAGTCTGAGATTAAAAATTTCTCTTTCACTCACTAATTTTAGTAGTGATTCCATATTACGTATGCCAAGTAATGAAGCTAAAGCACTAATAACGGGTAAAAACCAATATTGCCTTGAGCCTTTGTCTAAATAATCGATATATTTTTTAACATCATCATCAGATATGGAAGATTCCTCAAATTTAATTGACATCGTACTATAGATTTCACCTAGAAATAAATATTGTTGAGAATTAGATACATCTTTAAAATAAACATCATAAAAGTCATTATATATATTATTTATAATTGAAAACGTAGGCCGGATTATATGATTTCTGATAGATTTTATTGCTACATATATTATAAATAAAATAAATGTTATCAAAGTAAGTGTCATATTTAATTCAGTAGATTTCATGTATTTTCCTTTCTAATTCTCTACACCAATTCAATAACTTGTGAACTACCAAATAACTGATTACGATGCGTATTTTTTATTCGCCAAGCATTGCCATGGTTTTTCCCCTCGTATTTACCTCCCTTGGAAATATAACCTCGCCAATCATAGGTTACAACTCCCAATTTTATTAGAGAGATAAATGTCATAAATTGAGGAGACCTTGTTAGTTCTACTTCAGTATATCTAAATTCAGCAAGCTCCCCATTCATTCGGCTTTCTGCTTTTACCCAAAGTGTCGCAGGGTGCTTTTGATGAAGTTCTTTTTCTAAATCTTCAAAATTCCAAAAGGCAGCTTTATGTGATGAATTCTGTTGGCGTTTTCGAATTTCTACAGTTCGCTCCTTCTCATTTACCTCGAGATAGAATCCTTGGTTATTTTGTGGGGCACTTTCTGTGCCAATAGTGATATAAAGACTATTCATGCCAGGATGCTTATCAGATTCATATCCATATAATCTTGCAAAAGCTGATACACGATTTCGATCATTAGGTTCTAATTCAGCAACCGGTGTCCCTTCAAATTTGGGTCGTAATGTAAATAAAGTATCAAGTGTTTTTGCTGTTTTGGATTTCAACTCAATAAGACCTTCAAAATCTGCTTCTGGATTGTTATTAGTCTTTAGGCCAAGTAAAAACTCGAGTGTTTCACCTGCATCTTTAGGGGCAATCTCACCTTTCCCTTTTGAATTAGGATGATAACCTAAAGATGATATTCGTTTTATTTTTGGAACTAAACGAGAAAGAGAATCATCAATTCTATCTTGACCAAATAGTCGTATTAAGAAGTCATCAGTAAGTATTTCTTTAGAAATATTGATAATAATAACTCTATCGTTTTTTTGATTTACAGTAATATAAATTAAATCACCTGATAAAAAGTTCTTCTTAAAATCACTTCCATAAATCCAAAATCTCTCATCTCCTCTAGTTTTTGCTCTGTAACAGGACATTGTAGTCTTAAACTCATCATTTCCAACATACAAGTCCGAGGGAAGCATTTTTTTATCCCCGTTTTTAAGCTGTGAGAAATCCATTACCCCGTATTTGTATAAGATATCTTGAACAAACACATTTGCATCAATGATATTTTTTTTTAACATGGTATCAGTAAGTCTAATGATTGTATATTCTTTTTCATTATATTTATGAATTCTCTCAATATATTCAAGTTCATCTTTATATGGTTCAAATAACATATTGGTGCCTACCTAAACATTTCCTCTACAGGAATATCTAGCCCTTTCGCAATTTTAATTAAAGTTTCTACTCTTGGGTTTTTGGTTTTAAAATTCAATAAATCGCTAATTGTCGATTCGCTTAAACCACTTATTGTTTTCAGATGGAAGTTTGTAAAATTTTTATTTTCTGTATACACTCTATTTATGAATTTTCTCAAATAATAGTCTGTACTTACGTCAGTATTTGAACCATAATGAGCATGCTCTCTTGTGATATCATAATCCCCAAAACCTCTTTTGAAAATAGAAGGAAAATCAATATCCAAGGCTGTACAGACTGCAATAAGAATATCTAATCTACTTTTACCTTCATTATTAAAAGAAAGTAATTTTTGAATTGAGTTTTTCGAATATCCTGTAATATGGGCCAAATCATCATAAGTAAGACCTTTAATAGTTCGAATTCTATTAAGGTTCGCAATAGCTATTTCCATCTTAACACCTCAGGTAGTTTATGTTTTGATTTTAACCTTTATAACAAACCTCGAATTCGGAAAAGTTGTATTTTTATCTGGATATTTTCCGTAGTCTAAGTTATTTAATATTTAATTAATCATATTTTTTTACGAATATATTAGGTAAGGAGTAATTGAATAGTTTATCCTGGACTTAAAAAGTGATTTTTGATATAATATTAGAAAGAAAGTGAGAGATTAAATAATGCCATATGCAATTGATTTGTTCTGTGGTGCTGGAGGATTTAGCGAAGGTATCATACAGGCAGGATTCGACATAATATTTTCTAGTGATAGAAGCCCTATGGTTCAAGAAACTTATGTCAGTAGACACCGACAACTTGGTCTACAAGAAGGAATTGATACACACTTTGAACTAGCAGACATAAAAGAACTAACCTCTGAACGTATCTTTGAAATAATTAATGGGTTACGTTATGGAAATATTTTTAAATCTGGCAATGTGGATGCTATTTTTGGTGGCCCACCTTGTCAAGGTTTTAGTCGACTTGGAAAAAGAGATGCGAATGATCCTCGAAATATGCTGTTTCATGAGTACCTTCGTATTATTCGAGATATTCGCCCCAAATATGTTGTAATGGAAAATGTAACGGGTATACTTGATATGCTCATGTTAGATTTTCCTAGCGTGGTTAGAGACGAATCATATTTAGGACAAAAACTAGTTAAAGAAATCTTAGAGGAAGAGCTAAAAGAACTCGACTATACTCTTCTTGACGTCCAAATATTAAATTCAGCAGATTTTGGCGTCCCTCAACAGCGCAATCGAGTGGTATTCCTAGCCTATCGAAATGATGTTCATCCTCTTGATTATCCTGAGCCAAATGAACTGCCGGAAGTAACTGTAAAACAAGCTTTAGATGGTTTATATGATACCAAAGACAACGCTAATTTATCTGAATATGCCAAAAATAGGATACAAGGTGAGACTCATACAGTAGCAGGAGAAAATATACCACGAGAACAAATTACAAACATGGAAGAATCCAGACATGATATACTTGTTTCTCAAAGATTCTCTTTATATCAACCTGGAGAAAACACCCGTGCAGTAATTAACCGACTCAAAGCAGAAGGAATAAATCTCCGTGATACTTGTCCAGAATTGTTTAACGAAAGTCTATTTCAAGTTAACCTAGCTATGAATACTGAAGTTATACATGATACACTCGTGGAACTTAACTTATTCGATAATAAGTTCAAGGCCAGTCGTTGGTTGCATTTCACTAATCGCCAGTTAGCCACATTATCTAGTCTGATAAATAATGAACACGAATTTACCAGCGTTCTAAAATCACTTGCTAGTAGGTTAAATACCAACCTAGAACAGGCAAACACTTTCTGGAAAACAGTACAGCCATTGCTTAATAGAGAATACAGTGCAGATGCTTTCCATCACTTACTTATGAATGGAGAAATTACTGATAAAATTGGTGAGGCAATTCTAACAAGAAAATCAATACGAACTAGACTTAGTCCCGATTCTGTATCACCAACTATAGTCACTTTACCAGACGACTTTATTCATCCCTATTTTGATAGAGTACTTACTGTACGAGAAATGGCTAGAATACAATCATTTGATGATAGTTTTGAATTCTTAGGTAAGAGGACAACAGGAGGCGATAAACGATCTCAAGAAACTCCTCAATTCACTCAAGTTGGGAACGCTGTTCCTCCTTTACTAGCTAGAGCGGTTGCTTTAAAAGTGAGAGAAGCTATAAATGCAAATTAACTTTATACTAAAACATACCTAGAATTATCGATAATCTAGGTATGTTTTTTCTTATTAATTTTTAAAATATTAATTGAATAATTCGAATAAAGCTGTTTCATCAAAAGGCACGAATTCAATAGTTTGAAATTGTCCGTTGTTTTGAGCTAAAAATTTCATCTTTGACAAACCAACCGGGATATAACAATTACTATTTTCTATAAAACAAAGAATAGTATTTTTGATAAAATTACTCATATCTTTACTAGTAAAAGAAGAAAAATCTTGTTTTATTAATACATAAAGTTCATTAAGTTTAATTGACCATTTTTCCAAATAGTTCATAATAGAAATTTCGTTGTCTTGAATACTCTGAAGAAATATTTTATTCTGCTTATTGCCACTTTCATTTCTTTTCAGCTCATTAACTGAAATTAATGGTTCTACTTTACTTGTTCTTTCATCTGAAAAATTATATTCAATCCTAACATTATCGAATGGTAGTGAAAAATGCTGTCCAAAATCTCTCAGCAATTTCAGCATTTTAAACTCATCTGATTCCTCAAATTCTAAGATTCTTCTTTTTAGTTCAAAACGATCCAATTGATTACAATATGATTTTGCATTATCAATCAAAATTCTACCAAACATTATATTTTGCATAAAAATATACTTACAAGCGCGGTATACATTATTTAAATTTCGAGTCTCATATTCGTCAACATTTTCTATATAATGTTTGACAATTTTTTCAGATTCTCTGTAATTTTGATAACAGTCAAAAAGATTGAAAAATTTGTCTAAATCATTTTTATAACTTTTAAAGTCTTCAAATTCCATTTCATTTATTTGTTTTAATAATTTATAATCACAATCTGAAACAAAATAACTATACATTATACACCTCTTTCTTAATAAAGTGAATTTATATTTTTAAGAAAAATAACTATCTTTTATTTTACATCTTACAATAACATATAAATATTCCGTAGACACAAGGCAATTTATATTTAAACTCTAGCAAACAAACAGAACAATCCTTTAGTTATATTTTAAAGGTACAAAGTCTCCAACAATGATTCCTACAATTCTTGGATCTTCATCATATGAAAGAAAAATATCTTGATATTTTGGATTTATAGAAACTAACCGTAATCCATTCTCTTCACGATAAACTCGTTTAATATAGGTCTGGCTATTGCAGGATACGGCATAAACTGCACCATCATAATCAAATCCTGTCTCACGAATGAGAGCCACAGAGCCATTTTGATATT
>ERZ773018.1419-NODE-1419-length-12819-cov-4.163507_pt1 | contig 12819 bp, 10 predicted proteins | sample MGYA00580840_ERZ773018 | MGnify/ENA primary metagenome ERZ773018 (study PRJEB29015, sample SAMEA2738125) | human oral metagenome | biome: human oral; feature: human-associated habitat; material: saliva | place: China | collected 2256 ... | reverse complement strand
TTGACCTCTCTCTTGTTGAGGTCTCCAAATATCTTTTCTACTAAACCCATTTACGCTGCTCCCTTCCTTCTTGCTAATACGCTTTATGTGTGTTTATTAATTGCTTACTTCTAAATCAGACTCTTTAGTTATCATCCTCGTTTTCATCAGGTCTGTCTTCAACGCGGATATGAAGTCTAAGCGCCCTCTTGGTATCCGCCCTCGTGACTCTCACCTTGAACAGCTTGCGTTTCGATTCATATTCGAACGCATCTCCCACTTTAGGAATGTGGTCAAGCTCAATCATCGCCCATCCGTTCACTGTAGTCGCATCTATATCGATGTCTTCGCCCTGTAGTTCGAAGAACTTCTCTACATTAGCTCCGCCAGCAACTGAGTAAGAACCATCTATGAGGTCGGTAACTTCCCTCATCTCAACAGTATCGTGCTCATCGTAAATCTTTCCGACTAGCTCCTCGATAATATCCTCCATCGTTACGAGACCTGTCGTTCCACCATATTCATCGACGATAATCGCCATATGTGTCGCTTTTGCCTGCATCTTCTTGAGCAATATCGACGCTTTAATCGATTCGGCTACATAAGCAACTGGCTTGATGTAGAGGTTCACACTCTTACCTTCGCCGACTACATAGTTATGAAAATCCTTCTGGTTGAGAATTCCGATTATATTGTCGAGGTCATCCTCGAACACTGGAAGTCTAGAAAGTCCTGTGCTCTTAAAAAGTTTTGCTATCTCTTCGTTAGGTGTTCCGAGCTCAATCGCGATGATGTCGATTCGCGGTGTGATTATATCGATTGCCTCGAGGTCTTCAAACTCGATAGCATTGGTAATCAGCTCACTTTGATATTCTCCAATATTGCCTCCGGTCTTAGCCTCTTCGACAATCGTCTTGAGTTCGTCCTCTGTGTAGCCATGCTCTGTTGAAATTTTGAATATCTTATCCACGATACGTTTCCACATCCCGAATATCCAATTAAGCGGAGTAAATAGAATCATCAGGACCTTTACAGCTGGGGCCATAAATAGCGAAATACCTTCCGCCTTGTCCTTAGCTATGTTCTTAGGAGAAATCTCTCCAAATACTAGAACTAGCACAGTTACCACAATCGTTGAAATCGTCGCACCGTAGTGGCCATACAGCTTGATGAACATAACAGTCGCAATCGATGTCGTTGCGATATTTGCAATGTTATTACCAATCAAAATTGTGGTGAGGAACTTATCGAAGTTCTCAGTTATCTCTAGGACGAGTTCTGCACTCACATTATCATCGCTCGCCAAACTCTTCATCTTAATTTTGTTCACCGAGGTGAACGCTGTCTCCGTAGCGGAGAAAATGCCCGATAAAACGAGCAAAAACACGATGCTTATAATATACGGCGTCATTTAACTGACTAAACCCTCCTATATCTGTGTATATCCGATTAATTATACTACATTAAATAGTAAATAAGTGATGAAACAACGAAAAAAGCTCTCTCGAAGCACGAGAGAACTGCTTTTCTATCCTATTTCCCTATACTCTATAGGTTTTTCATTCTCAAAAGTAATAGCATAGCCACTTGCTGGGTTCGGAGTCCAATGCCAAGCCTTTTCTTTTACCGCTGGAAACATCATCTCCATACACGTAAAAATAACGGCACCATGTAGTACTCCTACGACATCCGACTCGATAACACCGTCTTTGAGCACGTCGAGTCCACGAGCTACTCTTTCGATAAAACCATCGTTGGTCTCACCCTCTGGAAAATCCATATACTCCTTCTTTCCCTCAAGCCATGCACGAGCTTCATCATGTTGGAGCACTTCCTCCATAGTCTTCATCTCAAAGATACCTACTCCAACCTCCCTGAGGTCGTGGATAATCTCGTGATCTCTATTTCCAAATATGAGTTTAAATGTCTGTTCGGTTCTGAGCATTCCAGATGTATAGAGTTTAGCACTATCTGGATTAGGGTATGCCCCCTTATCACGTAGCGCCTTAATCTGCTGCACACCTTGCTCAACTAACGGTAAGTCAGTACTGCCGTAGAACATATCCTTTAGCGTACCTTCTGTATCTCCGTGTCTAATCAGATATAACGTATTTCCCATCTTAGTCCCCTATTTTCTCATCATATAGTTAGGCATACTCATCGCTCATGCACCTTATACATACCGTCTGGCATGTTTAATTTTCAGTGATTTTGCAGAATTATTGTGTGCGTTATCACATGCTACAATTGTCGCATATTATATCATTTTCTGTTATAATATTCTACATATTTGCACGGAGGAAAACCGTGTAAATTAGTGGATTATGTATGGACTTGCTTGCGGATTATGCGCGCCCGTAGCTCAGGGGATAGAGTAGTTCACTCCGAATGAAATGGTCAGCGGTTCGAATCCGCTCGGGCGCACCACTTGATACAATGGAAAAAGCACTGCGGCTTTTGGGCTGCAGTGCTTTTTCTCGTTTGCTATCTTGTGGTCGGTTTATATCTGTTTCGTAACCACTTTTATATTCATATTCTATGTATTTATATCTAATCTCAGTTCGTACTTGCTTTAACCTGTTTCTCACTCCCTAAACTTCTCTACCTGCATTGAAATCCATAGCAACCTTAGTGTAGATCTGTGCACCTTTTACGAGAGCAGGTTCATGTACCATGAATTTGCTATGATGCTGAATATAGCAATCTCCAGAACCCTCATCTGCAATACCGAGTAGCAGCACGCAGCCAGGAACCTTTTCCATAAAGTAGGCGAAGTCTTCTCCGCCAGCAGTCGCTGGTACATGTAGCGGTGCATCTTCTCCAATTACTTCCTTAGATACCGCTCTAGCCAGTGCCGCCATATCCTCATCATTTACTGTAGGGGGTACAAGAAGAGTATCCCTTACTTCTGCTGTGCATCCATATGCTTTAGCTGTATCCTTGGCCACCTGTTCCACATACTCGGGTAGCTTATCAAATACATCGTAGCTGAAGCATCTGGTTGTACCCGTGAGTTTTGCTGAGCCCGAGATTACATTCCAACGTTCTCCAGCATTAAATGTTCCAACAGTTACAACCGCCGGCTCGGAAGGAGCTAATTTTCTGGACACGATGGTCTGTAAACTTCCTACAATCGCAGCTCCAGCGACAACTGCATCAACAGCCTGATCTGGCTGGGCACCATGGCCGGAATTCCCCTGAACGTCAATTTCAAACATTCTTGCCGCACCCATCCTTGGACCAGCATCACAGCTTACATGACCAGCCGGAATAGCACCCCAGACATGCATAGCGAAGCATGCGTCTACTCCATCAAGGGCACCATCTGCCACCATAGCCTTCGCACCAGTTGCGACCTCTTCAGAGGACTGCCATGCAAGCTTTACAGTTCCACATAGTTCATCTTTCAGATCGTTTAGAATGCGCGCAGCAGTAAGAAGCATCGAAATATGACAATCGTGGCCACACGCGTGCATGACACCTGTGTTTTTGGATGCAAAAGAAACTCCTGTCTCTTCAGTTACTGAAAGGGCATCAATATCTCCTCTGAGCAGAACAGTCTTACCTGGCTTTGCACCTTTAATCGTTGCTAAAGTCGAAGTCTCAAGTCCGCAATGATCCCACTCAATGCCCATTTTATCGAGTTCTTCTCTGATTCTCTTCGCTGTCTCATATTCTTTTTCACTTACTTCAGCATTGTGATGGAACCATCTTCTCATCTCAACCTGATAATCAGAATATTTTTCTGCTACTTCTTTCATATCCATGATATTACCCCCCCTATATGATTAAATATATTATATACTTTTTCTGCTCTGGCAGGCCTTTTCTAGCCTTTTAAAGTTCTCACAACCTGAGATAACATCAGGCCGCTATAGCGACCTGAATATTAATTTCCGTAATTTGCGATCTCGCTTATAGAAGTGTAGCGAAGATTCCAGCTAGGAATACGGAAGTGATAGTTACTGTAGTAAATCCACCAACAATCATCGAAGGAAAGATTTTACTCATCAAGTAGTTAACCTCATCTGGATCATCAGATAGAGCCTCACATGTAGACTCGGAGATGATTGCATCTGCTGGGAATCCATAAAGTGCTGTTAAACCATTTGCAAAAGCTAGGTAGAACGACATCTTGAATACCTTTGCGATGATGAATGAGAGTACAGCCATACCTGTAACTCCTATGAGGATGAGTATAACCATTGGTCCTATGATTGACTTTAGCATTGCCGGGGTTAGATTCTTAAGTCCATCAAATACGATCATCATAAGAGCGAACATACTGATCCAATACGAATTTGCTCTGTTCAAGATATTTGTATCTAGGAATCCCACTGCACAGAAGATTACACCGAATACAAGCGCCCAGATAGCTGGTGAAATAGCTACACTACCAAATTTAAGCTGACCTGCAAGAGATGCAAACCATGCAATTAGACCTAGTTTGCAAAGCATAAATACTGGTGTGTTGTACTTGTCTGGAACTTTTGGCAGAAGCTTCTTAACCTTAGAATCATCATTAACAACTGTCATTCCAATCTGTCTGTTAGCTTCCTTCTGCTCCTCTGTTAGAACGATTTCTCCACTTCTTAGCTTAGCAAGTTCCTTATTTCCATACTTGTGGAGCATTACTGCTGTAAGTGGATAACCTGCAAATCCCTGCACGCAATAGATAGTTACTGCAAATGTAGCCGCGACCTCGAGGCCTTTTACATGAGCCGCCATCTGCATAGTTGTAGCAGCAACAATTCCGCCAGTTAGAGGAGGTAGACCTGCTATCATCAAATTTTTGTCCATGAACATCGGTGCAAGGTACCAGCTGAATAGCACCATGCCTGCGAGGCCAGCTAGACATACAACGATAGTCTTCCACTGCTCGAGCAGCTGCTTAACACTGATGATAGTACCGATATGTACGATGAGCAGCATCATAGCAACTGTTGCTGCAAATGGAACAAGTCCCGAATCTGTTCCTATTGTCTTAGGGAAGAATGTCCAATATCCGAATAGATAAAGGATAGCTGATGCGAATACGGATGGTATCCAAGCCTTGGTAACTGTGGAGATCCACTCACCAACGACATAACAGATAGCCATCAATACGAACGCTAGTAGCGCATTGTAAAATACCATGTTTCTCTAGTCCTTTCTGTTTGTCTAAAAAAAATAACATCCTATAAATATCTGTTGGCAAAGCACCCTAACCCCTTACTGCATTGCCTATATTACAAAGCTGCTCAGCAGCTCTATAAACTTTTAATCTCAATAGTTACAACACTCTAAAAAAAAATAATATGTTGTATTATAACACTATATTTTGTATTTTAAACAAATTTTTTGATATTTTTTGTAATATTTCACTAATAATTGCTTAACCCCTTGAAATTCCAACGAAAAATTGCCGCAAAAAATTTGCACTTTATCCTATACACACAATTGAATTTTGCCTTGCTATCGAAATTACGCAAGAAAAAATCACTGCAGCTATTTAGCTGCAGTGATTTAACTTTCTTAGTTGCCATGAGAATCTATTACATGAACATCAAGCTGACTGTAAGGAAGTGCTATATCAGATTCAATTATGCACTTCTGCAAAACTCCAATCGCAGCCCTTCTCATAACCCATTTATCCTTTGGCTTACACCAATATCTAATCCTATAGGTTACAGATGATGCCTCAAAATTCTGAATAGCCAGATACTCGGCATTCTTGATTCCCTTAATCGCCTTGATTTTCTTGGCACAATCAGTAAGGATTTCCTTAACATGGTCAGGATCTTCGTCGTATCTTAGGCCGATATCGATATCATAGATACCAGTTGATACACCCACCTTAGAGATGTTACGGTTACAAACTGTAACGTGATCTCCAGTATTGATACTAGTGTACTGCGTGGTCTGGAGTGTGAAAAGCGTCACTATACCTTCATCATCGTCGAGCTTAATTACATCACCAACCTTAAACGCCTTGTCATTGATAATATGCATACCCATCAGCACGTCTTTAAATACGTCCTGCATAGCCATACCGAAGATTGCACCGGCAACACCGACACCAGCGATAATAGATGTAACTCGGATATTGTTGAACTCAAGAACTGCTAGAACCGTAATTATCCATGTCACAGTCTTAATCATTCTGAATGTCGATTTCACGATGGCATTCATCTGCATCGTGTTGTTGGTCTTCTTGACATACAGCTTGTGGGCGTGTTCGATGACAAATGTCATGATAATCGCAATCGCGATTATTACGGCACTGCTTATGAACTGCGTCGATGTGATCATTTTGATAAAAATATCCACGTGCGCCTCCTATCCTTTGAATATCGATAAGTCATCCCAGCTAAGCAGTGCCGAGAACACGCCAAAGCCCTCAACATCTTGATAATACTCATCAATCTGCTTAGCTCCATAGTGCTTATATATCTCTTCTGCCTTGGAATTTCCTGCGAATACATCTATAACCATCTGCGAATATCCAGTATTAGCAACTCTTCCGCCCATAGTAAATAGTAGCCTTTTGCCTATTCCAAAATCTCTGCAAGCCGCTTCGACATGAAGCATTTCAAGCCAAAATGCACCTAGCACATCTGGAGATGGGGTTCCAGCTACGAAACCGACAACCTTACAGTGAGCTTCATCATCTATCGCTTCGGCTACAAACATTTCATTTCCTGGTGTCAGGAAATATGCATCCATCCTAGCAGCAGCACTCTCAGGATTCACAGAGCTTAGATATCTCTTATCTAGTATATTTGCGTAGGTATCGTGATAGTTTTCAGATAGGATGCGTCCAACTTCAGGTATGTCGGAACGCTTCGCCTCACGAATTTTTATATTTTGAATATCTTTCATACTATAGACCTGCCTTTTCATACATTACCCTATAGTATACACGAATTTTAATATAAAGTATTAACTTATTCCCAGTGACCTTCGCTGACAAGCACCTGCTCGGTGTATGCCTCTTTGACGGTAACTGTTTTTGTCGTCACATGCGGAGCCGCATATGTATGTAAGCCATTTCAAGGCTTGGGTCTATGAGCCTGCCATTCAGCATTCGTGGTGAAAGTAGCACCACATTGGCAAGTATAGTAGTCAATGTATTTCTGCTGACGCGTTACTGCTGGATGTGTAACCGTCTTGTATACTGCAGGCACCCATTTTTTCTTTGAATGAGCTGAGCCGCTTGAACTAGAATCACTTTTGCTTTTTTTCTCATTCTCTTCCTTAGCTTTTGCTCGCTCTTTTTCCTTTGCCTTTTCTCTTTCTTTATCTCGTGCCTTCTTCTCTGATTCGCTAGTATCGTTAGTCTCGCTAGTGCTCTCATCATTAGCGCTAGACTCATCTACCGATTCTTCAGAAGATGTCTTTTCTTTTGTAACTTCAGTCTTTTTCTTTTCTTTTCCCTTCTTGTCTTTGCTAGAACCACAGCTCGTAAGACCTAAAGCTAAAGCAAGAATGAGAATCATAACCGCAATAATATTTAGCAGCTTATTATTAAATAAGCGTTTCTGCATTCCCCATATTCTCTCTTTCAAGTAGTTTTAAAAAATGAGATGGAGCATAGAACCCCATCTCATTTGATAACGTTTTGTTCCCTAGTACACCTTGCGCACTATGCAGACTTCTTCCTCATAGCGATCACAACACCTAGAAGTAGGTTTGCAATTACAAATGTGAACATAAACTCAAATCCCATGGAATCACCAGTCTTAACGATCTTTCCATTTGGAGCCTTCTTAGTAGCGTGGGAAGCAACTGTGAACTCTGAATTTAGAGAACCGTTGTTGAAACGAACTGTTACAGAGTGCTTTCCTGGCTTTAGTGACTTGAGATACGATGCGTGAAGTGTAATTCTAGCACTTCCCTTTACGACGTCGTAATTGCTTGAATCTACAACGCTGCCATCAACCTCAACGCCTCTAAATCTCTCAAATGTCTTTTCGTCGTCAGTCTTGGACTTTACAACTATGAGCAGACCATTGTCGTCATTGTTCCAAACGAGATTTCCATTAGCTACATAGTAATCCGATGCACTATTTGTAACATCTCCGCTGTTACCTGGAGTTGGTACGTTTGGCTGTGTGTTGTTGTTATTGTTATTTCCCTGGTCGTTTCCTGGGTTAACCGGTTTTTCTGGCTCTATAGGTGTAACAGGTTTCTCTGGTTCAGCTGGTGTTACTGGCTTTTCTGGCTCTGCTGGCTTGTGGTCAGTGTACTCAATAACATTGTTATACATTGACATCGAAGACATATCGAATGCCACGATGTATCCACCATCAGATGCGAGAATCTGCTTGAATGGAACCTTTACAAGATTTCCATCCTTATCAACGTAGTAAACCTGCTTTACATCCTTGCCGTCTGGAACTAATCTGCTAACCTTGAAGTTTCCTCTTACAAGCTTCGAAAGCTCAGTACGATACATGTTGATCATATCGATATCTAGAACTTCGTAGTCCTTGCCCTCGAGACCCTTTACACTCTCCTTAGGAAGCTTTCTAACGCTCACTAGGTAGTCTCCACTTCCGAAGCGCAAACCAGTTACGGCTGTAGTATTGTCGATATCAATCAGCTGAGTGTTGTTCTTACCCTCTTCACTCTTAGGCTTGAGTATAAGTTCATTAACGCTACCGCAACTGAAGTGGTTGAATGCATACTTCGCAGCACCCCACTCCGACTTGTCTTTCATAGTCATCGGGAATGAATCGATTGTATATCTTGGATCGTCTACATATACCATATAGTTCTGATCCTCGATCAACGAGTATTCAACTACACCATCGTTAACCTTTGCAGTCACCTCTTCATATTCACTTACGAACTTAATCTTTACATTGTCGATAGGATTGTGATCCTTGTCGAAAACTGGAAGTGTGTAAGTTACACGCTTAGCAACTTCAGGGTTGCTAACGTACATTGATCTTAAAGTTAGGTAGAATGCGTCTACTTTTCTTCCGTTCTGCTTCGATGGAACAGGCTTCTCACCTGTCTTGTTTAGAACGAGGTAAGCATTAGGCATTTCAAAATCACCATCTTCAGCAAATACGATGTAGTTGTGTCCCTTTATCATCTCAACATCAGGTAGAACTCCATCACTTGACTGAACTTTAGTTTCTACAGTCTGTGTTGTAGCATTGTAGAAGATGAATGTAATCTTTTTCTTGATTGGCTTATATTCGTTACCCGACTTTTTGAGAACTGGCATGTTCTTGAGAACTACCTTTTCCTTCTCATAAATCTTCGCATACTGCTCAGGCTTATACTTTGCGCAATCCTCACATTCACCACAAGGGTTGCAATCGTCACCACTATTGTCTCCAGTGTTATCTCCTGGCTTAACAACATCGCTTCCAGGCTTTTTGCCATCTTTTCTAGATAGCTCGATGAGTCCACACTGCAGGTACCCATTGATGTCGTCAGGATCATAGCCTTCGATAATTGGGTTGTACTTGCCCTGCTTGTTTTGCTTCATTGTGAACTCCACCTTGTTCTTCATAACATAGGTATCGTTCTCATCTAGCTTAAGCTCGTAAGGAACATTTGCTTCGGTGTTGATTGTAAGTTCACCCTGCTCACTATAGATAACCTTAGATTTGCCGTTATCCTTGCGAACTAGTCTGAAAGGTAGACCTGCCTTTGCAGCATAACCACCATCAGAAACCTTAAGAACTGTGATTGAAGAAGTTGCTTTAGGATTCTCTAGTTCACTCTGCTCCTTTACCTTGTGGAATACAAGTTTTGCAATTGGCTTTTCAGTTCCATCTATACCCTCATCATAATCGTAGTACAGAGGATATTCGTTTTCATATCTTGCATATATACGCATGAAGTGCTTGCTGTTGTAAGCTCCAACGATTGTATAGTCTGAATATGAAGGATTAGCAGTATCCATTCCAATCTTATACTGAGTTTCTGCCTTCATCTTAACGCCGTGAATCTTCCCACCCTTTACGGTGAATTTCTCAAACTCATACGACCAGTCAGCGAGTCTGCTAATATCGACAAGCTCTAGCTGTACGCCATCAGGCATTGGGGTTCCGTCGTCTAGAACTACTTCGATATCGCTTACATTAGCTAGCTCACCTTTTTCTACTCTCTTCTTCTCGGCAGGCTTTGGCTCTGATGGGGTAGCGTCATCGTCTTCGATTTCCTTAAGAGTAACTGTTGTTACTGGCTTATCTTCGAGAAGTTTATTGTTATGTCTGTCATACCATACTAGAGTCTTGCCAGTTGCAGAGATCGCAACTGGAATTGTGCCAAGATTAGCATCAGCTTCAACGACTTTATGAGTATCCATCTTCTCATCATCCCATGAGAGACCTAGTCTATACTGCTTATCAGAGATTAGCTGAAGTTCGAGCTTTCCGTTCTTAACTTCGTAGTCCTTCTGATCGTTGTTATCTGGATCCTCGAGTGTAAAAGTTGTTCCGTCTTCAACAGGTGATCCATTCTTGTAAACAACCTTTACGGATGTTTTAACTAACTTCTTAGCTGCAGGTGCTGCCGCAGGCTTTTCACTTGCCGTAGCTGGTTTAGCAGCTGGGGTTTCCTGGGCGGTCGGCGCTGTAGCGGCACTAGCAGCTTCATTTGAAACTCCTTCGCTCTCAGCAGTTACGGTGTTTGCAGCGGCCGTGCCCTCTGCAGCGGAAGTATCATCAGCCATGACATGCCAAGGCATCATGGTGAGAATCAGGATTGCAGTTAGCAGAATTCCTGAAACCTTCGCTTTCAATTCTTTCTTTTTCGTAACCATTACTGTCCTTTCCTCATTTCTAGTCAATAAGTGTTATGTGCAAAAATAGCAAAAGTTGCACCACTATTCGCTCCCATCTAGCGAATAACAGCATAACTTCACAATCTAATCACATTTTATCGTAATCGTAAAAATGTTAACAATAATTGTTGTTTATACCGTTGTGTGCAACTATTGATACTTTTTATTATTGATATTAACTATTGTAAAGAAAGGTGATATCTGTGTATATACCTATGAAGCGTATACAGTTAATCCTATTGTCTTGATTTTTCAGGCGATTTCCACTGCACCTGCGCAATTACTGTGGATGCGAAAATCACCGCACAGCCACCCCACTCCATAAGTGTCATATGCTCATTTAGGACAAATACTCCTAGGATTGCAGCGAATACCGACTCGAGACTCATCAGTAGAGATGCTACTGTTGGGTTCGTATATTTTTGACCGATCATCTGCATAGTGTAAGCAAGAGCCGTCGGAATTAGAGCAGAGTACAGTGTTACGACAAGAGAATTTTTTATCATTTCTATAGTAGTTTGCTCAACTATAAATGCCACGATTAGCGTAAGCACTCCACACACAAGCATCTGTGCAGCAGAAAGCATAATCGCATTATTTTTAGTTACATGCTTAGAGACTGCAATTATCTGCATAGCAAAGAATAATGAGCTTAGCAGGGTAATCACATCTCCCGTTCCAAGGTTGGAAAGACCTCCGTGCAGACTTAACATTGCAAATCCAATTATCGCCAGGAGTACTGCAATCCATATCTTAAGCTCCACCTTATGACCGGCAAATATACCTAACAATGGTACTAATACAATATAAATTACAAGTATAAAGCCTGCTCTTCCAACTGGCACAGTAGTAAGTCCAACCTGCTGTAAGCTAGATGCGACAGATAATAGTGTTCCACATACAATACTGCCAATAAGCAGACTCATTCTGCGTGTCTTTGCAACATTCTCACCATTGATTTTTGCACTAAAAAACTCTTTTGGTTTAGACATCCTTACTACTAGTGGCATAAGCGCAAGCCCAGCAATAAGCATCCTTGATCCATTGAAGAAGTACGGACCAATTGTATCCATACCCATCTTCTGTGCGATGAACCCACTTCCCCATATTACTGCAGCAAGCAGTAGTGCAACATTCCCCTTGTTCTGATTACTCATTTAATATCTATCCTTTATCTAAATAATTTCCTTATTTATAGACTTTTTTCTGAAACATGCTTGTAATTCATATTGCGAATCGGCATTATGCAAGCAGTTTATTCGAAAAATTATAACATGCATATTTATGCATGTGAACAATATGCAATTAGGAATGATAAGATATACAATTTTTTGTTATAATAAGATGTTAATTAATTGGATACTAGAGGAGGAATCAACGTGATAGAAACCAACCACATTATACTTCGTAAGGCATCCTTCGCAGACTGTGACCTTTTTGCAGAATGGGAGTCACGAGAAAATGTCATCGAGCACTTCTGCACGACCGGCAAACGAGACCTCGATACGATTACAGATGAATTTCATACCGTCATACACGACCCAACTCGTGAGTGGCTAACAATAGTTGAGAAATCAAGCAAAAAGCCTCTTGGCAAAATCGACATCACCAACATCGACTCTATCAACGATTCGCTAAATATCGCTATCATCTACCTTGCTGACGAGTCAGCTCGCGGAAAAGGATATGGTACAGAATCGATTGAGGCACTATTACGCCACGCTTTCGAGGAGCTTGGAACACATAGAGTTACCGTTTCTCATTTCCCAGACGACACAGTCGCTTCGCACCTGTACACGAAGCTCGGATTTAGAACTGAAGGGCTGCTTAAGTTAGCAGGTAAGCGTAGCAAGGAGTATTTCGATATGGAGCTCAGAGCAATTCTCGTGGAAGAATGGGAAGAACAGAACGAAATAAAAGCTTTAAAAGCTTGACTTTAAACGCTTTGAGTAATATAATCGTTAGGCAGATTGTGCAAATGGAGCAGGGTTCGCCCGGCAGCTCCGACACTAAGTTATTTTTAGTATGTCGAACAAGATCCTCGGATCCAAGTA
>ERZ773018.1412-NODE-1412-length-12874-cov-3.683049_pt1 | contig 12874 bp, 15 predicted proteins | sample MGYA00580840_ERZ773018 | MGnify/ENA primary metagenome ERZ773018 (study PRJEB29015, sample SAMEA2738125) | human oral metagenome | biome: human oral; feature: human-associated habitat; material: saliva | place: China | collected 2256 ... | reverse complement strand
AAAACATGAACAAAATATATCAAGAAAAATACAATATCATAAGCAAATATCTGAATTATTATATAGATACAGTCAAAAAGCAAATTTAAAAGATATAGAAATATATTTAATAAACTATAAGGAGGAATAAATGGATTATTTAATGACATTCATTGAAGGTATTGCAAGTTTTATATCACCATGTGTACTTCAAATGTTGCCAATATATATATCATATTTTGCTGGAAAAGATGAAGAAAAGAAAAATAATAATCAAACAAAAAGATATGTTTTTATAGGAAAATTTGTCGATAAAGCAACTAATTTAACTGCAGAATTTAGTTGTTATCATACGAAAACTGATATTAATAGAAACATTGAAATTCATTCTAATTTTGAATTAAAAAAAGAAAATTTGAAAGAAATAATTGAATATTTTAATTTTAAAGATTTTTTGACAATAACTGCAGATCAAAAAGAAATTTTAATTGCTGAAAGAAACAGAAAAGAAAAAAATAAAAATTTTGTTGCTGATACTGCATTAAAGAAACAAATGCAAAATGCAATTAATAAAGTAAATCAATCAAAAGCTATTCCATTTCAAAAAGAACAAGTTTTTTATGGAACATATAAAGATAAAGAAATAACTGTAACAAGATTTTATGATAACAATATAATAATTTCTCTTATGGGTTTTCCTAGTAAAAAAGAAGTTTATGAAATCGCTGATTATTTTGGTATTTATTCTTACGAAGTTTTTGAAGATATTGTTGGTGGCGACAAAATGACAAGAATAGAAGAAACTTATGTAAATGATTATTACAAAATAACTGAAGATGAAAAAATAAGTGAAATATTAGAAAAAATAAAAATGGATTATGAAGATTATGTTTCGGAATACACTCAATTTTTTAATTTTTTTCTTTTAAGTTATTAAAGAAGGTAAACAAATGAAAAAACAAAGAAGTAAAATATTTAAGAAAAAACTAAAAGAAAATTACAAAAAACAAGATCTTGCTGTATTTATTATTGATGAAAAGCCAGTATTTAAAGATATGAAAAATGATTTTTTTCTTGAAGATGAATTTCCTAAGTTTAATTTAACTGAAGAACAAGCAGAAAAGGTTTTTTCATATATTGAATTTAAAGCACCATATATAAGTACAAATAATGCTTTTAGAAAAAAACATAAATTCAGAAAAAAACAATATAAAAAAGCTATACATATTGAAGGAATATTAAATAGATATTGGTTCAGAGCTAGATTTCCATATCCAAAAGAAATGTGGAAATATAAAAGACCAAGAAAATTAAAAAAAAAATTAAAGAAAGAGAATAATTAATAAATTTTTTTTATAAAAAAATGGGGGAAAAAATGGAAAAAATAAATAAAATTATGATAATTAACAATATTTTAAGAGGGCTACAAGTTATAAGTTTTATTTTTACAATAATATTATGTCTTTACTATACTCCTAATTTAGAGAGTTATGTTTTAAATAATCCAAGTGGAATTTTATTTTGGGTAATGGTATCACCTCTGATAATTTTTGGGATAATAATATTATTTAATTTAATTAATATAGTTGAAGATGATTTTACAGAATTTGCTATAAATACAATTTTAATTATTCCATTTTTATTTAATATTTTTTATATGAAAATTTTAAAATTTGATTTAATTTATATTTTAAAAGAAATAAATAAAATCTAAAAAAAGAGAAAAAAATGTAAAAAAAAATAAAAAGAGAAAAAATAATAGTTATTATTTAAGATAATAGCTTAATTTAAACAATTAGGAGAAAGAATATGAAAAAAAGACTTTTAAATAAATTAAAGAAATTAGCGAAAAAGAAATACATATATTTAGCATATTATCAAGATGAAAAACAATGTGTTAAAAGATATAATCAAAATGAATTAAGAATAAAATTAGTAAAATGGTTATTTAGTTTACATCTTTCAGAAATACAATTTTTAAATGTTATAGAAAATAAACCATTAAAAAATATTTATGGGATAAAATTTTCAGATAATGAAGTTGAAACATTTGAAAGTATAGATAATTGGCATACTAATATCTATACAGAATATATAAATTACGATGCAATAGATGATAAAAAAGGTTGTGTCAATCAAAGAATAAAAGATAACAAAGTATTTTTTAAAAGAAATATAACTTGTTTATATGAAATAAAAAGTTATAAACCAGAAGATATATTAAAAAAAGAAAATAAAAAAGTAACTTTAGTAAAAACTTTTGATTTTGAATGTGAAACTATTAATTATGATAAAATTGAAGTTAATAAATCTCTTAGTATGTTTAAATTATATGGAAAAGAGTATTTAATAAAGCAAAAGCAAAAAAGAAGGAAAAAAAGAAATAAAGAAATTATTGTAATACAAAATCTTGAAGAGTTAAAAAAATGTTATTGTGAGAATAAAAAATAAAAGACAAAGCTATTGATTTTGATAAAATTAATCATTTATATATTTGGTGGGTTAAAGAAATCAATTCGTAAAAATATTAGTGAAAGGAATGATAAAATGTTTGAAATTAGAGAATTTATTGACAATAATGTTAGTAAATTTGTTTTTTCAAAAGAAAATGATATTGTTATAGAAAGTGTCTTATATAAATATGGTAGTTATAAAGAAAGGACTGTTATATGCTGTAGTACACAATGTGGATGTCCAGTTGCTTGTTCTTTTTGTGGCACTGGTAATAATTTTGTAAGAAATTTAACAGCTGATGAAATAATTTTTCAAATAGATTATGTAATTAAAGAAAAAGTTTTAAAAGAAATAACAAATACTAATGAAATTAAGAAATTTCAAATAATGTTTATGTCTATGGGTGAACCAATGTTTAATTTTTCTAATATTAAAGTAGCAATAAAAGAATTAAACAAAAAATATCCGAATGCACAGTTGTTATTATCAACAGTTGGAATTAAAAATAATGAAACTTTGAATGAAATTTTAGAAATATCAAAAGAAATAAAAAATGTTGGCTTACAATTTTCAATACATCAAGCAGATGAAGAAAAAAGAAATAAACTTATACCATATAAAAATAAAATGAATTTAAGAGAAATCAGAGATTATGGTATTATATGGAGTATTGAAACAAATAGACCAGTATTTTTAAATTACTGCATAGATGGTAATAATACAAGTTTAGAAGAAATAAATAGATTAAAAGATTTATTTTCAGCAAAGTATTTTTATTTAACTTTTTCGGTAATTTGTAATATTGATAAAGAAAATAAATTAAAATCTGAATTTAGAGATTTAGATTTTATAAATAAAATTGCTAATAATTTTTTAAGTGAGGGGTACAATGTTAGAATTTTTGATCCAAGTGGACAAGATACAATTGGTGGTGGTTGTGGACAACTTTGGTTTGTACAAGATTTTTTAAAAAATAAAAAAAATTAGAGAAAGGAATGCAAATATAGTAATGCAAAGAAAAATTGAATATAAGGCTTTTTTAAAAAATAGAGAAAAAATAGTAAAAGTAACTAAGATTAACTTTGAAGAAAGTTATATAGAATATATTGACCATAAAGGATATACGACATTAGCTTTCTTTAGTGATATAAAATTATTTCAATTTACTGGCTTATATGATATGAAAGATACTCCTATCTATGAGGCAGATATAGTTATGTTTTACAATAAGAAACATATTATAATGTTTGATGAAGAAACAGCAAGTTTTATAGCTTATGATGAAGAATTTGAAGAAAAAGTAAGTTTTATTAATGGAAATAACAAAAGAATGGAAGTTATAGGAAATGTTTTTCTTGATAAGAAACTTTTAGATTAGGATTATAGAAAAAGCAATAATAAATAGAATTAAAAGCTAGTTTTTTACTAGCTTTTTTTGTTGCATTTATCTTTAAAAATTGAGTTTTTAAAAAAAATATGGTATAATAAAAAAATAAAGAAATTTAAAAATAGAACAAATAAATGAAAAAATACGGAATTGTCTTTAGAGTTTCTAAAAATGAGAAATTTCTATTCATTAGAATATAAAAGGAGGAAAACATGATAAAGACTTATGCTGAAAAGAATAAAAAACAATTAAAGACAAAAATTAGAAAAATGAAATTAACTGAAGAAAGATTTTTAGAAGTAATTAAAGTTTTGAAAACACCAGATAAATTAATTGTAGAACCAATAAAAGAAAAAGTATCTTTAAGGTCTTTACAAATACCAGAAGGACATGAAGGAAGTTTGATTGGAATGAATGTTTAAAAAGAGGTGTCAAATTGGAATTAAAAAACTATAAAGTTATTTTCTTGGATATGGATGGTGTTGTAAACACTGTCAATTCAGATAAGTATTCTTTAGGATTAAGATTAACTTATGATTATGATAATTATAAAGATAATTTCTATTTTGATCCAAGAATATTAATAAATTTTATTAAATTATTAGATTTTTGTAAAACAAATGATGTTAAAATTTGTATATCATCAACTTGGAGAATGGGAACAACTGTTGCTGGTTGGAATAATTTTCTATACAAACACTTTAGAAATTCGCTTAGATTAAAAGAAAATGATATGTTAGTAGTAGGAATAACTGGTAATGGTTGTAATGGAATAAGAGGTTTACAAATAAAAGAATGGTTATCTTTATGTAAAGAAGATATTGATTATTTAGTTATAGATGATGAAGTTTTTGATATAAAAGATTACATTTCAGAAAACAAGATTTTAAGGATAGATGGACAAAAAGGGTTAACTACTAAAAATTTAAGATTTATAGAAAAATATTTTAATGACAATAAGGAAACAACAATTAGAACTATATGTACTGAACATATTTATCGACATTTTAAAGGAAATTTATATAAAGTTTTATGTTTAGCTGTTGATACCGAAACAAATGAAGATGTTGTTGTTTATCAAGCCTTATATGGGAATAAATTAATTTACACAAGATCCTTAGAAATGTTTTTATCGGAAGTTGATCATGAAAAATATCCAGAGGTAGAACAAAAATATAGATTTGAATTTTGGGAGTAAAAAAATGAGAAAAGCAAAGAAAAAGAAAAAAAGAAATGAATTAAATGAAGTGAGTATAGAAAAGGAAAGCATTATAAAAAAATTTTTTAAATTTTTTAAGAAAAAAAAAGAAACTGGAGCATTTATTAAAGGGAAAAAACTTAAACTTACTGATAAAAGTAAAGTAAAAATTCCTATAAAAACACTTTCTAATACAACTTTAATTACTTAGCAATAACAATAACAGTAAAATAATGAATTTATGATAGAATAAATAATATTAATTGAGTTTAAAAATAAAAAATTAAGAAAGGTGGTTTAAAAAAATGAAAATTTTACTAGGGAATTTAGGAGCAAATAAGAATAATTACAAAAATTTAAAGGTTGAGAATGGAAATGTCTATGTAGAGAAGAATGATAAAACAAATTTAATAGCGTCTTTTCCTACTCTTTTTGGTTTTATGACTAAAATAGCAATACCTACTATCATATCAGAAGATAAGAGAAATTTGATCGTATTTGATTTAAAAAGTGAAATGTATCATAAAACTAAAGAAGATAAAAAAGAACAAGGGTATCACTTATATAAATTTGATTTAGATAATGTTATAGAAGATAATAAAGGACTATATTATTCTGATATAATAGAAACTATAAATAAAGATAAATTTATTATTTATATAAATACAGAGGATTTAAAGATTTTTGATAGTATCTGTACTGGAAAAAGAATAGTGGATTTTATATTAGATAAAGTTAGAGAAAATGGTAAGAATTGCCTAACTATATTTGAAGAATGTGGTGCTTTCTTAGATAAAAACAAAAATATTTATCCGTATATATTAGATAATCGTAACAATCAATTTTTAATGAAATTCCAATCTGTTTCTATGGCAATGAGATTAGGAATAAGTGAGCTAGATGTTTTAGAAATAGGAGAAGAAGAAAGAAACGGAAAAAGATATTTCGTTTACAAATATATGAAGAATTTAGGTAAAAAGATAGAAAAAATTGATATAGTTGATGACAATTATAATAAAAGATTTGAATATATCGGAAAAGAAGAAATGGAAATAGAAACTTATAAAACTGATATAGAAGTTATTATGTGATAGAGAGTAAAATCAGAATTATGTTTTATGAAGTAAAACTAATGAATGATTTTATTCTCAATGGTGGGTAGGGGAGGGGTGTACTCCCCTTTTTTATTGCTTTAAAAAACTAAATTTTTAAACTTTCTTTTAAAAAATTATATGGAGGGAAAAATTGAAAAGAATTAATACAGAAGAAAATTTATTAAAAACAAACACTATATTAGATGATTATTTAAAGTTTTATAAATCACAAATTTATTTAATTTTTGGAGAAACTGGAGTAGGAAAATCTAGCTTTTTATTAGATTTAGGAATAAGGTTTGTAAAAAATGGTTATAATGGAATATTTATTTCAAATCAAATGTCTACTTTAAGAACTTCTAAAAGAATTATAAGTAATCTTTTCAACATATCTTTAAATTCAGAAGATGAAATATTTGAGTTATACACTAAGAACAATATAGAATATTTAAAAGAAAATTTTTGTCTTGCTGAAGTTTTTAACAGCATAGGTTTAGAACAATTAATTAAAGGATACATAAAGAGAAACAAAAAAATAGATTTTATTATTTTAGATGATTTAGAAAGTTTTATAACAGCTGAAAATATAGAAAACGAAAAAGAACAATCAAAGAATTTGATTTATTTAATTGAAAAAATTGCTTACAAATATAATATTTTAATTTTGACAACTTCTTATTATAACGATAGATTAAAATTTAAAAAAAATGATTTAATTGAAAAAAATATTGATTTAGAAGAATTAAAAATAAGTATAAAAGATTTAAAATTTAATGAGATTTTTGAGCCAAAGTTGAGTTGTATAATTGGATTAAACCTTATAAATTCCAATGATAAAGAAAAAGTTATAAATTTACAAATTTTGAAACAAAGATTTGGTACTGTCAATTCAAATATAAATATAAATTTTAATGCTGAATATCAACAATTTAATTTTTCATTAAGTAACAAGGAAGATAAATATGAAATTTAAAAAATGGCAAAATAAAGAAAAAACAATAACTGTATATAATGAAGATTGCCTTTTAATATTTGATAAATTATTAAAAGAAGGTTATCAAGGAAAAATTGACATGATAGCTTGTGATCCACCTTACAAAACAACTGGGAGAGGTAATTATGGAAATTGTGGTGGGATGTTTAAAAAAGAAATTAATCGTAAAGGACAAGTTTTTAAACATAATAAAATAAAAGCTGAAGATTGGTTTAAAGGGTGTTATGATTTATTAAAAGAAGGTGGACATTGTTATATAATGTGCAACAATTTTAATTTAATAAAATTTTTAAATATAGCTGAAGAAATAGGTTTCAAATTTATAAAATCATTAATTTGGAAAAAAGATAATAAAATAATGGGTGCTTTTTACATGACACAATTTGAATATATTTTATTTTTCAGAAAAGGAAAAGGTGTAAAAATAAATAATTGTGGTACTTCTGATATTTTAGAATTTCCAAACAAAAAAATAAAATTAAAAGATGGAACAAATGCACATGACACCGAAAAACCAGTTGATTTAATGAAAGTATTAATTGAAAACTCTAGCAAAGAAAATGAAATAGTGTTAGATTTTGCTGTAGGAATAGGTGCAACAGCACTTGCTTGTAAAGAAACAAACAGACAATTTATTGGTTGTGAAATTGATGAAGAGTATTTTAATATAACTGTCAATAGACTAAAAGGAAAGTCTATTGAAAAATAAAAAAAGTTGTTAGAAATGAAACACATTTTATTTTAGACACTTGTGTCTATTTTACAGTAAAATGTGTCTTTTATTTTTTTAAATAAATTGGTATAATAAAAATAAAAAAAGGGAATTATTATTATGGATAAAGAAATAGAAAATATCTATATAGAATTTAGAAACTTTGCTGATATTTTGGTTTCACAAGGAATAAAAGATAAAAAAGAATTTCTTTGCTTTTATACTATAGCTTTTGAAAATTTTAAAAAATATTTAGAATTTTATGCTTGTAAAAAAGATATTACACTTTTAGAATTTACTAAATTAGAAAAAGAATATAATAAAAAGTTTAAGATAAAAAATACTGAAAAATATTTTAATAAAATATTATGTAAAAATTTGGATTTAATGAGAACCATTTTAAATTTTAATAAAAATAATCTACTATTAGATAAAAGTAAAATTTCAGAATTTAAAAACAATATAAATTTATATAAGAAAAAAATTATTGATGAAATATTAAAAGAAAAATTAATTTTTATTAAAAAACCATATATTTTAAAAATAACGAACAAATGTGTTTTAAAAGAAAAACAATTTTTAAAGCAATGTAAAAGAATAAGAATAAATATATTTTCTTGTTTTAATTCGGAAGATTTAAGGATCAGATACAAAACTAATAATAGAAAGAAAATTTTTTTAAGAAAAAAGCAAGAAAAAATAGCATATATTAAAGAATTGAAAAGAGATTTAGCTTTTTTTATAGATAAAAAAGATTATACAATTAAAAAAGCTAATTTAGAATTTTTAAGAGATGGATATAGTACAGAATTAGATTTTTGTTTTTATGACTATTTTTTTAAAAATTTGAAAACAAAATTATATTGAAGGTGATAAAATTGAATAAATTTTTTATTATGGGTGCTAATAAATGTTTGGATTTAATAAAAAATGATACTATAAAAATGATATATATAGATCCACCTTATAATACAAAATCTAATAATTTTGAATATTGTGATAATAATGAAAAATGGAATAAAATGATGGAAAATTTATTAGATAGTGCAAGATTAAAATTAAAAGAAGAAGGAGTAATTTTTATTTCAATTGATGATAACAAAATGTTTGATTTAAAAAAGGTGTGCGACAACATTTTTAATGTTTCTAATTTTTTGGGATTATTTATAACAAAACAAGCGACTAGAAGTAACAGTAAACATATAAATATTATACATGAATATATTTTATGTTATTCAAAAAATAAAGTAAAAACACCAAAATTTATGGTTTATCGTAAAGATATGGAAATATATAAAGATACTATAAATCGATTAATAAAAACTGTTAAAAAAAAGATTGAAAAACAAGGAAATGCTGACTTATTTTTAAAAGAAGAAATAAAAAAAATAAGTCAATCTCCTACATTTTCTTGGATCAAAAATTATAATTCAATAGATGAAAAAGGAAATATTTATTTCGCAAAAGATTTATCAGTGCCTACTAAACCACATGAACTAAATATTGAAGAGATTAATTTGTATTTACCAAAATTAAAAACAAGAGGTTGGAGCTCAAAAGAAAAAATAATTAAATTGTACTACGAAAATAAATTAGTTTTTAAAAATAATAGACCTTATGAAAAACAATTATTGATTGAATCGAAAGATAATGTTATGAGTTTGTTAAATTTTTACAGTAGACAAGGAAAACATGATTTGGAAAAATTAGGTTTGGAAGAAGTTTTCAAAACAGCAAAACCAGTAAATTTAGTTAAATATTTAATACAGTTCGCAACAAAAGATAATGATATAATACTAGATTTTTTTGCTGGAAGTGGAACGACTGCTCAAGCTGTAATTGAATTGAACAAAGAAGAAAAAACTCATAGAAAATTTTATATATGTAATAAAAACGAAAAAATAAAAAATAATGAAAAAGTGCTGAAATTATTAAAATTTTATAATTTAGGAAGTACAATACCAGAACTTATCAAATTAAGACTATTAAAATTAAAAGAAAAATATGAATTTGAATATGAAATCATAAAAAAATAAATATGATTTTAAAAAAAGAATAGGAAAAGTTCTATTCTTTTTTTGTTGAGTTTTTAATTTAAAAATGGTATAATATAATAAAAAAGGAAGGAGTTTTTTATGCTAACAAAACAAATGTATATTGAAGATATGGAAAGATTTATTTATGGTTGTGAAAGAAATTCTTATTCTGATATAAATACAACTATAAAAAAAAGAATATATGGGAATTATGAAATAAATATAGAAAATTTACAAAATAATACTTCAAATTATTTAACAATAAGTAAAATAAAAACAAATAAGAAAATAATAAATTCAAAAAAAATTTTAGGACAAGATTTTACTAATCAAGAACTTAGAACAATATTAGAAAAAATTGCTGATGAATGTTGTTTTTTATTTTATGATTTTAATAATGTCTTAGACTTTTTTAAAAATAATGAATATGGAGTTATTATGCCAATCTTTAAAAAAGAAATAATTGAATATGATGATAAAAAAAGTAAGTTTCTCTATAAAGAACCAACTTTTTTAGGTTTTTTTACAACTTTAATTGAATGTGAAAAAAATTTTGATTTCATAATAAAGTTAGAAAATGAAAAATATAATGGTGTAAGTTTTGAATATTTTGTGTTAGATAAAAGAGAAATTAAGAGTGTTTTAAAAAGATATAAAGAAACAAATAATGAATGGTTAGCAGTATTGACTGGTTTATCTGATCTTAATTGTGAAATTTCTAAAAAACAAACTCTTACAGTTAATGAAATTTTAGGAATTAATCTTATAAAATTTTGTAAAAAAAATAAGTTAGAATTAAATGAAATTAATACTTTTAACGAAAGTATTGAAGATATTGTAGCAAAAAAAATAATAGAAAATAGGATAAAAAAAGAAAAAGATAAAAATATATTAGATATTACTTTTTCATATCATTCATTAGTAAAAGATCCGTTTTTAATGAACGATATAGATGAAATTTTAAAGAATAATTCAATTAATAATAAAAGAATGTTTTTTTTAAAAGAAGAATTATTCTATAAAATATTAGAGATTTATGAAAGATATAGTTTAGATGACATAAAAAAAATATTAAAATAAATGGAGTGGTTGTATGTTGGAAAATTTTGAAGAAAAAGATTTAAGAGATTTTCTTTTTAATTTTATTAATGAAAAAACATTTAAAAATTGTGAAAATGAAGAAGAATTGAGAGTTAAATTTCAAAACTTACTTAATGAATTAGCTAGAAAAATGGGGTTGACTGATAGTTATTTAACTTTTAAAAATGAAACAAGATTAAGAATTGGAAGAAGTGATTTTTTATATGGAAACACAATAATAGAATATAAAAAGTATGGGAAGTTATCAAATTTTAAAGAAAAAGAAAAGGCAAAAAAACAATTAAAAGAATATTTGTTAGATCCTAAATTTACAAATTTTGTTATGTATGGTTTCATTTTTGATGGGATAACTTTAGAATATTATATAAAAAATCAAAATAATGAAGTTAATCAAATTTTTGATGGTATTTTAGATATAAGAAATGCAATAATATTATTTGATACAATTTTTGAAAATGGTATCAGAGAAATTTCATCAATGAATATTACAAGAGATTTTGCTGTTTTAAGTAATGGTGGAACAATAATAAAAGATAACACTTCTTTAAAATTGTTAAGAAATATTTATGTCCTTTTAACAAAAAAAGAAAATAAAAAAACTAAACTTTTATATTTAGAATGGGAAAAATTATTTAAGTTGTCTGAAAAAGATAAAGGGAAAAGTTTAGATATAGAAAAGAGAATTAAAATTTTTAGCGAATTAATAGGAAAAGATATAAAAAAAGAAGATGAATATAAGGTTTTATTTAGCTTACATACAACTTTAAATATAATTATAAAACTTTTTTTAGTGAAAGCTAGTAATTCATTAAAAGAATTGTTTTTAAGTGTAAAAACATTAGAAAATTATTATAAAACAAATGAAATTTTAAAAGTTAAAAATTTCATGTCTGAAATTGAGAGTGGAGAATATTTTAAACAGTTAAATATAGTAAATTTAGTAGATGGTGATTTTTTTTCTTGGTATCTTTCAGAAAGTTGGAATGAAGAGTTGTTTGAAGATTTAAAGAAAACTATAATGATGATAGATAATTATGAAATAGATGACAGAGAAATAAAAAATAATATGTTAGGCGATTTATTTAAAGGTTTGTATGAGAATTTTATTCCAAAAGTTGTTAGACATTCTTTTGGGGAATATCATACACCAAGCTATTTAGTTAAATATGTATTAAAAGAAATGGGAATTACTGATAGAGAATACTTGGAAAAATCTTTCATCGATCCTTGTTGTGGAAGTGGAACATTTATCTTAGAACTTTATAACAATAAAATGAAATTTTTGAATAAAAAAATTGATTTTCAAGTTTTTTTAAACGGAATTGTAGGGATTGACATAAATCCTATATCTACTTTAATAACTAAAGCGAACATATTTATAAACTCAATAAATAAAGTTAGTTTTGATATTAGAAAAAAATATGAAATACCTATTTATAATTGTGATAGTTTGTATATACCAGAAAAAATAAAAATTAAAGGGGTTGAGTGTTACCATTATTCCTTATATACGACAACATTACAAAGTGAATCTGAAGATAATATAAAATTATTATTACCAGTAGAATTAGTTAGAAGAGAAGATTTTTTTGAAATATTAAATCAATTAGAAGAATATATAATTGATTTAGATATAAAAAAAATTATGACTGAATTAAAAAAATATATAACAGATTTTAAATTAATAGAAGAAGAACTTGAAAACAATTTTATGAATTTAATAAATTTAGAAAAAAAGGGATTAAATTCAATTTGGCTCAAGATTTTTTCTAACTATTTCAAATTAGCTTGTTACGAAGAATTTGATTATATTGTCGGAAATCCAGCTTGGGTTAGATGGGGAGATTTGCCAGAAATTTATAGGGAAAATTTAAAAAATAATATAGATATAAAAAATATTTTTAGTTCTGATAAAAATT
>ERZ773018.1410-NODE-1410-length-12883-cov-11.912379_pt1 | contig 12883 bp, 7 predicted proteins | sample MGYA00580840_ERZ773018 | MGnify/ENA primary metagenome ERZ773018 (study PRJEB29015, sample SAMEA2738125) | human oral metagenome | biome: human oral; feature: human-associated habitat; material: saliva | place: China | collected 2256 ... | reverse complement strand
ACAGGTCAATCCGTGAAAATCCGCGATTCCGGACACACATTTTGACCCTTAACCCCCTGTTGTTGTGTTGCTCGTGGCACCGCTGGTGTCCCTGGCGCCGCACGTGGTGTTCTGTGGGCCGGGCTGCTCGGTGTGCCCGTGGGCGGCTGCCCGCCCGCTCGCCGTCAGCGCCGCGAGCTTCGCTCGGCGCGTCGGCTCGAAGCCCGGCCAGGCCCCGCCACCGTTCACCGGCACTGCGGCCTGGCCCCGCCGCTGCCCTCAACATCGGCGGCGCCTGCGGTGCTGTGTGTGGTGCGTCGGCTCGAACCCGGCCAGGCCCCGCCGCCGCCCACCGGTGCGGCCAACAACTCTCATGAAACCGTCATCGCCTTTGCTGGCGTCTGCTCTGTCTCCGGTGAAATCGACGAGTAGTGTGACGTAAGGCTCTCATGCTGATATACTCAGCAAGTATCAGGTGTGCTGCGGAGCGTGCCGAGATCAGTGTGCAAAGGAGTGCCTGTCGATGGCGCGAAGGCGTGGAGCTACGAGGTTATGGCTCGAGTTGTCTATGGCGGCGACGTGCTGCGCGCATTTTTCTGCTTCATGTCACGCCGATGTAATGCGGTGAGGGGTTGATGATTCGATGTTTACCCTTTCTGAGGATGTGGCAGCGGTCGGTGTACAAGCGAAGTGGATTGATCACTTGGTCTCATGTGGGCTGAGAGCTGCCCGCTATGCGTCAAAGCTTGAAGATAAACAGCTTGTGCTTGCACTTTCAGTCCCTCAACGTGACTACGCTGCGGCGCTAATCGCTTGTGGATGGGTACTAGGTGCAAAACGTCCAAACGTATCTGATCCGCGTAGAGTCTTAGAGCGAGTCGAGCCGGGACAGAAAGTATGTCTGACTGACAAGAAGCATATAGTCGCAGCCAAGTTTTTTCGCGTCGAAACAAAAAGGGGAAGGGAGGTGCTCGTCACTGATCAAAGTACCTGGAGTATCGACAAAATCACTGCTATTAATGTGCTTTCAGATGACATGGAACCGACAAAGATTCCATGTTGTCAAGAGAGCCCTGAACCAGGATCGCTGGCACGAATGGCAGGTATTGATCGTAACTGGGATTCATGGTTAGTTTCCGCGCCGGCGGATCTTGCGATCATTGGTACATGCAAGTGGATAGAACGGGAGCTAGATGCCTGTATATTCAGGTCGGAAGATATTGCTCTCGATAGCGATGATATTAAAACCGTACTGCTGCCGCGGAAGAAAGGCGCCGTTGCGTGGCATACGCGCATCGTCTCACACGTGGATAGGGATGCCTGCCTAAATCTGCCTGATTCAACGTCGATAGTCATTCTTGATGGGAATGGGGCAATCAAGTACCTCCCGGACCTTCGATCGAAAGTTGTTATTTGCATACTCGACCGATCGGCAGCAAACGAAACAGCTGAAGAGTCAATTTTGCAATATCGAAATACTAGAGGTGTTCCTATACCTCTTAGTGAAGTGAATGGGTGGAAGACGTTGCCAGGTATTGAATATATTGCGTACGAGGTTAGTCTATGAATCGTCTTGAATTACTGAATCGGCGCTATGAAATCTCTGCACGATTCGATGGCGCTTCCGATGGACCGGTGGTCATCGAAGCCATCCCTGATCCGGCCGGTGCTCGGTTCGATAAGGCCCTTCGCAACATCATCACATCTCTGGGGGAAGATGCGGTATCTTTCGAGGAACTTATAAGTCCCGCGAAGGCACTTCGTTGGAAAAGGCTGTTCCATGCCCAGCCCGTAACTTTGGATGGTCGGTTGCAAGTTCTTGCAGAACAGGTCATCGAACGTTGCTCGCTCATGGAAGGTGCCCTAGACGAACAGCTCCTGGAGGAGCTTTCGAAGGCTTCGGAATGCGTTGCGGGCACTGACTCGGGCTTTGCGGATGAACTTCCAGTTTGGATCGATGATGTCGGGCCCGAAGAATGTGTTGTAGTTGTAGCAAATCGATCAGATGTCATTGAGGTTAGAGAGTGGTTGCAACGTGATGGTCTGCAAGTATTGACAGCGCGCCAGGCGCTTAGTACTGTTCTTGTCCGTTCACAGCTGTACGTGGTGGGACCGCCGATTTTCTATCCGCGTGCGCTTGTGACCGCTCCAGTTACGGATGACATTAGTTACCTAGTGCCTGACTGGTTTCGTTCTCGTAAGCTACCGAGGTCTAGTTTCGCAGAGTTCGCAGAGAAGGCGGTCGATGTTAAGACACGCGTGCGCGAATCAGAAACCGTTGTGGTTGCGAACCGCCCCGCAGTGGAACAGAGTGATGTGATCGAAGATTATGTCCCGCAGCCGATCTGGGGCAACGTTGTGACAGTCACTCGCGCGCCCAAAAGCGATGAGGTGCTTGCAAGAAAACTGTACCTTGGTGGCCGCTTCGCGATGTGGTTGGACGATGGCCAAAGGATTCGGTCGCTTGATCCAAGTCAGCCCGTTGGTGAACGAGTTACCTATATGGATGTTGAATCCGTGACTGAAGGAAGTTTCTTGCTATTGCGAGAAGGTGTGTCCGAACGCGTAACCTTGTATGAGGCTGCGCTTGATAGTCTTGGTCATAGAGCTGCTGATATTACGGCTTCGCAAAGACGATGGAAGTGTCGACTTGCTGATCGGCTTCAGCATCGAGGGCGCTGGTGTGTTGAAGATGAACTGAAAGCCTTTGGCGTTACAGCGTATGAACAAGTGCGTGCGTGGACGGACCCTATTCTTGTTCGTCCGAAGAGTAAGCGAGATTTCCGATTACTTTTAGATTGGCTTGGTGTTCCTGTGCAATCAGCCGCCGACAATGCCGACATGTTGAAGAGGGTGCTCACGCGTGAGAGTCAGCGAATTCGGAAAGAGTTGGAGGATATCATTGAATATATTGATCTTGACGAGCTTGAACGTATCGGCTATGTCAGTCTTGGTGGACGTAATGTTGGTGTTCGTGGTATGTGCGCGACTCGTGTCATAGCGATTTCGCATTTTAAGCGTCCGGTTGCAAGGAGTAGGACAAGGATTCTCATCGAAGATGATGGGGGACGGTGGTTGGAGTGAATTCTCCGGTTAATTTCATCTTGAAATCGAGTTATGAATTTCTCTCAAGAAATACTGGCGGCGTGTTGTTAACGGTGAAAGTGGAAGTAGGTATGACACTATGAGTGATTATAGTGCACGGCGGGTTGTCGAAGATGAACTCCGTCGCGAGCTATTTGGGCCGCTTGAAATGGAAGTTCCACCCGGAACGGCTGTTGAATGCTCGGAGGGGAATATCTATTTCGAAATAAAAGAAGATAGTTATGGACAGCTTTATGATGCTGCTACTAATCAGGAGATTTTGACGACGAGTACGCCGCTGTCGCGTTATGGTGTCGGAGTGCTTTACCCGGGAGATGCTCCTTCGGGGGGTGGAACCCAGGAGGGAGCGTTTTCTGAAAGTATTGCTGCTATCGGAATCTCGGGACTATCGCACGCAGATGGGGAACCTAGCTGCCCTCCCGTAGAAGTCTCAGGAGAGCTTCATTACGATGTTGCAGATTCAGATGACTTTGATCTCGCTGATGCGAACAAATTTAAGCCATCTGCAATGGCGATTACATTTTTATGCCGTGTCCAGGAAAGTGGTAGTTTCGCAGTTCGAGTGACCGGTGCACACTATGAAAAGATACGCGCGCACATTCCCGGCAGGACTAAGGCAGCTGACTGGTGGCTACGGCGTCCTTTCGTACTTGTGGGATCTGTCAACCAAGACGTCCTGCTTACTCAGTCAAAGTGTCTTAGGCGTGTCCATACAGTAAGTGAAGGTCCTCGGTCCGCTATAGCGCCCACGACTCAGGTGTTCTCTCGCCCCTTGCCAGGCAGTGGTGAGTCAGATCTGCGCCTGGTGACCATCGCGGTTGTCAACGAAGCCAGGGGGCAAGGCCCTGAATCGGCAATGTTCCAGATGGGCTTTAGTGTCATTCCGGCTGATGGTCTGGTTATTCAACCGTATCCTGAAGTGGAGCGCCTCGGTCGTCACGAAGAGGAGGAGTCTACTGATCTTCTCTACCGCAATAAGCGTACCTATGCGATTGGGCATGGATGTGCTGCCGAGTGGGACCATAACGCTCGTGGTGGTGTAGTGCAGCTAAGGGCTGTCGCAATGCCAGCATATGAGGTTGTTAGTCTTACGCCGAATATTTTTCTGAAGGATCAAGATGGGCGGTATCTTCTTGATGGTGAAGGTAAGCGACGCGTGCTCACTGTCAGTATGCGGGAGCTTGCCGATGGTACAGCGGAAGGTCATGAGCAGGTTGAAAAATTACTGCAGCTGTACGCGGAATGGATCGCCGAGCGGAAAGCTGAGATCGTAGACCTGCCAGAACGGTTCCATCAAGCTGCCCAGCGGCATATGCGCGAGGCTGATGATGCGCTCGAACGGATGAAGTTGGGGTGGGAGCTGGTGTGTAGTAATCCATTGGCAGCGCGCGCTTTCCGATGGGCGAATGAGGCGATGCTCTATCAGCAGGTTCGATCGAACTTTCCACTTCGTGAAATCCGAAATAATCGACCGGTTGGTGCACACCCCACCCCAGATGTTCCTCCAGGGAGAGGGATGTGGAGGCCTTTTCAGATTGCTTTTATTCTTGCGACGCTACCGGAGCTGATTGACGCGCGAAACAAGAATCGCGAAGTCGTAGACCTCATCTTCTTCCCGACTGGCGGAGGAAAAACTGAAGCCTATCTTGGCGCCTGTGCCATCAGCATACTCGCGCGTCGCCTACGGGATCCGGATGATAGTGGGACAGATACCTTGATGCGGTATACGTTGAGGCTGCTGACGGCACAGCAGTTCCTAAGGGCGTCAACACTCATCTGTGTGCTTGAGGATATGCGACGTAAGCATCCGGATCTTCTCGGTAGCGAATCGATCAATATTGGAATTTGGCTGGGAAGCTCTTCTACGCCCAACACGTGGAAGCAGGCTGTTGAGGCCCTTGATGACCTTCAAAAGAATGCGCAGGCAGAAAATAAATTTCTATTACTTCGCTGCCCCTGGTGCGGTGCGCAAATGGGGCCCAAGCCGCGTAGACGGAGCCAAAAGAGCAGCCAAGACGTCTTTGGATATGAAAAAAGAGAAGGAGGTGCAAAAGTCGGACTGCGGTGCGTAGATCCAGCATGTCAGTACTCCAAGGGAAAGGGATTGCCGATACATGTTGTAGATGATGACATCTATGATGTACGTCCATCAATTGTAATTGGAACTGTCGACAAGTTTGCGATGCTTGCTTGGCGCCCCGAAGCCAGACGGCTATTTGGATTGGATAAGGAAGGTGCGCGAATCAGCTCGCCTCCGAATATCATCCTTCAGGATGAGTTGCACCTGATCTCTGGTCCGCTGGGATCCATGGTTGGGCTTTATGAGCCAATCATCCATGAACTGTGCGTAGATAGGCGAGAAGATCATGTAACCCTGCCTAAGATAATTGCGTCAACCGCGACTATTCGCCGTTATAGGGATCAGATCAGGTCACTTTATGGCCGACAGGATGTCGCGCTATTCCCGCCACATGGTCTGGAGGAGGGGCGTTCCTTCTTCGCAGAACCAGATATAGACGAGGAAGGTATTCCTAAACCCGGTCGGCGTTATCTCGGAGTGATGAGTGCGTCGTTCGGCTCAATGCAGACACTTCAAACAAGAGTGAGTGCTTCAACGCTGCAGGCAGCAATGAAGCTGCCTGAGTCTGTCCGTGATGGCTATTGGACAAACCTGAATTTCCTGAATTCGCTACGTGAGCTCGGTAATACTGTGTCGCTCCTGCAGTCCGACGTTCCTGATTACTTGACGCGTCTCAGGAGGCGTGATGGGATCGATCCGCGGTGGCCAAAAAATACGATGGAACTAACCTCGCGCCGTCGGTCCGATGAAATTCCAAAAGCCATTGAGCAGCTCCAAACAGCATATGTGACAGGACATGAGGAGCAACGAGCAATCGACATTTGCTTGGCATCTAACATTATAGAAGTGGGCGTCGATATTGACCGGCTTGCTCTCATGACAATTGTTGGTCAGCCGAAGACGACTGCGCAGTATATACAGGTGTCGGGTCGTGTCGGGCGCAGGGCTGATGTGAGTCCTGGTCTGGTCATCGTTCTATATGGTGCGGCTAAGCCTAGAGATCGAAGCCATTATGAGCGTTTTTTGTCGTATCATCAGCAGCTCTATGCTCAAGTTGAGCCGACGTCGCTGACGCCATTCGCTACGCCAGTCCTGCGTCGAGCGCTCCATGCTGCAGTCGTTGCATATATTCGTCAAACATGTCGTGAAGATACGGAGCCTTACCCGTTCCCAGAAGAGGCATATCGCAGAGCTATAGAGCTGATCTGTGAACGAGCGGATGCGGCAGATAGCCATGAGGTAAAAGTTGTAGAACGTGTTGCTGCTGAACGGAGGCGGCAATGGGCATCGTGGGAGCGGACCGGATGGGATGCTAACCCTACGCGCCGGGGTGATCCGAAACAGGGGCTTATGCGATTTTCGGGAACGTTACCAGACCTTGATAGTAAGGCGACAATTTGGGATGTTCCTACGAGCATGCGAAACGTTGATTCTGAATGTCGGCTTGAAATTTCGCTTGCCTATAACAGAGATAATGCGCAACTAAAGGAGAAGTGATGGATAAGGGAGCCTTGAGGCGTGCCCAGCTTGTTTCCCCCTTTGGAGTTGGGGCTATGAGTGTTTTAGTGGATGGAACATCTGTGATCACGGCAGGCCTGGATCATTGGTTTGAACATCGTGATAAGTCACTGCTTGCAATTGAGGAGTATCAGGAGCATGATTGGCGTCTTGAATCACGTTTGAGGGTCAATGAGTTTAGGCTGCCACCTGACTATCGCCAGAAAGGACAAGGGGATGATAAGCGGAATGTGCGTTTAACAGTCCCCGCATTACGTTTTCCGCGTTGGCACTTTTGTATCTATTGCAAGCGGCTCGAGCGGCTTACTCTGACATTGAAAACGGCAGCTCTGTGTAAAGATCCGCAACATGATCGTCAGGGTAAGAGGCCTCGAATGTCTCAAGTTCCTTTCGTGCTTATCTGTAGTGCCGGTCATTTGGACGACTTTCCTTTTGATAAGTGGGTTCATAAGACCGATAACGCTTCTTGTAATGGTGTCTTACGACTCAAGTCTGTTGGTGGCGATGGGCTTGAGGCGCAACAAATTGAATGTTCCTGCGGCGCTAAGAGGAGTCTTGCTCATATAACTGAAGGTAACTCGCGCATGGGTGAAGATAGCACCTATGTAACTGCTTATTTGAATGGTGATAGTCGTCCGTATCTATGTTCCGGTTCTAGTCCTTGGCTCGCGCAGGAGGAGACAACATGTGGTCTCCCTATTCGTGGTGCGCTTCGATCGGCTGGTAACGTCTATTTTCCGAAGGTTGAGTCTTCAATATACATCCCCTGGAGTGAGGGTGCTGTTAGCGCGGAACTACATGAGTTAGTAAGGCATCCGCGCGTCACTGCGGCAATGCGTTTGGTGCATAGTTTTTGCGGCGCTGACATCACGGCTGAGCGGCTACGACAGCATCTGCTCTCGGGTGTTCCGCCAGAGCTATTGAAGCCATTTTCTGATGATGATCTACTTGCGGGCTATCGCGACCTTCTTGGTGAGCAGCAGAAGTCTGTAGAGAACAAGGTTGATGAAAGCGACGATGTGGAGTCTCTTACTGGTGATGCAGAATGGCGTTTTCCCGAGTATGAATTGATCCGCGAAACCCCTGCAGACGCTTATTTGTCAGCGACGGATCCTGGTTTGCATGGCGATCTAGAGTCGTGCATCGACAGAGTCCGTTCGGTTGACGTACTACGCGAAACTCGTGTGTTACGGGGCTTTACTCGCGTTTATGATGCGCCTCTGGGACTCAGTGCAGGTAAAGCGCTCCTTCGGAGGGAGCCTGAACCTCCGGGCAGTGATTGGCTGCCTGCGTACGTCGTGAAGGGCGAAGGCATTTATCTGGAGCTGGACCACGAGCGATTGGTGGAATGGGAACAGCGAGAGGGGGTTCAGGCACGCACTCAGAAGATCATTGACCACTACGCGCGATCCGGTAGAGCGGAGCGTCAATTGACACCTCGCTTAGTGCTGCTTCATACCCTGGCACATCTTCTCATTAACGAGTTGGTCTTTACCTGTGGGTACAGTTCTGCATCCCTCCGTGAGCGGCTATATGCATCTACGGAGCCAGGGAGCGAGATGGCGGGAGTTCTGATTTATACGGCTGCAGGCGACTCAGAGGGTACGATGGGTGGCCTCGTTCGTATGTCGCGTCCAGAGAATCTGCGATCAGTGTTTGTATCCGCCATTACGGGAGCGCGTTGGTGCTCCACCGACCCGGTCTGCATGGATGCGGGTGAGAAGGGGCAGGGACCTGATTCGTGTAACTTGGCAGCCTGTCATGGATGTGCGCTTCTACCCGAGACCTCATGCGAGGAGTTCAACCGTTTCCTAGATCGCGGGCTCGTTATTGGCACATTTGATGATCCCACTCTGGGGTATTTCTCAGACTTCGTCTGAGGCGGTGAGCGCCTTCGCAATCGCTGAGGCGAGCGAATGTGCAAGCGGGGGTGGAACCGCGTTGGAAACCTGTTCGACTTGCGCGGACAGGTTTCCTTCTAAGACGAACCTTCGTGGGAAGCCTTGAAGAAGCATCGCTTCAAAAATGCTGAGCCTCCGACGCCCGGATGGGTGTACGTGGATTTCGCGGTGGCCGTAGGCTACCGTCGGACTCGGTTCGTCCCACTGAAGGCGGCGGAAGCTGCGGCCGCTCGGAGTGGCTGATTCGGGATGCCGGAATCTCTTGGAGACAGGGCGCATCGTCCAGTGGTTCTCATGAAAAGGAATCGAGGAACGTTCGAGGTTCCGTGCGAAGTATGCCGGATCTGGAAGGCCCTCGATAGCCGCGCGGACTGTCAACTTATTTGACTGTATCTTTTGAGGCTTGAATGCCTGTGCGACGGACATGTTTCGGAATCCGGTGATGATCACGCGGTTGCGCTTTTGTGGGATCCCGTAATCGAGAGCCGAGTAAACCTCCGCGTTTGCGGTAAGCCCGATGTCGCTGAACTTCTCAAGGATTCCATTGAAGGTAGTGAGGTGCTTCGAGTCGCGGATTCCGAGTACATTTTCGAAGAGGACGAACTCGACGGTGTACTTCTCCTGCAGTGCTTCGACGATTTGTAGATATAACAGTGGAAGCTGATTACGTGGATCTTCTGTTGTTGACTGAGTGTTTCCTCGTGAGAATCCTTGGCAAGGGGGGCCGCCGATCACTCCAATTCTCTCCCCGTTAGATAGGAGCGGTTCAAGGTAAGAAAGCACCCCGTCCGGTCCTAGCTCAGTAAGGTCTGCGACGACGGCGAGTGTCTTCCGAAAATTCCTGCGGTGGGTCTGGACAGCAGCGGTTGAGATGTCCGCAGCAAAGCTTAGCGGAAAGCCGGCTTGCTGGAATCCGAGATCAAGACCGCCCGCTCCCGAAAAGAGGCTGATGATCTTCGGGAGAGTTTCATCTCTCCGAGAGTCAGTACAAGTAGTACGCGTCAATGGGGTGGTCGGCTCCTGCTGTTTCAATGCTTTCTGGACAACGTGGGTACCGATCATGCTGCAACTATAGTGGCTCTTCATAGTTGAGTGTGGGTGACCGGGTGTTGAGCGGGGGTTGCGGGTAGAGGTCGAGGTGCTTGATGATGAGCGGACTTCTACCCCCGCGATCTTCAAAGGACCTCGGGCGGTGTCTCACCCTACCTGCTGCTGCTCCGTGTCGCTTGATCGTTGTGATCGGTGTGATCTGCTCGTCGGTTTGGAGGACTTCCATCTGATGAGCGTGGCTCGCACCCCAGACCCCTCCACGCCCACGCGCAGAATATCGGGTTAACGTGCACAGCGAGGGGCCCACGTGCAAGCGGGCGTGTGTGCCGCTTGCACCTGTATTGACGCGGCTTCTGGCACACGTAGACGCAGGGGCCGCCGCGGCGAGGGCGCGGGCGGCCCCTTCTGTCACAACTTACGCCCCGAATCGGCTCCTGTAGCTGTCCCACAGGTCGCGCAGCTTCTTGCCGTCGGACTCGCGCACGAACACGTCGAGGGCGGCGGCGCTGCTGGTGCCGGTCAGGGCGGCGACGGCCGCCGACGGGGAGGATACTTCCTGGCCGTCGGGCAGGACGATGGTGCCCTGAGGGGAAATGGTCACGACGTAGACGTTGCCGAGGTTGCGGCGGCGCCACGTGAACGTGTCACCGGGGGAGATGATGCCGGTCGCGACGACGTCGGCCAGGCGCACCTGGCGGCCGCGGGCAGCAGACCGCTTATCGACGGCGGCCTCAAGTTCGGCGCTGGACAGGACAGACAGGTCTACGCCATCGGAATCTCGCCGAATGTCCCAGTAGTCCAAGATCAGCTGGGTCAGGTGCCGCTGGCGCTCCTCCAGGTCGGCGGCGTGAATCTCGCCCCCGGCGCAGGGCAGCGAGCCGACCGCGAAGTCGCCGAGCGTCATCACGTGGCGGGCGGCGCGCGCCACCGTGTCCCAGTCGGGCGCCTGGTTGACAGTGCGCGACTTGATGGTGGACAGGATGAAGCTCCCCAGTCGCCTGTTCCACGCGCGCAGGTCGATGTCCTCGTCGACACCGCGAATGTGGCTGGCCGGAAGCCCACACAGGACGCCCATGGAGCGCGGCAGGCGCGTCGGGAAGGACCCATGCTCGGCGACCATCGCGTGGTAGAGGAGGACCTTGCGGATGGAGGACTGCGGCAGGGGCCTCGAGATCGTCTCGGCGGCCCGGTGGCGGACGCTGTCCGGCACGGAGCAGGCGGCGTTGAGGGGCTCGCCGTCCTCGAAAGCCGCGATGAACTGGGTGACGATCGCTGTGCGCGACGAGGGGCTGAGGCGCGCGGCAACAGCCGTACCGTAGACGCGCTCGAGGAGGAACAGCAGCGACACGGTTTCCTCGTCGCCGCGCCCCGCGCGCAACACACTCATCGCCGCTGGCTTCCAATCCGAGGAGTCATACAGGCGCAAAAGCTCAAGCGGCGTGGCCGCGTGGTGCCCCACCAGAGGCTCCAGCGTCGCCAGTGTGTACGCGCGAGCGGAAGGAACCAAGACCTCGTCGATGAACTCCTCGCCGCTCCTGGAGGTGAAGAACGGCGTGAGGACCTGCTCGTCGAACGAGTCGATGAGGGCCCGTTTGGCGGGGGCGCGCAGCGTGAGCGTGAGCAGGTGCCCGAAGAACGCGTCCGGGTTTTCCGTGCCCAGCGAGTCGATGCACTGCTCCCACAGGGCCGCGTAGCGGGCCCGGGCGTCGGGCTCCACGCGGGACAGGACGCGCGCCTTGAAAATGTCTGCGGCCGAGAGGGGGACGCCGCGCGTGTTGAGGACGGAGAAAATGCGGTGCGCCGCCTGGTAGGAATCGGTTGACACCTCGATGAGGGACACGTGCAGGGTCAGGTAGCGGATAAAGTCGCTGATCTCTCCGGGTGCGAGCGTGTCGGGATTGCCCAGCACGTCGAGCATGGCGCGCGCGTTGGCGACGATGCGCCGCACCGAGGGGCGGGTGAGACTATCGCCGTCGACGTCGAGCAGGGAGTCGATGTTGTCGCCGATGATGAACGTGTCGAAAAACTCGCGGTCGCATTCGCGCACGCTCAGGCGAGGCCGCTCGTCCAAGCCTTTGATGCGCGACTGCGGAATGAGGAGCAATTCGCCGAGTTCTCCGCGCAGCGCGGAATCCTCCTCCAGGTGACGCAGCAGAGACACGAGGATGCACAGGGTGGTGAGGCGCTGCTGCCCGTCGATGATGTCGACGTCGTCGCCGCTGGGGTGCTGCACGAGGACGATCGACCCCAGGAAGTAGTCCCCGTCGTTCGTGCGCCACGCGCCAAGCAGATCATTCACGAGGGTTTCCGCCTGCTGCTCCTCCCACACGTAGGGGCGCTGGAAGTCAGGAATCTGGTACTGGCGGTCGCCGTGCAGCAGCTCTTGAATGGACTTCTGTGTCGTCGTGAGGGTCATGGAGGCCTACATCCTCGTCGTGTCGGACTGTGCTTCTACAGGCAGTATATCGATGTTTGCTCGGTATGTGTCCAAGGGGGGACGAGGCCCGGGCACCCCGAGAGAATGCGGCGCGGCGGGCGGGTGGCGAGGTGGGCGATAGCATGGGGGAGTGCAGTGGCGGCCCCTCGCGCGGGCCGCGGGAAGGCAACGGGGGAGCGCCCATGGACACGATGAGGAAGTCGGACGGCCGCCGGGGGCGGATCGCCTACGAGGTCGCGGGCCTCGCGTGGCTTGCAGAGGCTTCGTCGCCCGGCGCGGCCGTCGTCCCCGTCCTCGATCACGGCGCGACATGGCTCGAGGAGCCGCGCCTGGTCTCCGTGTCCCCAACCCCAAGGGCGGCCGAGGAGTTCGGTCGGGCCCTCGCCCACACGCACGCCGCCGGAGCCACCCACCTGGGCGCCGCCCCCGACGGGTACGCGGGCGACGGCTGGATGGGCGAGGCGCCCCTGTCCCTGCCGAGTCGCCCGAGCGCTCGCGGCAAAGCGGGCGGCGCGAACCGCGCGGACCCCGACGAGGCCACCCCGGCCTCGTCCCCTCGCGAATCCTGGGGCAGCTTCTACGCGCGCGAGCGCATCGCCCCCTACGTCGACGATCGAACCTTCACCGCCGCCGAGCGCACCCTCGTCGAGCGGCTGTGCGAGCGCCTCGACTCCGGCGGCCTCGACCACGGCCAGCCGCGCCTCGTCGACAAGGCAATCACCCGCCAGCAGGACGTCGGCGCGGCGCGCACCCACGGCGACCTGTGGAGCGGCAACGTCATGTGGACCCCGGGCGGCGCCGTCCTCATCGACC
>ERZ773018.1408-NODE-1408-length-12886-cov-9.556699_pt1 | contig 12886 bp, 12 predicted proteins | sample MGYA00580840_ERZ773018 | MGnify/ENA primary metagenome ERZ773018 (study PRJEB29015, sample SAMEA2738125) | human oral metagenome | biome: human oral; feature: human-associated habitat; material: saliva | place: China | collected 2256 ... | reverse complement strand
TGACACACTATCGAGTTCTCAAACAACACACCCACAAGAAAAACCCACAAACCAACAAGGCCTGCACGCTTTCCTCAAAGCACCAGAGAAGCTTACCTTGAAAGTTTTTACTTCGCAAGTCCCGGATCAGTGATCCGCGCCTCTCTCACACCGTTCCAGGAGGAAGATTTCAACCGCCTCAACCGGTGCCAGAAAACTATAAACCACCGCGCCCCACCCGCGTCAAATTAATTCTAGATGCACTAGCTCACAATGGAATGCGGGTGAGGCCCCGCTATTTCAGCGACTACTTAAGCGCCTACTTATTGGTGCTGGTAGGAGTCTCTACGGTGTAAGAAACGTTGCTGTCCAACACGCCGTTAACAGTCAGGTTCTTACCGCATACCAGCTGCGTCTCACCCACCTTGATAGTAACTTCCTGCTGGTCGCAGCCAGTGAGCTTAAAGGTGACCTGCTCATCCTTAATGGACTTAACGGTCATGATGCCCTCACCGATTGAGGCGGACTGCTGATTACCCAGGTCTTCCTTCACACCTTCCCTGGAGTCGGCGTCACCATTACCAGGAGCCGTAACCGTGGGGGCTGCGCCCGGAGTAGCAGGGGTTGAGCCCTTAGAGCCACCAAGGCCCTTATTAAGAGCAGACTTAGCCGTGCTAGGTAGTGCGGTTGCGGCTACATGGGTACCACTAGAGCTTGGCTTCTTCTCTGAGTCCGAGCAAGCGACAAGACCCAGGGCCAGCATACCTGCTGCTCCGACACACATCACCTTTTTGACCAAATCAGTCATTTTTCAGCCTTTCGTCATCGCTTCCAGGTTATTTTCAGGTTTCTTTAAGGAAGCTAGTCGGTTCCCGTTGTTATATTTCTGTTGCGTTCGGGACGGTAACCCGCGAGAGTTGGGGAGCTTGTTGACCGGTCTGTACCGTTTCTTCAGGTCTGGGTTTAAGGGAGCTCAGCTGAGTATCCGATCGCTCCGGGGTGGCCCCATCTAGCTTAAGGGGCCACCCCTTTTCTTTGCTTTTTTCAGTCTATTTCAGCCAGCAAACACCCCCGCGTGCCGAACAGATTCCCAGGAATCTCCCAGTTCGGCACCAAAAGTACACACGCACGCCACTGTGGCTAGGTGATTGGTTTGCTGCATGGCCTCAGGGTACCGGGTGAACCTGAAAAAACCTGGAGCTTATTGCTATTTAAGACAGAAAAACCCGCATTTTCTGATTACAAATCTATAAAGATTGGGCCCAGGGCGGTCAGTTTGGGCCAAACATCCCGCACAAACAGCGTGTGCGGACGGGCATGAGCAAGCCGCGAGTGCACAGCTTTCTCCCAGCTAGGCCCGCAAACAGCCCACCGAAGCCCGAAAATGGCCCCCCTAGGCGCTCAGGTTTCTTTCAGCTAACGACGCCGCCGGGCCAGCTAGTTTCGCCCTAGTTTCACCGTCGACGCCGTCGACCCCGCAACGATGCCCGGGCCTGCCTTAAGCCAAATACCTACTCAAGCCCCACTAAAAAATTAGTGACCCCCTATAGGCTGGGATCGTGAAGAAACTACCCCGCCTATTGGCCAGCGCAGTCGCTTGCGCCACCTTAGCCCTAAGTGCGTGTAGTCCGAGTCCGTTGAAACTGTCAGATTCCGAGGCCACACTCACCCCCACCCAAGCCAGCACGCAGTATTCTGCCGGCCTGGCCAGCTATTACAGTCAGAAAGTTGACTGGACTAAATGCGGCGAGTTTGAGTGCGCCACCGTTAAAGTCCCGCTGGATTACGCCAATCCACAGGGCGAGAGCATTTCCTTGGCTTTGAAGAAGCGTGAAGCTGACGGCATCAAGAAAGGCACCTTGTTCATCAACCCCGGTGGCCCTGGTGGCAGCGGCGTGGACCTGGTGAACTCGGTGGGCCGCATGTTCTCCTCTGACCTACTGCGCAGCTATGACGTCGTGGGCTTTGACCCGCGCGGCGTAAGCCGGTCAACCGCCGTCGACTGCCTAACCGACAGCGAAACTGACGCCATGCGCGCCAGCAACGAGGGCGCTAGCCTCGCTAAGGGCATCAGTGAGAAGTGCTCTAAGAAAACCAAGCCGGTAGCGCTGCTGGACCACATTGACACCCCTTCAGCTGCTAAAGACCTAGACATCCTGCGCCAGCTAAGCGGCGACAGCAAGCTCAACTACCTGGGTTACTCCTACGGCACCTACCTGGGTGCCACCTACGCAGATCTGTTCCCCAGCAATGTGGGCCGCATGGTGCTTGACGGCGCCGTCGACCCCACCTTGAGTGCCCACCAGGTCTCTTTGGGGCAGGCGAAGGGCTTTGAGAACTCTCTGCGCGGATATGTGGCTTACTGCCTTAAGCGCTCTAGCTGCCCGCTTACCGGCTCGGTTGACGACGGCGTAAAGCAGGTGCGTACCTTCCTGGAAGGGCTGCGTAAGTCGCCGCTAAAGACCTCTGACCCAGAGCGGCCACTGACCTACAGTCTGGCTGTTTCCGCCGTCATTGGCCCGCTATATGCGGACAGTATTTGGGACACGCTCACTATGGCCCTGTCGCAGGGTATGAAGAAGCACGATGGCTCCATGCTGCTGCGTATCGCTGACCTGCTGGCTTCGCGCGACGACAAAGGCCACTACACGGATAACTCTGCGGTTGCCATCATGGCCATTAACTGCCTGGATTACCCGGTGCAGGGCGACAAGACCACCTGGGCCAATCAGGCTAAAGAGCTAACCCAGGCCTCGCCTACTTTTGGCGCTGCCCTGGCTGGCTCTGATGAGATGTGTCAGCTGTGGGGCCACAAAGCCACCCATGAGCGTACGGCGCTAACCGCTAAGGGCAGCGCGCCGATCCTGGTTGTGGGCACTACCGGTGACCCGGCCACCCCCTATGAGTGGGCACAGTCCCTGAACAAGCAGCTTTCCAACTCCAGGCTGCTGACCTGGAAGGGCTGGGGGCACACCGCCTATGGCCGCGCGGACAGCTGCATCACCAAGGCCGTGGATAACTACCTGTTGTCGGGCACGCTGCCTGCCGATAACAAAACCTGCGGCAACACCGACACCACTGTTAAGTAAAACGCCGGTGGCTAACAGCAACGGGTGGCTTCCCAAATACGGGGAGCCACCCGTTTTATATAAGTGCTTATACCTGGAGCCAACGTGATCTTGGTCAGATTTTTGGCTCCGCCGGGCGTGGGGCGGTGCGGCTTAAGCGTCTAGCTCACCGGCTAGGTTGCGGGTGAAGAACTCGGCCAGGCGCGCTCCGGCTAGGCCCTGGCTTAGCCCGTAGACGAGTTTGGCGTAGGCGGCCTCTAGGGTCATGTCCCCAGTGCCGACGGCGCCCGCCTGGGCTAGCACGTCGCCGGTTTCGTAGGCTCCCAGCAGCACCGTGGCCTGGTGGCATTGGGATGACACCACAACCACTGTGCCGCTTTTAACTACTCGCGCAATCAGCTCAGTAAAGCCCGGCTCGGCGCTGGGGCCATTACCAACCCCGAAAGCCCGCAAAATCACGGCTTTAGGGGCTGGGGTGAGCATTGCTTCCAGACGCTCAGCGGTAATTCCGGGCACCAGTGAAGCCACTATCACATCCTGACGCGTATAGGGCTTGGGGGTAGCTAACGGCTGCGGGCCTCGGAAAGCATGGGCGGCTAGGGCGGCGTCGTCCCAATGCCAGGGCGCCCCGATACGGGCCAGGGGCGCTGCCGACGGCGAAGCAAAGCCCTCATAGCTCCAAGAGGAGGCTTTAGTGGCCCGGTTACCACGCAGCAAATGCTGCCCAAAGAACAAGCTAACCCCACTGTTAGCGGGGTTAGCGGCGGCCGTAAGGGCACCCAGGACGTTACCGGCGGCGTCGGACCCTAAAGCTCCCAGCGGCAGCTGCGCCCCGGTAACCACCACCGGCACCTGCAAGTCCGCTAGCGCATAGGACAAGGCGGAGGAGGTGTAAGTCATAGTGTCCGTGCCGTGCAAGATCACGAAACCAGCGGCGTCGTCGGCGGAGGTGCGCACGCAATCAACAATGGCTTGCCAGTCGGCGGGGGTGGCGTTAGAGGAGTCAATCAGGGGCGCCAACTCGTGCAGACGCACCTGACCAGCCAGGGCCGTTCCCGCCAGCACTCGCTCAAGCCAGCCGGCCAGATCCGCACCGGGAACCAGGCCGTGAGGCGAGTCCACCATGCCAATTGTGCCGCCTGAGTAAATTACCTGGATTGTCATGAGACCCCCTGCAAAAAGGCTGTTTTATCTAGGTTAATGCACGTTTGCCCGCACAGCCCAAGCTATGCGGACAAACGTTAGGGTTGGCGCAGGGCAAAGCAGGCCCACGCTCTGGCCGGCGCGCGCCGGGCCCCAAAATCTGACCGACGGGTAGCGCCCTACAGGAGACTCGGGAGCCCGGCTAGTGCGGGGCAGTGCGCAGACTAGGCGCGCCCCTCTTCGGCCTGCTGGATGGCAACCTCGACGGCGGCCTCAGCGGAAGCACCCAGAGGGTCTTCAATGTCTTCCACCAGCATGTTGTCCATCAGGTCGGCGTCGATACGGTCACGCACCACATACCAGCCAATCACCATAGCCAACACACAACCCAAGGCAATACCCAGGGTGATCAGGCCGTCGTCGCTCATACCCATAGCCAAAATGACGATAGCGAAGAAAATAATGCCGATCAGGTTAGACCAGGGGGCAAAGCGCAGACGGTAGCTGGGGCGCTCCACCAAACCCTGCTTAGCGCGGTTAACGAAGATCCAGTGTGAAATCAGCACACTGATCCAAGTGCCGGCAATACCCACAGCCGCCACATCCATAATGATGTTGAAGGCGCTGGCGGGCACCACAGCGTTAATAATCACGCCCACAATGCCCAAACCGGCAGTGATAGCGATACCACCGGCAGGCACCTGGTGACGGTTGAGCTTAGCGGCCACGGCGGGGGCCTCACCGGCCAGGGCCATAGAACGCAGGGTGCGCCCAGTGGCGTACAGGCCCGCATTTAGCGAGGACAGGGCCGCCGTGAGCACCACGATCTGCACAATGTCGCCAGCGTGGGGCACACCCAGGGCCGTGAAGAAGGTGACGAAAGGACTCTGGTTCTTGTCGTAGGCAGTCCAGGGCAGCACCAGCGTCATCAAAACCACCGCGCCCACATAGAAGAAGGCAATACGGCCAATCATGGAGTTAACTGCCTTAGGCAGAATCTCGCGGGCATTCTTGGCTTCACCTGCGGCCACACCAATCATCTCAGTGCCACCGAAAGCGAAAATAACACCCATAGACAAGGTGACGATCGCAAACGAACCCATAGGCAGGAAGCCGCCAAAGCTGGTCCAGTTGTGGAAACCACTGGTGACCTCGAAGTGCCCATTAGCCACGTGAGAGTACAGCTCGATACGCGAAGTGCGGTCAGCTAGCTGCACCGAATCCATATTGCCCACATTCACTGGCACGCTCATCACCCGCTCAGTGACGATCGCCCAGATAGCCAGGGCCATGAAGCTCAAAATGGTGACCACCTTGATCAGTGCAAACCAGAACTCCATCTCGCCAAAAAACTTGACGGACATAATGTTCAAAGCAAACACGATAGCCAGCGCCACCAGAGCTAGCAGCCACTGCGGGATACCCCTAAAAGTGGGCCAATAGTGCATATACAGGGCCACGGCGGTGATGTCCGCCATCGCCGTCACCGCCCAGTCCAGGAAGAACAGCCAGCCGGTAGCGTAGGCGCCCTTCTCCCCCATGAACTCACGGGCGTAAGACACGAACGCACCCGAGGAGGGGCGGTAAATAGCCAGCTCACCCAGGGCACGCACCATGATGAAAGCGAAGAAACCACACACCGCATAGGCGATTGCTAGACCCGGTCCACCTTGCGCCAGGCGGCCACCGGCCCCCAGGAACAGGCCGGTACCGATAGAACCGCCGATAGCGATCATCTGCATGTGGCGGTTATGTAGGGCCTTGTCGTAGCCGCCGTCGCCCTTATCTGCTAACGCAGCGTTTGGCTTAGGACTTGGCTCAACATAATTTGATTGGGACTCAGCCATAAGTACTCATCTCTTATCGGGACGGATTGCATCTACAGCCTCACCAGCAACCGCGCCCGTAAAGTACATGGCTCTACGCTAGCTAGGGTGCATGGCTCTACGCTGGACGCAAAAGGCATTGTCAATACCTGGTTAGATTTTAGTGGCTACCAGCGGTGGCAGTGGGGAAGGCAGTCTATACAATTCATTACATTTGTACAGGTGCTTGTGGCGTAGTTGCGCGTAGGGCTCTTGTGTCGGTACGCTAGCTCAGGCTACTCACGGCGCCATTAGCCGAAGCTGTGAGATGCCGCCTTAGCTCAGTCGGCAGAGCGATTCACTCGTAATGAATAGGTCGCGGGTTCGATTCCCGCAGGCGGCTCCAATAGAACGTCACTCTGGATACAAAGATTTCCGGCCCGGCCGGGAAGTGTTCGGAGTGGCGTTTTCGCTGTGGACTTTGACGCGACTGACGACCAGGTCACAACGCACATCATGCCCTATTTCCGAGCAGTCCGTGACAGCCTCGGCGGTGGGTACCGAGTAGGCATCTACGCGTCCCGCAACATCTGTACCCGGGTCATCGAGGCGGGCTACGCCGGCACTGCTTTCGTTTCTGACATGTCCACAGGTTTTTCAGGAAACCTCGGCTTCTCAATCCCGAAGGATTGGACTTACGACCAGTTCACCGAGATTTCCGGATATCGAGGCAAGTGGGATCTGGACAAAGTCGCCTATTCCAACGCCTGGCCAGCGGTGTCCTACGTGTCCCCACAGACCGTAGAAGACCCTAACCCCAACACTGCAACCGACTATGAGAAGCTCTCGCCGATTGACCTGATCTGGCATCTAGAAAAACGCTTCGACGAACTTCGCAAGGACAATAAAGTCGGACGCGACTATATTTCAACCTCCCATGGAGATGTCGTTACCGTCGAGGTTTCTACATGGCGCGCTATCTTGAACTACCTGTCGAAGGAATACCTTGCAGAAGGCGGTTCCGGTTCCGGTTCCACATTCCAATGGACAGTGGCAGCTGAACCCTGGCGAGGCGCTGATGCCAGCGTGTTGGAAAATGATCCGATTGCTAAGAAGATCATTGCAGCTTGGCAACGCTGGTGCGGTGATCGTAAACAGCACCTGATCGACGTTGCTGGGGGCGAAGTAGACATGCCTCACATGGCAGTCACCACGCTCGGATACCTCAACACCAACGTGGTTCCAGACCGTTGGACTGGATGGGCAGGCGATCTTGCCACAGCAATGGGTGAACTACAGAAACTCAAGAACTGGAACAAAGATCGCCAGGTTAATCTAGACAGAGCAGCACGCGGTCTTGTCGGCCAAAAAGACGACTACCTTAGTGATCCTGGGCTCAGCGGGTACACGCTTTACAAAGATGGTGATCATATCCGTAACACCTGCAACTATGCAGACATGTGCTCAGACGGCGATGCGATTGTTTTTGCTAGTGAACTACCCAAGCAGAATGAACATACTCACATCCTGTCTAACTTCCTGGGCAGTTACTACACCGATAAGGCGCGCCTGACTAACCGCTTCAAGGAAATCGCATGGAGTGTAGGTGCCAAACAAGAAGGGAACGCAGCTACCGAGTTCGAGGATAATACGACACGGAGTGACGCAATATTTCGTGATCTGCTTGCATCTGGAGCTCCGGATTCAGACGTGATAACCGCCTGCTGCAAAGCGCTAGCTAGCTTCATCTTTAGCCGCTAACCACTGCACCTTTGTTGTGGCGACTTTAATCTTTATTAAGGTCGCCACAACAGTCACAACAAAAGGAACTACAGTTACAAAAATGGCCGAAAAAGTGAAATACTGGTTCTCCCAAAAGGCGAAGTACGCTAATCGGCTGATTGGAATACATAAAAACAGCATCACGCCAGCTACAATCAAGGCAGGAAGGTTCCCCCTTGATAAGTCTTCTTGTCTGATGCTCATTGCTGCCAGTACCGGGGCTAGGATGAAATACATAAGTATAGGAAACCCGAACTGAATCATCCTTCTTATCGATCCAGCAGGGAAATGTAGCGCCCGCATCGGATACGTTGACACCAGTACAAGAATTATATAAACCAGGCTGGGCCTTAAAGCGATAGGCACCCTTCCGAGGGTTACTTTGATGTCAATTATGCTGCTTTTAATTAATAAAAACTTCATATTCACCCTTATTAATGTAATCCGTTATGTTTTCGTATATGTACCTATAGAACATAGTTTCAAGTACATAGTTTTTGAAATCCTAAGCGGCTTACGCAAGCGGCTTATATGCGTCATCAACATTGATGTGGCAATAACCACCTGGGTTCTTCTTCAGGTAGTCCTGATGATATTCCTCAGCAAGTACGTAGTTATTTAGCGGCTCAACCTCAACAGCAAGCTTCTGACCAAAGAAAGACTCTTGTTCAGACATAATACGGTCAATGACAATCAGGTCAGCATCGTTTGTGTAATAGATACCTGTGCGATACTGTCTACCAACGTCGTTGCCTTGCTTATTGACTGAGAGGGGATCAATAACCCTAAAGTAGTAACGTAGGATGTCATAGAGGCTTACAACGGTCTCATCGTAAGTGACATGCACTGTTTCTGCGTGATCTGTTGCCTTCACTTCTTGATAGTTAGTATCCAAAGATTTACCGTTTGCATAGCCAACGGTAGTTGCGGTGACGCCATTAATTCTGGAGAAGTACTCTTCAAGACCCCAGAAACATCCACCTGCTAAATAAATCTCTGCCATAAAAGCCTCCCTAGGCTGAATTGCTGTTATAAAAGTTTGAAGTGACTTCGCTTTACTTCAAAAACACCTTCTTTGCTTAAAGAAGATATTACAGCGCTTAGAGCACTTCTATCTACACCAAGATAGTCCGCAAGTTGCTGTCGGTTGAAGGGGATATCAAACTCTGTAGAACCTGCAGCTTGAGAGCGCGTATGCAAGTACGCTATCAGTTTGCCACGAATACTTTTTGGTGCGGCATCTTGAATGCGTCGACTCAGCATAATGTTCTTTTGAGCAATTGAAGCCATAAGATTTCTGATGATAATGTCCACACCACCGCAGATGTCGCACGTTCTGGCAGTAATTTGACGCACGTCCAGCAGCAGAATTTCCGATTTCTCGGTAGCAACGACCGAGGTCAAAAGCGGCACGTTTCCAAGGGCCGCATACGCCTCTCCAAAGGTGTCTCCGGTATGGAAAGCTCCCATCACAGAGACATTACCCTGAGCGTCAGATCCCTCAACGTGGATAGCGCCAGAGATAACAATGCCAAATTGATGCGCCTTGTCGCCAGCGCACAAAATGATCTCTCCAGGCTCATAGGTGCGAACAACAGCACGTAAATGCTTTAAAAGAGCCTCTAGTAGCTCTGGTTTTACTCCTTTAAACACAATTGTGTTTAGCAAAAATGAGGGCTTGATGTCTTGCACGTTCATATACTCTCCAAAAAATTCCTGGACAGAAATCGTTTTGTTGTAATTACAACATACCTTATTCCACATTCCTGTAATCATGAAACCCAGAAGAGCAAATCTCTTCTCGCTATATGGTTTTATGGAGAGGAAAAATAGTGGATAACAAGATGTTCTGTTTCCAGTGTGAGCAGACTGCTGCTTGTACTGCATGTACCGGCGCTGCTGGCGTTTGTGGCAAGCCTTTTGACGTCGCATTTGCTCAGGATGAGCTCACCGGCGCTCTGGTTGGCCTTTCTCGCACCGAGCTTGCTGCTGGCAAGCGTTCTAACCGTGCTGACCAGCTGATTGTCGATGGCCTGTTTACCTGCATCACCAACGTCAACTTTGACAAGGATGCGGTTGACGCAATTACCGCTCAGGTTCGTGACGAGAAGAACCGTCTAGCTGCAGAGGCTGGCGTAGAGCCTGTTGAGGATCTTCCACTTGGCGGCGTTTGGTCCGACAATGAGGACATTAGATCTCTCAAGTCCCTCATTCTCTTTGGCATTCGCGGTATGGCTGCTTATGCTTATCATGCTCGCGTCCTTGGCAAGACCGATGACGCAGTTGACGCATTCTTTGTAAAGGCACTTGCTGCTCTTGCTACCGAGTCTTCTGTTGATGTTTTGCTGCCTCTTACCCTTGAGGTAGGCGAGGTTAACCTCAAGTGCATGGCTCTTCTCGACAGCGCAAATACCGGCGCTTATGGCACTCCAGTTCCAACTGAGGTTCCACTGACCATTGAACCTGGTCCATTCATTGTTGTTTCCGGCCATGATCTTCTTGACCTCAAAATGATCCTTGAGCAGACCGAGGGCACTGGCGTTAACGTTTACACCCACGGCGAGATGCTCCCAGCTCACGGTTATCCAGAGCTCAAGAAGTATCCACAGCTCAAGGGCAACTTTGGTACCGCATGGCAGAACCAGCAGAAGGAGTTCAAGGACATTCCTGCTCCTGTTGTCTTCACTACTAACTGCCTCATGCCACCTCGTCCTAGCTACAAGGACCGCGTCTACACTACTGAGCTTGTTGCATTCCCAGAGCTCGTTCACATTGACGAGGATGCAAACGGCAAGAAGGACTTCAGTGCTGTTATCAAGCAGGCTCAGGAGCTTGGTGGATACGCTGAGGCTCAGGAGCTCACCGGTATTAACGGTGGCCACAAGGTAACCACCGGCTTTAGCCACGGTGCAGTTCTTGGCATTGCCGATAAGATCATCGACGCTGTTAAGCAGGGCGCTATCAAGCACTTCTTTGTTGTTGGCGGCTGCGACGGCGCTCGTCCTGGTCGTAACTACTACACCGAGTTTGTTGAGCAGACTCCTGCAGACTCCGTTGTCCTCACCGTTGCTTGTGGTAAGTTCCGCTTCAACGACCTTGACCTGGGCACCATTGGTGGCATTCCTCGCATTCTTGACGTCGGCCAGTGCAACGACGCTTACGGCGCTGTTCAGATTGCAACCGCCCTTGCAAATGCATTTGACTGCGGCGTTAACGATCTGCCACTGAGCTTTGTCCTGTCTTGGTACGAGCAGAAGGCAGTATGCGTCCTTCTGACCCTGCTGCACCTTGGCATCAAGAACATCAAGCTTGGACCAACCCTTCCTGCATTTGTCAGCCCTAACGTCCTTAACATTCTTGTTGAGAACTACGGTATTGGCCCAATCGGCGACGCTTCCGAGGATCTTGCCCAAATGCTTGCCTAATTGGCGAGAAACCCCTCTAGTCCTTTCCTTAAACGCCTCCTAGCTATGTGCTGGGAGGCGTTTTTTGATCGTGGATTTTATGAATCTATCCTGGTCATCAATAAACTCGAAAGATAGATCGATATCCTTCATCTCAACAGGAAGGATAAGCAATGAGAGCCCTAACAACTAATGATATGAAGAATCTGACTATGCTGATTGAACCACATATAAAAGTTGATAGAGCTTTATGTGAGTGTTTTGCTCAAATCTGTGATAACTACAACAAGGTGCCTTTAACTGAAATTACATGCCCATCTATTAGCTGGAATGCTTTTACATATGCTTTCTATATCGTTAATCTAAGGCCTCTTAAAACTCAAAATGAATTATTAGCTGCAATTGCTATATATTCTTTTTTAAATGTAAACGGCTATGACTTTGATCCTTCGTTACAGGATCTTCTGGTTCATATTGATCTATTAAAATCTGACCAATATTTCGCTCACGAATTTTGCTCATGGATCGAACTAGAAATCATGTAATAAAGCCTTAGCTCAAAATCTCTGTTTCAGCCATAAATTGATCAAAATGCCTTTCTAGCTGCTTTTCATTTGGATAAGCTTCACGATAAACAGGCATATGCAACTGCTTTTTATTGAAATCAATATATTCGGTTTTATCCAGAAGCCTCGATAATCTAATGCGCTTACTATCGGGCTCAACTGAAAGTAAATGTGCATCAAAAAGAAGATGTAGATCAGACCTTAGAAGAATACCATTGGTAACCATTTGAGTTTTAGGTCCACGATATTGACCTATATGAGCTGCTTGTAAAACCTGAGGGACATCGTTTCCAGAGATAGCGCATCTATTGGAATAGGCCTTTAGCAAGTTATTTCTAAACTGAGCTTGTCCTTGTCTGCGCACGGATTCTCTAAATTCCTTAATGCGCTCATCAGTGTCATCAATCTGCTCAAGCTGATTTTGAATCTCTGGCTTGAGTTCATCAAAACCTGCTGAAATAAAAGATGAATTATTAACTGTTTTGGCGTTAACTGGCCCATGGAGAGTAAACATTCCAGTAGCGCTGTTATAACGCTCTACAAACGCTAATCCCATCACTTTATATTTCTTATTTTTATCCTTAATAAATAAACCAATGGGGAGACCGTCATTTAGGCAATTCATTAAAAGTGCGTTGTACAACTTTGACTGTACTTGGTTTCCTTGAGTCTTAATATGCTCACTGTACTCAATTGACCAGGTATCATCAGAATAGTAAATTGGCTCTCCATCTTCATAAAGACCATTACCATTTGAAGTATGAACTGAGAGTGCGTACTGCTTTAATCCATAAGAAACTTTGCTTTTAGACGGACTATAGATTCCGGAATCCCTAGAAATAGGAATTCCGCCAACAGTAAATCCTTTTTCTAGACGATGGGGGAGTTTATCAATCTCACTATTTTCATGATCGATAAACCACTGATACGCGGGGACAAATTCCTTTGGAGCAACTTTAAATGCTCTTTCAAGAGTTGGATTAAAGATCTTGCATTCTGTAATAATCTGATCAAGCATCTCAGTCTCCTCATAATTAACCTGTACAAACACTAAGTTTTTCTCGCCAATGTGTAAAGATCTATAACCAAATTGCTTCACGAACTCCAAATATTCGATTTATTAAAGAACGTTCAAGAAT
>ERZ773018.1401-NODE-1401-length-12902-cov-14.373472_pt1 | contig 12902 bp, 9 predicted proteins | sample MGYA00580840_ERZ773018 | MGnify/ENA primary metagenome ERZ773018 (study PRJEB29015, sample SAMEA2738125) | human oral metagenome | biome: human oral; feature: human-associated habitat; material: saliva | place: China | collected 2256 ... | reverse complement strand
TCACTTTACTATACGGAAAAGTGCGAAAGTCCGAAATGCGTGGAAGCCCACAAAATGTTTTATATCTTCACTTCAACCATAAAGAGACTTGACTTTTCTTTCCAAAACATTTACAATAAAGGTACGAAGTTTAGTGTAGTTTTGGCAATCAGTCCTCTGGTTGTCAGACGCACTTTTTATTTAATTGTCAATGATCTCAATTGGTAGGGATTATTATTTTGAATTTCAATATCGCTACCAGCTATATCTATATTTTATCGCCAATAGCGATAAATGTCAAGAGGTTTTTGAAATTTTTTTAAAAATTTGAAGAGGAATAACTATGGCGTTTGCAGAACGTTTAAAAGAACTACGAAAACAAGCTCATCTTACTCAAGTTGAGTTAGCAAAGCAATTAGGGATTGGACAGTCTTCCTATGCTGACTGGGAGAGAGGAAAGAAAAATCCAACCCAAGAGAATCTTATTAGATTAGCACAAATTTTAAATGTGTCAGTTGATTATTTAGTTGGAAACTCAGAAGCAAAATCAGAGGCATTAGATAATATTGAACTCCTTTTCCGTATGAACTCAAAGGGATTAACAGAGGAAGAAAAAGAAATATTTAAGAAAGAGTTGATTGATTTTATGGAAGAACGAAAGAAGGCTTTTAAGAATAGAAATTAACTGCATATGAACATCATAGTTTTGCGAATTAGTGAAGTTCAATTGCCTTATGAACTTGGAGTTAACGATAGGACTATCTCGCGTTATGAATAAGATATGATGATTATTCTTTGAAATATGTGATTAAGGTATCGAATTTTTTAGGCTTAGTTTGGATGAACTCGTGAAATAGATGTATTTTAACTAATCATTTAATCCGTAAATAACTAGAAAAGGGTATAGAATATTTAATGAAGATTGAAAAAAACATAACAATTTGTTTTGATACTAATATTTACGATAATACTCATTATTTTTTTAATGGAAGTTTTTATACTACATTCAAAGACTTAAAGATGAGTTATCCAAATTTAAAGATTTATGTAGAACCAATTATTTATAATGAGGTAATGACTCATCTAAGAAATCTAGCAAAAGATACTACTAAAGAGACTGAAAAACTTTTAAAGATATTTAAGAGCTTAGACATATTTACAAATGTTAAAGAAGCTTTGGAAATAACAGATTTAGAAGAAAAATACTTTCAGGAAGCTAAAAAAAAATTCGAAGAATTCATCAAATTTTTTTCAGATGAAGAAATTGTCAAAAGTTTTAATTATGAAATATCAGAAATACTAAATGATTATTTCAAAGGGAATCCGCCTTTTGAAAATAAAAAAGCTAAGAAAAACGAATTTCCAGATGCCTTAATAATACAAAATTTAAAAAATAAATTTCAAAATCATGAAAACTTGTTTATTGTAAGTGATGACAATGGTTTTATAGAAGCTGCAAAGAAAAACATCCCTAATTCTAGAACATTTAAGAATTATGCTGATTGTGCAGATTTTTTGAATAAACAGAAGAAGTATTATAAAGAAGCTCACAAAAATGTTGAAAACTTAGTTGATGAGATAAAAGGGGTTATTGAGAATCGATTTGGGGATCGATTTGGGGATCTGTTATCTGATTTCACCCCAATTGAGTATGCTGAAGATTTTGGAATTAAAATTGATGTCACAAATTACGATCGGAAAGGTTATACTGAATTTTCTGATTTAGATGAGGCGATGATTAATCAGTTAGACTTAAATGGTTATCGCATAAAAATTTTAGCTATTGATAGTGAAAAGGAATCAATAAGTGCAGAAATAACATTTACTATTAAAATAGAAATTCTTGGACGTGAAGATGAATCGGATGATTTAATTATAGAAAAGCATGAGATTAGTTATAAAGTAGATGTTAAAGTAAATTCAGAATCAGATGTATCAATTGAGATGCCTAGTAGCATAATACTTTTAAATAGAGATAGTTTAATTGCTAGAAAAGTTGAAAGAGATTATTTTGATAACTATTTTGATGATTATGAGCCTTCCCTTCATCCTACAAGTGCTACATACACAATAGTTTGTGATTCGTGCGAGTTCTGTAATGAATTTTCTTCTCCTGAAATAGATGAGTTTGAAATTACTAGCTCTGAGAGGGGAATGGGAGATGATACATTGTATTATTTAACTATTGATGAAATTTGTCAAAATTGTACTCAACCTCTTACCCTTGAAATTTATGTTTCTATATATCCATATTTAACATTTAATAATGAAGACATTTATTGTTCGGGAGGTACCACCGACTTATCATTTGAGCTGTCGTAAGTCTAGGAAAATTTTATTTATTTTCTATTAAGTTTTTTGCTGTATTAGCCTAATTATAGTGGACAATCGTCCACTTTTTTTATATAATAAATTCAACCTAATTGGTTTAGTTTGTTTACTGATTATATTTAAAGGAGGTATTATTCTTTGAATGAATTATATACGAAAGTAAGTAGTAGCTCGAAAAAAGTATTATATCAGTTCATCAAAGATAATGATATTTCCTTACTTGACTATCATTTTAGTTCATTTTTTCATTATTTTACTGAAAAAAATGAGATTAGAGTTATTAGTCATCACTTTTCTAGTCATAAGATAGAGGGCTTGACTGTTATTGATAATATGGGTATTAGTTTTTCATATGAAAGGGATAATCCAATAGTGAAACAAAATTTCACCTTATGTCATGAATTAGGGCATTTTCTTCTTGAACATGAAGGTAATTTTTTTACCGAATCAGTAGATAATAAAGATAGTCAGATTGAACGAGAAGCTAATATATTTTCAGCTGTAGTATTGATGCCAGATATTGTCCTATTATCTAAAATATATTACAGTTGTGATAGTTTTCAGAAAGTACAAGAAAATCTAGAAGTATCAAAACAAGCTTTATACTTTCGTTTGTTGGATTTGTTCCGAGAGTATTCTTCATACAATGAAGGTGGAATCAAGCAGGCTATTAATGCCTATATACAGGGACAAAACGCATCAATTGTTCTTTTATTTCATGAAATAAAAGAACAGATTATTATTGAATTTAATCAATACAGGCCATCTTTAAAAGAGCAACTTCAGAATCATATCGTTCATAAAGGATTTGTATCTAGCGAAGAGTTACCAGAACTACTTAAACAAGAAAATTGGGAAATTCTTAAGAAAAGTATTAAAAACTTAAGAATATGGTTAATTTATAATAAGGGAAATTCTATAGCATATGCTTGGGATTGTAAGAAATTTTCGGAAAAAGAAGCAAGGAAGAAAGCTGAATTACAGTTACTACTGATGTAAAAATACAGTCAAGAGAATTAAAAAACACGGTATTGACCGTGTTTTAATCTATATCTCGTATAAAATCTCCGATTTTTCTCACAATTTCTGTTACTAATGCATTTCCCATAAAGAACATTCTCATTTTATCAGAAACATCAACAACAGATCCGTCTGTTAGTTTCTTTTTAGCGGTCCAATTATCTGGAAAATCTTGAAGGCGTTCGGCTTCAACTGGAGTCAGAAGACGATATTTACCATTAACTTTAAGAAAATGGGTAGAACGATTAACGGTACCTTCAGAAGTTAACATTGTACGACCAGGTAAATTTAAATCGTCATAAGGAGCCATTCCTCCTTCTGAATAGATATAAGCATGGCCATCGGCAGAAGTACGTTCTATTCGCTTAGGGCCACGTAGGAATTGGAATTTTTCCAATTTTGCTGGATCTGTAATGAAATATTTCTCTGGTACATCCTCTTCATCTTGAAGAATTTCACCTAATGTAATTGGTTTTCCATTAAAGTTAGGTTCTGTGTCGATAGAGTAGTATTTTCCATATCTCATAATACCAGTGTTCCAGACAGTACCTGTAAAATTATCAGATACTTCTACGATATCCTCTCCAAGTTCATGAAAAACATGTCGGTTTTTCACAGGAATATTTTTTATTGGAAATTGAGTAGCAAATAGACCTGTTCTAAACAAATATTCATCATATTTATGTTCTTCAAAAATGAAATCATTATGGTCAAACTGATTATCAATTAATCTGGCGAATTCTGTATCATTGCGATAAACGAAGAAGAAAACGCGACGACGTCTTTGACTGCGTCCGTAATCAGCTGCGTTGATAACTCTCCATTCAACTGAGTATCCTAAATTATTGAAGGCTGTCAACATGATTGCGAAGTCTCTTCCTCGTTGTTTAGAAGGGGCTTTTAGTAATCTGTCAACATTTTCGAGGATAAGATATTTAGGTCTAATATTTTTAGTAGCTCGTATGATTTCCCAAAAGAGAACCCCTTTTTTCCCTTCAATACCCTTTTCATCCTTCTTACTTCTGGCAACAGAATAATCTTGGCAAGGAAAACCTCCTACAATCATATCTGCATCCATTTTCGAAAATTCTTCGTCTGTAATATCAGAAATGCTAATGTTAATATTTTCACTGTCAGGAAAGTGATAGTTGTAGACTTCGAATGCATCTTGAGATTTACGAGATGGTTCCCACTGATTTGCCCATTTAGTTTCGAAATATTCTCTATCTGAGTTCTCGAGTCCGACTCGGAAACCTCCAACTCCTGCAAATAATTCTAGTACTTTCATTTTTTCTCCTTTGAGAGTTTTTCATTAAACTATTATACTAAAAAAAAGGCGAATGATCAACAAATTTGCATAATCATGTTAAAATAGTATATATAGGATGGTATAAAAATATGAAATTTACAAACAAAGAAGAAGTTCACAATTGGGCACTACAAGCACTTGGGAAAACAGTTGGAGAATTGCAAGCTTTAATGCCAAATAAAAAAACTGCCAACAAATCAATCTATGGTGATGCTTGGGAGTCTTGGTTTGGAGTTGAAAAGAATAATCTCGCTGAAGCTGATTTGGAAGCTGTAGGTATAGAATTAAAAGCAACACCCTTAAAAAAAGTAGGTTATGGAATTACTGCAAAAGAACGTCTAGTTCTGAACAAAATTAATTATATAACTGAGTTTGAAATAGACAATATTAATGAGAGTAATTTTTATAAGAAAAATCAAGTCCTTGAAATAGGATTTTATCTTTATGAAAAAGAAATAAAAAATACAGAATTTAAATTTATTAAGGCTATGCAGTTTAAAGTGCCTGATAAAGATTGGCTCATTATAAAAAAAGACTGGGATATAATACACAAATACATAAAAGATGGAAAAGCAAATGATTTATCAGGAAGTCTGACAAATATTCTTGAGGCTTGTACAAAAGCAAAAAAAGCAACTGATAGGACACCTCAACATCCGTCTTTGAATGTAGCTGAAGCGAAACCGAGAGCGTTTGCGTTGAAAAATTCGTATATGAAAGCTCTGGTAAAAGATTATATTTACGGGGATATGGTGGATCCAAATATTCAAGTAGATTATTTTAAACAGGATAAAAAAAATACTGCAATTCGAGAGTCAATAATTTCTGACATCAAAGAGTTAGAGAACAATTCATTAGAGGAATTAATTCTATCAAAAATTAATAAGTATAAAGGAAAAACGATTAGTGAATTAGCTGAAATGTTTTCTGTAGATACTTCTTTGAACCCTAAACATCTGCCATCGTTAATTGTCGGAGCTATTTTGAATATAAAAAATGATTTAGATCAAACCGAGGAGTTTGCTAAATCAGGAATTCAACTAAAAACTATTAGATTAGAAGAAAATAACAAACCTAAGGAACATATGAGTTTTCCTGCATTTGATTTTGAAAACTTAATAAATGAAACATGGGAAGAATCAGCACTATTTAACAATTTGGAGCAAAGCAAATTTTTATTTGTAGTTTTTAAAAATGTTGATTGCGAATATGTTCTTAAAGGAGCGAAATTTTGGAGAATGCCAATGGCTTTAATAGACAGTAAAGCTAAAGATGTTTGGGAGAAAACACGAGACATTATAAAAAATGGTGTAGAATTAGAGTTAGTGAAATGGGGGTCGGACTGGAGAGTTAAAAATAATTTACCTAAAGCTTCAGATAGTGGAAGTATTATGCATGTTCGTCCTCATACAGTTCAGAAAAGTTATGTAGAGAATCGATTTTCTAGTCGTCTTCCTGTGAGAGCAAAGTGGAAAAATAAACCTACAGAGTATTCTGATCAATATATGACAAAGCAAAGTTTTTGGTTCAATAATGAATTTATTAGTGAACAAGTAAAAGAGTTCTGGGATTAATTAGGTAATGGAGAAAAAATTTTATAAAATAGGGAGGTTATAAATATTGCTTTCAATATTTTTTTTAAAAAAATATGGATTATCACATAAAGTATCACGAACAGTTTCTAATGCTGATTTAAGTCTACTTGACTTTCTTATACTGGATAATGAAAAAATCTATACAAAAAAATTAAGAAATTCAAATAGAAATAAAGTTTTCGAGTCTATTACTAAATGGTTTGAAGACATTAAAATAAAAACTGATATCTTTGATGATGTAATTATGTTAAATTCAATCAGTGAATCTGTACCTTCCAGAGTTTTTCAATTGGGCGAATCTATTCTGGATTTAAAAATGAAAATGACATATATGGAGGTAGAGAAAAATGAAGTAAGTATAACAGATAAAAAAATACTTCGAATGCTACAAGAATATGAAAATATGATTTCAGATCTAGAAGAAAAAAAAATTTGGGAATCTTTTGTTTTTTTTCTTAGGAAAATAAAGGTGCCAGTGAATAAATTAGAAGATGAAGAACTAACTGTAGAAATTATTGATAAATTAAAAAAATTAAATCTAATTTTTGAATCTGAAGATATACTGTACTTGAATATAGATAATTTATTTCAAAAGGAGTTATTAGTAAATTACTTTGAAATTGATATTGACTCTATGCCTTCCCTGAAAGGAATTAATAAGAAACTTTCTTTAAATGAATTTTTAAGTATGAATTTTAAAGACATAGAGTTATTTTCTTTACGCATTAACGGACTCACATTACAAAAAATTGCAGACGAAAAAGGAATAACTAGAGAAAGAGTTAGGCAACGTCTAGAAAAGATAAAAGATAATTTGCCTGAATTAGAGGAGATAGATAAATATAGTTCGCTATATCAAGAATATTATATTCCTAAAGATATATTTATCAATGTCTTTGAATCAGATGAACGAGTTTATAATCTCCTAGATTATTTATTTTCAAAAGGAGAGAAAGATATTTCTGAAAAAATTTTAAATGAAAATTTTTCTCAGGATGCAAAGGAGTATGTCCTAAATGCTTTGCGTAAGGTAAAAATTGGAACGGATATAAAAGTTGCAACTAAAGAGAATGCATTAGAAGAGGTGATGAAAGAAAATAAAGATTTACAAACCTACTTGAATAAAGATGAAATGTTTTATTTGTATAACGAACATGTTGCCAAATATCCAAAACTTTCAATCATTAATCAAAGAAGTTTGATAAACATGGCCGATAGAGTTCCGAACATAATTAAGTCTATTTCAAAAGGATACCGTTATTTTAACATTGAAATGTCTGAGGATATTATTAATTCTTTGAAAGAAATTATTACTAAACAATCTCCAGGTGCATATAATATGGAGTATATTTATAATAATAACAAAGATTTTATGGCACAAATTAATATTCTTGACGGTTCAGAACTTCATAATTTTTATTTAAAATTTAAAATAGAAGTACCAGATATGGTTTTGGGAAGAAATCCTGAATTTACAGTTGGTATTTCTTCAAAAAAAGACTTTATTTTTCAAGAAATGTTAGCACATAACGGAATGGACGTTGATGACTTTGTAAGTTATATTAATGAAAACTATGGACTGTTAAAACACTCTTTTAAATCCTATATTTTTAATGAATTCACAGAATATATTGCTGATGGGAGAATATATATTGATTCACAAGATTATTCGAATATTAAAAATAGACTAAAAGAGTATTTGAAAGATGAGATTTATTTACGAGAAGATTTTGAACAAATAATAAAAAGAAATTCTACTATTGTTGAAATAAGTCCTTTTCTGATTCATCAATTAGGTTTCCGAGATAGAGGAGCGTTAATAATTGATAAAAAATATTTGAGTTCTAAAGATGCAGTAATTTCAATGTTTTTATCTCGAAAGATAATAAACGAAGAAGATGAAAAAATAAGTAAAACCGGTGATTTTCTTTCAGCTAAATATGCATTGGAAAAGGATTTTAGAATTATAAAGATTGGGGAAAATAAATATCTAAATACTTCATCATTAATATCTAGAGGTTTTGAGTTGAATAGATTTCAATCTTTTGTTGAAAAAGTTGAAGAAACAGTAAATTCTAATTCATACTTCACAATAAAAAGTTTATTAGATAATGGTTTTAATCATGACTTAATTGATGATGGATTTGAGCAAATAACTTTAGATCGTCTGTTATCGACTTCAGATATTTTAAAGCCCGTGACTAATAGTTATCCAACATTATATTATAAGGGAGACAAAAAGTTTGTAAAAGATTTCCTTTTAGATTCTTTATTGGAATACGGCAGTGTAAATATTGAAGATTTTACCGATGATATAAATGATAGATATGGATTAAATTTTGACGAAGAGAAGATAAAACATAAATTAAAGGAAGAGGGAGTTTTTCTCTCGAAAGATTTGAATAAAGTATATATATATAAAGATGATTATTTAGACGAGGTGTATGGAAAATGAATTTAATACAAGAATTGAATTTAACAGCTGAGGATGTTGTTTCAACAAAAAAACTCTCTTTAAGGGGTGAAAAAAAAGTATTTGATGTATATCGAATTCCATTAGAATATTTAAAATATAATAAGAAAAATGGGCGAATAGCTACATATATATCACAATTCATTGACGAAGGACATGAGTTCTCAAATGATAATGAAGAATTTAATAATATTATTGAAAAATTCATCGAAGATAGTAATCCAGATGCATTGAAGAAAACTAAACAAAATATTAAAGCGCTGTCACAAACGGAGCCAGCGGTAGTATTATCTAATGGTATCATTTTAGATGGTAATAGACGATTTACTTCTTTAAGACAACTATCTAGAGATGGAGAAGGCGCAGAATTTAATTATCTAGAAGCTGTAATTTTAGATAGCGAAAAGTATAAAGATAAAGATATAAAAAGATTAGAACTGAATTTACAACATGCAGTTGAATCTCGTGTTGATTACAATCCAATTGATCGTTTAGTAGACATTTATAGAGACTTAATTGAGAATGGGGGAGTTTTTACAAAAGAGGAGTATAGGAGTGAAACTCAACTATCAATGAGCGAAGTAAAAAAAGAAATAGAAATTGCAAAATTGCTAGTTGAATATTTAGAATTTATTAATAAGCCTAAAAAGTTTTACATAGCTAGGAATCAGAAGGTGGATGGACCACTTCGTGAAATTTATAAAATTTTAAAAAGTAATAAAATCGATGAAGATTCTAAAGAAGATGTAAAAGAATATTTGTTTGCTAATATTATGGCTCTTAATGGAGATGTAACTAGACGAATTCGAGAATTAAAAATTGTATTTGAAGATCCTAAACTATCTGATGAGATTCTTACAAAAATTGAAGATGATGAAATACTGGATGATGTAACGGATCATTTTCATGGAATAGATGATAAGCAAGAAAAGGTTGAATTAAGTGAAACACTTATTGACAAAGTAAGAACGACTACTGAGAGTTTTGTTGAGCGGAAAAAATATCAAAACGCAAGAAATCAGCCTTTAGATATGTTAAATAAAGCCTACGGTTCCTTAAAAGAAGTTGATACCGATGCTCTTGAGAGATTAGATGAAGTATCTAAACAAGAGTTTAAAACACTTCTTGAAAAGGTTAATAAGCTACTAGATGAATTGAGTGATATTTAATGTTATCAGATTTAAATTTTAAAACATTTTATTCGACAAATAGTGATAATATTCCTGATGCCTTCTATAATTTAGCTTTAAGTGAATCAAAATTCTATGATAGAGTAAGTTGCTATTTTAGTGGAGCTTCATTAGCATATTATACAAAAGGGATAGCTAATTTAATAAAAAACCATGGTAAATTTAGGTTGATAATATCACATGAAATTTCAGAAAGAGACTACAAAGAAATTTGTGATGGATATAAACAAAGGGAAAAACTAATCAACAATGTCATTGATAGAATAAACTATTCAAGTTTGGATTCTATTCAGAGAGCTAATTTATCAAATTTAGGCTATCTAATTGAAATTGGATTAGTAGATATAAAGATAGGGTTTACACATTCTGGATTATTTCATGCTAAGTATGGTTTGTTCAGAGATGATTATGGTAATATTGTATGTTTTTCTGGATCATTGAATGAAACAGAAGCAGCCTTTAAAAAAAATTTTGAAGAAATAACGGTTTTAAAGAGCTGGGAACATAATACAGTAGAAATTATAGAAAAACAGGTAGATTTTGAAAATTTATGGAATAATAAGATTAATGATGGAAGAATTTTTGTTAAGGAAATAAATGATATTGTAAAGTCTGAATTAGTCACATACAGTAAAGGAAAAATAATAATTGATGATGTTATGTTAAAAGAAAATGCAATTGTAATTTATTTCGATAACGGTTTGAAACTTCAAAACAATCTAAAAAATCCTAGGCTAGATTTTAGTCAAAGGGCAATAAAAAAATTAATAAATAAAAAGTTGTTTAATTTGGAATTATCAGAGTTTCCGGCTGACTTGAATTATATACAAATTGAAGAAATTATAGGAGCTTTTCAAAAATATGGAAAGAGGACAGATTCTGAGATCATTATTTCAGATACTGTATATAAATTTATTGAAAATAGTAAGTTTGAAATAGATGAGATTGCTAAAAGAGGATTGTCCTTAAAATCCGGGGATACAATATTCTTAGATGAGTTTAATGAATTTAAAAATATCGTTAATCAAGAGGTTAGCCGTTCACTTTTTGAAATCCAAAATAAAGTTAGTTTTTATCAGGCGATGATGAAGAGGTCGGCTAATTTTTCTGTTCCAGGGGCTGGGAAAACTACAATGGTTTATGGTACTTTTGCCTATTTATCAAGTAAAAAAATAAATAAAGTTTCTAAAATTGTCATGGTCGGTCCTAAAAATTCATTTTTATCCTGGAAGCAAGAATTCAAAAATGTTTTCGGTGATAAAAGAAACTTAAAAGTTTTAGATATTCATTCAAAGTCATTCTCTTCAGAAATGATGTATAAAAATATTTCACAATACAATTTATTCCTGATTAATTACGAATCTTTACCAAGTTATAAGGATTCTTTAAAGTCCATTATAGATAAAGAAACTTTATTGGTTTTTGATGAAGTTCATAAAATAAAAAGAATAGACTCTGAGCGATCAAAAATAGCAATAGAGCTATCTCAAAATACACCATATAGAATTGTTTTAACAGGTACACCAATTCCTAATAATTATCAAGATGTTTGGAATTTTTTACATATTCTTTACAGCTTCGAGTACAGACAATATTTTGGATTGACATTACCTCAGTTAAGTAATCTTTCGGCCACAGATATTGAAGAAATGAATAGGAAACTGAATCCATTCTTTTGGAGAGTCACCAAAAATCAATTAAGTGTTCCTGAAGTTAACCCAGATATAATTATAAGCTTAACAGCTAACGGTACTGAACAGAAAGCAATTGATTTACTTTGGAAAAAATTTGGTCACAGTCCTTTTAGTTTATATATTAGATTGATACAACTATCTTCAAATCCAGATCTATTAAAAAGTAGTATAACAAACGAGTTATATGGAAATTATGAATTTGATGATATTGAATATTTAGACGAATTTACAGAAGATGCACCAACATATACACAGAGTGAGCTGGATATTATAGATTCGTTAAAAGGGTATTCAAAATTTGAAAAATGCCTTGCTCTTTCGAAAAAATTGATTAAAGAAGGTAAGAAGCATGTTATATGGTGTATTTTCGTTAATACAATAGATAAAATTAGTAATGAATTAACTAAACAGGGATATAGAGTTGCGGTTATTTATGGAGCAATTCCCTCTGAAGAAAGAGAAAGAATAATTGTTGCTTATCAAAATAATGAGTACGATATCTTAGTAACAAATCCCCACACATTAGCAGAATCAATATCACTACATATGGTTGCTCATGATGCAATATACTACGAATACTCTTTCAATCTGACACATATGTTACAGTCTCGAGATAGAATTCATCGTTTAGGCTTGCCTGAAAATCAAGAGACGAATTATTATTATTTAATGCTTGAAGGTCAACAAGAAAAAAGAAGTACTATAGATAGAAAAATATATAATCGTCTTGAAGAAAAGAAAAATCGTATGATAGAAGCAATAGAATCAGAAACACTTAGACCAGGGTATTCGCTAGATGAAAGGCAGGAAATATTAAAGATGATGCAGGAAGAGCTTGCTAAATAATAATTTTTAGGAGTTTGATATGTTTATAGTTCAAGAAATATATGGAGTTATAGTTGGAAACAGATTGTTTGCAAAAATGAATAATACAGGTGAGATTCTTTTCCATGTATTTGTACCAAATTGTTTCTATCGGAATCCGGATATATTCAAAGAGAATTCTAAATAAAATATAGAATATAGAGCAAACTACAGAGTTAGTAATATAAATATTACGTTAAATAGGTTTTTATATCCCTATTTTAAACATTTCTATTCATATTTTTTGGAAATAGATAAACAATGAGAATGTTCTAGGAATTAACATAGCACTTAACCACAATTATCTATCATGAAATATTATCAAAGTTATTTTTATTTTGATTAAAATACTTCCTCCCTATCCAGATTTGGATAGGGTTTTTCATCATTCCAAATTCGAATTAAAATTTCAACACTTGCTTTTAAATGGAATAGTTCAGCTGTTAT
>ERZ773018.1397-NODE-1397-length-12936-cov-12.357659_pt1 | contig 12936 bp, 13 predicted proteins | sample MGYA00580840_ERZ773018 | MGnify/ENA primary metagenome ERZ773018 (study PRJEB29015, sample SAMEA2738125) | human oral metagenome | biome: human oral; feature: human-associated habitat; material: saliva | place: China | collected 2256 ... | reverse complement strand
AAGTTGCTGACAGAGTCTATGCCTGCAATGCCCTTCGTGGCCTCTATCCACTCGATTTCACAAGAAAAGACTCAGAATGAAACTTATTTTTTTACATGGCCTAGGCCAAGATGCTCACTCTTGGCAAGGAGTCCAAGATGCACTTTCTCCCTTGCATTCTGAATCTTTCGCTATTTTCTCCCACCCAAGCGAAAGCTACCAGGAGGCCAAAGAAAGATTGACGGAGTTTCTCCAACTAGAAAGCGAACCCTTTATTCTGGTTGGACTCTCACTAGGAGGTGTTCTCGCTCTCGATCTCTCCAGCCAAGACTTACCACAACTCAAGGGCTTGGTGCTTTCAGGTACACAATACAAACTCAACACCAATCTCCTCTATCGGCTCCAAATTCTCCTTTTTCGTCTGATTCCCAAGCATGTCTTTGAAAAGCAGGGTGCCAATAAACAGCACATGTTGCAAATATTTACCGAATTAAAAACCCTCAATCTAACCGATACTGCTAAAACTTGTCCTCTCCCTAGCTTAGTGATTTGTGGCAGCAAAGATGGGGCCAATCAGGCTTCTTCGAAAAAGTTGGCAAATCTTCTGCCCAAAGGTCACTATCAAGAAATCGCAGATGGAGGCCATACGCTTAATACTCAGAAACCCAATGAACTGGCAGAAGCCATCAAGGAGTTTGTTGGTGAATTTAAAAATGAAGAGGCTAGCTTAAAAAACAGTTCCTCTTAATGTAGATAAAGTATTTTTTCATGTTACATAACTTAAAAAATCAATAAATTTAAAGAATTGTTTATTTTTTAAAGTTACTCATGAATACCTTGAGGCTTCCCGCCGTGAGAAAAGTGCCTGAAACACAATTGTTTCAGGCACTCGGGAGTTTTGGAACCTTAGGTCCAAAACTAAGTCATGGAACTTCTTCGAAGTTCGCTGACGTCCGTACTCACCTAAGGAAAGTTTCTAAGATCACTTTATATTCAATTTGAAAGACCGGACAATACGTCCGGCCTCTTTTCATTTCTTAAAAAGTTGCTTTTTAGGCCTTGTTCTGTTTGCGTTTTTCTACATAGAAGGCAAATCCAAGTGCACTAATCAAGACACCGCCGATGATACCAACCATTGAAATGGTTTGTCCAGTAGATGGCAATTTCTTGCTTTCTGTTTTTTCTTCTACCTTGGCTGCTGTTTTGTAAACAACTCCATAAGATGAGAAGTGATTGGTTGTGAAGGTTACCTTGCTCTTGTCTTCATTCAAGCTGAACTGGTAAGTCTCAACCTTGCCATCTTCTCCAATGCCTACAACAGATTCTACTTCTTTAGTAGGATCAACTGGCATGGTCACCACAGTTGGGCTGAATTGATGAACGGCTCCATTTTGATTCGACAACTGAATGTCATAAATCTTATAATCTTTACCTTTAAGAGCTTGGACATCCTTCAAAACAGCAACTGCCAAATTAAAGCCACCTTGGGCAAAATCTGGGTTTTGCAGGGTGATTCCAGTAACAGGATCTACTAAAATATAGGAATTCGTCGGAAGAACTGGACGATTGTTTGTTGTTGGAGCAGGGACAATCTTAGTTGATGTGTTTACATTCTTGTTTGGATCGGTACTTGGTTGAGTTGGCTTGGTTTCGTCCTTGCTTGGTTTAGTAGTTGTAGTTGTTGTCGTGGTTTCTTCCTTACTTGGATCGGTAATTGGCTCACTTGTCGTGGTTTCTTCCTTACTTTGATCGGTACTTGGAGCTGTTGTCGTGGTTGCGTCCGTTGGATCCTTGTAATCATCTGGAAGAGATGCCCGGTATGGATCATCCGTTCTACCTGCTTCTTTCAAGGTAGCTGAAAGTTCAGCTTCATATTGTTTAAATTGTTTGAACAGACGTTCAGAACGCGCTATTGCTTCGGCAGTCACTTGATCCTCTGCCCCTTTTGCAGCTGCTTCATCAGCTTTCAAGGCAGCATATTTTGCATCACTCACTTTTTGTTCAATAATGAGCTGTTCTTCTAGTGCTTTCCAGTGATTTTGGATAGATTTTCCAAAGAGATCTTGGTTATTGATGGCCATTTGGTCGATGTGCCAAACTGTCCAATACCATGAATTTGGATCATAAGTAGCTGTTTGAGGTTTAAAGGCTTCGTAAGTATCTTTTACGTTTCCATAGAACGGAACATAAGGGGTATTCCGTGAAGGACCCATTCCTAGCCAAACTGTACCACCAAATGATTTTGGAAGGTTTGGATTGATTTGATAGACATGGGCATCGATAACATTTTCGTTTCCTAAAGCATATTTATATTGGTCTTTACGAACAGTATCGTTGCTACCATCATCACCTTGCTTCTTAACACCAATTTGATCATCTGGTACAAAGCGTCCATTCAAGTGTTCAAAACGATTCCGTTGTAATGCAAAAGCATCTTCTAAGGTGTATTTTTTGTTTGGATCGGTTGGCGAACGGAAGAGCTCATACTCATCATCCTCATAAGTAACTTTAGAGTCTGGATCTAGCAAGGTGATTCCTGCATAGGTCCGTGAGCGGTCTCCTTCAGCATATTTCTCTGGGCCATAAGATTTAGCAATATGGAAGTTGCCATCTTTATCAGTCTTGTAGTTGCCAGATTCCTTGGCTACTTTTTCAACATCTTTAGAGGCAATGACATTTTCAGTATCATTCAAATCAACATGACCTAGGTAGTAGGTATTTGCAAAGACTGCGTACTTATCTTCTGGCACCTTCACCGCTACATATTGGTGACCAGAAAGAATTTCCATATACCAGGTTTCATTTTGGTCTGCAAAGACCACCACGTTTCCTTCAGCTGAACCTTTTTCTTCGATAACCTTAGCCAGTAATTCAACCCCTTCACGGGCAGTTTTAACACGTGGTAAGATAACATCTAGCATAGCTGATTCTGGAAGTCCGTCAGCTTTCAAAGGATCCGTTGTCAAGACCTTCTTATTTGGGATAGCTGTCACTGTCGCAGTCATGGATACTCCGGCCTCATTAAAACCGTGTTCCCCGAAAGCACCATTGCTACCGTCACCACGAGCAGAGTCATAAGCAGCTGTGTATTTCATTTCGTTGGCAGCATGCGGGTAGGTGAATCCGTTGGATTCATCCTCGATTTGATCTCCCTCATTATAGTTCTTGGCATCGACAACAACATAGTTTTTGTTGTGTTTTCCGCCATTTGGATAATAAGGATAGTCCTCAGTCCGACCAAAAAGGGTGGTACCATCCTTGGTTAACTGGCGACCAATAATAAACCCACAGCAGGCCTGAACGGCTTGAATTGGTAGGAGTAAGAACGTCATCGCTACCAAAGCTAGTTTAAACAACCATTTCTTCATCGCAAATCTCCTTTTTGCTTATTTTATGTCCTCAAGCGTTTTTTGGACACAAGAAGGTTTTATATACCACCAGTCTACTCCTTTCCAATCAACATTGCAAGCGCTTTCTTTTTTACATTTTTATTCATTTATTTGTGATATTTTTAGCTTTCTCTATCATTTTTAAGAGATATATACAAAAAAACTGAGACTTCACTCAGTTTTCAGATAATTTACAAATGTGCTACAAATCCTTGGAAAGACTAAGATATAAGAGCCCAAGCATATAGAAGACCTGCAACAGCTGTATAAAGGAGCAGAGCTCCCAAGCGCCAGCTTTTTTTCACGCTATCTCGCTCACCATAGACGGGAAAGACAAAGGCTAGAATCCCTCCTCCTACCAAGCCTCCTAGGTGACCTGCTAGACTAATCCCGGGCATAAAGCTAAAGAGGATATTGACCAAGATCAATGAAGTATAACTTTGGCTCAGATACTGAATGTAGGGACTCCGAGCAATGAAGCGCAAACTGGCAATGGCCCCAAAGATGCCGAACAAGGCGGTAGAAGCCCCAGCTGCGACGACTTCTGGAGAAAAGGTCATCACAAAAAGATTGCCCATTAAACCTGATAAGATGTAAAGGACTAGAAAAGCTTTGGAGCCAAATAAATCCTCTGCGATTCTTCCGAGAAAATAGAGGGTAACCATGTTTAAAACAAAATGTTGCAAGCCAATATGAACAAACATGGCAGCAAGCAAACGCCAGCTCTGACTCGGGTCTACCTGAATTTCAGCTCCTATGACACCCCCAAAATCATAAACAGTCTGGACAGATTCATAGTTAAAGCCACGAACCAGCAACATGGATAGAAAAACGCCGGTTGTTAATAGAAGCAAGCTACTGGTCACTGGGTATTTCTTATCAAATAGTTGATTCATCCACTAGAACCTCCTTAACAGGGATATCATGGGGAGCAGGTGAAAAGTCTGCTTCTTGGCAAGCATAGATGGTGCTGACGGTCGCTCCGTCAAAATCTGCCAAATAGCGATCGTAATAGCCTCCTCCATAACCCAGCCGATAGCCATCCTTTTGAAAGGCTACTCCGGGAACATGGATTAGGTCAATCTTCGACTTATCTATTGCTTGAGTCCCATCCTCTGGTTCCAAGAGGCCAAAGGATGTTTGTTTCAACTTCTGAGGATCATAGACCACAAATTCCATGCGTCCTTTTGGATAGGTTTTCGGAATGACGACCTGCTTGCCATCGGCTTGAGCTGCGTCAATCAGAAAACTCGTATCCACTTCATGCGGGAAGGACAAATAGGTCGCCATAACGCTTGCTGCTTGGTAAGCTGGCAAAGAGCGCAACCGCTGGATTAAGGACTGATCTGCAACCCGTTTGATTTCCGGCTCCAAGCCTTTCATCTTCTTCAACACACTTTTTCGAATACTTGCTTTCATTTCCATCTTTCTTTATTGGTTGGCTTTCATTTGTAAGAAAGGACTAATGGCTTTGACCCCAAAGTGCAGGGCTTCTTCCTTGGGACTCATCTGAGGGTGATGAAGGGCATAAGGACTGTCCACTCCCAACCAGAACATGACTCCATCCACTTTTGACAAGAGATAGCCAAAATCCTCTCCGGTCATCGCGGGCAGGATATCAATCAAGGTGACATCTTCTGCTTGATCAAAGAAGGTCATCAGTTCATCTGCCAAGTCCGGATTGTTTTCCACCGGCAAATAGCCCCCTTGCTTAAGTTCAAGATCTAACTCCATATCAAAAACATCTGCAACCCCTCTCGCAATCGTCTCGAGTCGCTTCTGGGTCAAGAGGTTCATTTCCATGGTCAGGGTCCGAATCGTCCCATGCAGAAAGGCCGTCTCCGCAATGACATTATTGGTCGTCCCCGCATGCATAGAACCGAAGGTCACAACTGCTCCCTCGATAGGATCAACATTGCGACTAACAATGGTTTGAACCTGGGTGACAAAATAGCTGGCAGCAACCAAGGCATCCTTGGCTTCATGCGGAAAAGCAGCGTGTCCTCCTTTTCCTTTAAAGGTCAGCTTCACTTCGCAGGTCCCTGCAAAAAGGGTCCCCCGATTGGTCGCGATCTCACCTACCTTTAAGTCTGGACGGACATGGAGACCATAGAATTGATCTGGCAACCAGTCTCCAAAGGCCCCATCCTCATACATGAGCATGCCTCCAGCTTCATTTTCCTCAGCTGGTTGAAAGAGGAACAGGAGATTGTTCTTAGGCTGTTCTTGGACCAGTTGCTCCAACAAGCCCAAGGCTAGGGTCATATGAACATCATGGCCACAGGCATGCATCCGACCTTCGTGACGGGACGCAAAGTCAAGACCAGTCTGCTCAACAATGGGCAGTCCATCAATATCCGTCCGCCAGCCAATGGTCTTTTCGGGATTGGATCCCTTCAGAAAAACCAGGATGCCCGTCCGCCAGGTCCGTTGCTCGACGAACTCTTTTCCCTCGGTGATTTCTGCAATGCGCTCCAAAAGATAGGCTTGTGTTTTAAATTCTTCTAGTCCAATTTCTGGGATTTGATGCAGGTCCCGTCGAATCTTTACTAAATCAAGTGTCATATCCGTCTTCCTCTTTTGAGAAGAAGCCGAGGTATCCCCCAGCTTCCTTTTCTTATTCTTCTATTATAGGTTACGCAAGGCATCCTCAAGTGCTGTTTTTTGTTGCGTCTGTTCGTCAATCGTCTTGATCACGCGCGCAGGCACACCTGCTACCACTACATTTTCAGGCACATCTTGGGTAACAATCGCACCCGCCGCTACGACGGAGCCATTACCAACTTGAACCCCTTCGATGACGACGGCATTGGCTCCCACCAAGACGTTATCCCCGATACGAACTGGTTCTGCAGAGGCTGGCTCAATCACACCTGCAAGGACTGCTCCTGCTCCGATGTGGCTGTTTTTACCAACCGTTGCACGGCCACCAAGAATAGCTCCCATATCGATCATGGTCCCCGCACCAATTTCAGCACCGATATTGATGACCGCTCCCATCATGATCACCGCATTGTCTTCAATGGTCACCTGGTCTCGAATGATCGCACCCGGTTCAATCCGAGCATTCAAATAACGCTTGTCCAGCAAAGGCACCGCCGAATTGCGACCATCTTGCTCTACGATATAATCTTTATTTTCTGTTAAGTTGACAAGAAGGGGCTCAATCTCTTTCCAGTCTCCAAATAGGACATTGCCTAGTTTCACAACGGATGCTGGAAGATCTCCTGCCAGTTCCCCTTCAAAAGTTACTTTAACATTGGTTTTCTTTTCTGCATTGCCGATAAAGGCGATAATCTCTTGTGCAGTCATTTTTTGTGCAGTCATGTCAGTACCTCTTGTTCTATGTAGTCAGTCCTCTAGGAAGATAGGCTCCTTTTAAACTCTTTGATTTTACTATTATAGCATAATTTGTGATATTTCTTTCTCATCCAAAGATTTCATCACAGGGGAGCGTTCTGGACCAATAGAGACAAGCAGAGAGGCTAGATTTTTTTGACAACCTCTAAATAGGTAATCTAAGATGATTTCATTGATTATGATTTATCCTCAACACTCCTTATACTTTTCAAACGGAATCTTCCCCCAGTTTCATCAAAAGACATAAAGACACTCATCTTATCCCTTGTAGTATAGACGATTGTAATTCGTTTGACTCCCCCAATAGCATAATTATTATGCATAAAGTCAGGAGTTCCTAATTCTTTTACAGCTTCTGTCAACTCTAGACCTTCTTCAGACGAAGCTTGCATGGCCTCATAGTCTTTACTTGTTTTCGTGACTTCTCCCCTATAACTTTTCCTAGTATAATAGGTCACACTACTGAGTTCCATACGATCTTTTTCTTTCTGAAAATTAAGAGACAGGTGACCTGTATCCCCGACGAGATCATATTCTAATCCGATTCTCTGGCTACCGTCGGAGCTAGAGGACAGGTGACCAGAGACCGCTTTCCCAATCTGATCGACAATCTGCTCTGGCGTTACATTAGGTTCATTCGCTTTTCTCACTAAAGAAATGAAATCCTCTATGGACAGTTCGATTCTATGTTCTTTGTCAATATATGGAGAATCTGCTCCAAAAAATGTAAATTCAGTTTTTACGGATGAATCTGTTGGGAGCTTCTCAGTCTTTTTAGTGGTTGAATAGGAATCTCTTTGATGGGAAAGGTATCTTACATAGTGGAGAGCCCCACAAAAGAGACACACAATGACGACAAGACCTATCCCAACCTTCAGAAGACCACTGTGACGAGAAAACCAGGATTCTTTGAACTGGCCTATTTGGGCTGCGTATACTCGATCTGTTTTCGAATATTTTTCTTCCTCAAATTGATCTTTGGATTCAAATACCTCTCCTTGTGGTTGACCTTCTGAAAACACCTCCGGTACTTTTTTATTCCCCCCTGGCACTTTTGACCATTCTCGTTGAATTTTTCTACCTTTTTGCATTTCACTCTCCCTTATTCTCGTTTCTCAGGATGGAAGAAAACGGAATGAGACTCCTCCTTCTCACTTTAGTTATTCTTTTTTATCCTTTAATTTCGTCATACTTCCCAAACGGAAAAAATCTCCATCTTGATCAAAATACAAGGTAACTCGCATCTCATCACTTGCTTTATAGGAGATAGCAATTTGAGCCTCCGTCCCAGGTAAAAAACTGGAATAGAGCCAATCTGGTACTCCCAATTCTTTGATAGCTTCCATCAACTCCACCCCCTCTTGACCTGGCTGAGGAATAAGAGCACTATAATCATCACTTGTTCTTTCAGTTGATTCTCTCTGGCTTTCTAGGGTAAAATACTGAATCGAATGCAGAAGGAGGCGATTCTCCTTTTCACTAAAATCAAAGTCCAGTGCTGCTTTATTATCGGTAAGGAGATACGTCAATACACTTCCTCGACTACCATCAGAGTCTATACTCACATATCCATCTCTTGCTTTTCCTAATTGGTTGAAAATATCATCCATAGTAAGGTTGGCATCATTAATTTTTCTAATGTATGCGACAACCTCCTCTATATTGATATCAATTTTATGATTTGGGTCTGTATAGCGAGAGTTTTTATTAAAAAGATTTTTAAATTCCTTATCTGATAAACGAGCCTCTGTCCCCTTGCTTAATTTTACAGAGTGAGAATCATGCGCAGGTGATTTCACATATCGAGACACAATGTTAAAAAGGAACAAGAGGAACAGACCTCCTAGCACTAGCTTGAAGAAAATAGAGAAATGAGCTAAGTAAGACTTCTTAAGCACACTTTTTTGAAGATTCTCTCCACCATTTCGCTTCCCTGTTTTTGCTTCTTTGACCCTGCTTGGTAGTTCCATCCTATCATTCTGCAGATTACTTTTTGAAGAGAGCTCTGAAGAGATTTTATTTCCACCTGGGACCTTAGTCCATTCTCTCTGAATCTTTCTACCTTTTTCCATTCAATTTCTCCCCTCTATCAGGTAAGACTTGTAATCCCTTGAGAGTCCACCTGGCTCTTTCGCAACAAATAGCAAGAACCATCCATTATTTTAATCTCTAATAAATAAGATTTCCCCTTCTCATCCTGAAAGGATAGTTGAAATCCTTCCTGATCAGGGCTGATTTGGCGTCGGACGAAGGATTGTAGGCCCTGATAGCTACCTAGAAGTGCTTTAAGATCCATCTTTTCTCCAGGTTCTAAGCTCTGGTAAACTTTTTCTGAAAAAGCTTTGTTCCCCTCCCGGTCTAGATTGGCTAGACTGGCGTCGATCTCTTCTAGCAGATAGCTCCCATCAGCCCCCTTGCTAAAAAGCAAACGGATGGAGGCTCCCTTTCCCCTATCGTCCCATCGATAGAGCAGGGAGAGACTGGGTTGCTTGCTTGCTGTAGATTGAAAGAGAACTTTCTCTTGGGGGTGCCCCATCTCCTTCAGAAGGGTCTCCAGGCGACTTCCAGTCTGCTTCAGACTACCGTTTTGGTTCTTTATCGATAGAGGGAAGCGCTCGATCTGTTCCAAGGTCCATGGCGAATCCTTTTTTTCATTCGTTTCTTTTAAGAGTCGCTCCCCTTGAAATTCTTTCGCTTTAAAAGTTGATAAGTTCTTTATTTCACTTATCGCTGTAGAACTTTTGGGTGGATGACTAAGGACCTCTAGACCCATCCCTAAGAGGAACGCTAGCAGCAGGAGACCAGGAATTTTTAGCTTCTTGATGACTGTATCCATTTACTCCTCCTTATTCGACCTTAACTAGATGATAGTGAGCATCTTTTTGGGCTTGCAAAGTGAGAAAGACGAGCCCCTCTTGTGCACGGTAGGTTAGGACCAAAACTGTCTTTCCATCCTTATGATTCAAAAGCAATGATTGTGGCAAGCCAACCTTTTGTAAAATGTCTTCTAGTTTCATGCCAGTTTTCTCTTTCCCACTAGCAAGACTGGTCAGGGCTGCCTTTTTCAGCTGTTTACTTTCTAAATTGTGCTTAGAGCTTGGTTGATAGCCCTGAATAGCTGTTAGATAGTAACCATCCTTCATATGGGTAAATTCAAATTGGTATCTATCTCGACCATCTTGTGTCGTCCCATAGCTGAGACGAAGGAGCTGCGTTCTAGCTTTTGATTCAAGCCGAGCCTGCTTGGCTCCCCCTAATTTTTCGACCAGGGTCTCTGGGGTCGTCCCCTTGGTGCTTGGCACAAGAGTCGCATCTCCTATTTTAAACTCCAGCAATTTCTCCAAATTCACCCCAACTTCTGGGCGATCTGATTTCGCTAGGAAGTTCTTCAGATAGGCTTCTTCCTTACTAAAGGTCACTTGCCGGTCTGGACTTAGCTGGTCTTGTGGTCTCCCAGAAGCAGCGAGTCCATAGCCCACTCCCAGCATTGCGAGGATCCCTAAAATAATTCCTCTTTTTTGGATGAAAGCTAAGAGGGTCTTCAGATGTTTTCTTGTTATTTCCTTTACATTATCCATTCTGCGATCGTATCTGTATCCCTTTCCGTCCAACTGTTCACACCTATTTCCTTTGGCAACATATTCTACTATACCATAAATAGCTCGTCCCCGCTAGAACAGAAAAAGATCTGAAAATGCCATTCCAGATCTTTTTAGGGTTTTAGGTGAATGGATTTTTCCTCCCTTACCTCTTTCGAAAAGAATGAATGAAGAGCCCCTTCTTCATCATAATTTTTTTTCAGATAAAAGGAAATCTCCATCAGATTGTCTCACAAAAGTCAACCTATATTCAGAAGAACTTGAGGATTTTATATTTACTGTCATTGTAGTAACAATATCTTTAGTTTTGTAGTCTTCATCTGCAGACATTGAAAGACTAGAAATAGTATGATCCTTAATCACTTCCTTGTAGGACACTCCATCCTTACCAGTTTTAGCATCTCCCACTTTCAGTTTATCATAGTAAGATGAGGTCATAAAATCGTCCTCAGCTTCTTTATGATTCCCTAAATAATAGAGGTTTTTTAAATAGTAATTGTCCCCTTTCTTCTGAAACGTAAGGCGCATTTCACGAACAGTACGATAACTAGTCAGTGTATCATCCTGATCTTCTTGTAACTCGCCCCATTCTAAATCAATTTTATCTTTTCTAAACGTGCCTTTCAAAGCTTTGCCATGTACATCCACAACATCTTCAATGCTTGTGCCTAAATCTGGAGTTTCGTATGTACCAAACTCCAAATCAGCTAAATCATCAATGTTCCAAGAAAATTCTGCTTCTTCCGGATCAATATACTTACCAGCCTGATCTCGTTTTGATTCCCCTGCGTTAGCTGTTGGGTGAAGGGCTGGTTCGCTACTTTTAGCATTTGTTGCACCAAAAGAACGACCAAGAAATAGACCTGCAATGACTCCTAAGACTGCAAAAACACTAACACAAGCGATTAACAGACCTTTCCCTGGCTTCTTTTGATTACCAGTTTCTGGCACACCAAATGGTGCCTGTGATTGATTCATATTCATCTTTCATCTATCTCCTCTATATTAATAACGTTCTGGACCAATGTATAAGAAATCTCCATCTGGTTGTGCTAAGAAGCGCAATGTCTTATAATCGTCACCGACCTTAAAGTTTACGGTTGCAATAACACGAGTAGAGTCATACTTTTCTCCGTCCTCAGTCATTTTTGTTTCTGTTCCAATTCGGACAACATTTGATTTATGCTTTTTCAAAACTTCTGATAGGGAAGTTCCACCTTCACCAGTTTTCTTATCTCCTGTTTTCAGATTTTTGAATTCTTTTGTACTCAACTCACGATCTGCAGAAGTATCTTCATCTTCATCGTCTTCTTCGTCTGCATAGAATTCTTCTAAATCAAAAGCTTCCACAGTTTTCAAATAATAGTTGCCATCAACTTTTTCAAATCGGAAATAAACATTCTGATGTTCAGCATTCTTTGCGCGATCCCAATAAAGAGTAAGGCTATTCTTATCATACTCTACACTGGAAGCCAATCCATAGGTTTCAACAATCTGATCAGCAGTCAACCCATAACCATCCTTGTTGGTATAACTCAAGGTAGCAAGGTCTTTAAGAGTCCAGGTGAAAACAGTCTCCTTCTTTTCTGTAATGAAGCTGTTCTTTACCTTCTTTGCTTCTTCATTAGCGAGTTCTAAGCGTTTTGTTCGATTAGCATCTGCTTGAGGCTTAGATGAATGTCCCCAGAAATAGCCAGCTCCACCACCAATTAATCCACCAAGAAGGAGTGCAAAAAGGGAAAAGACAACAAATTTCGTCCATCCACGCTTCGGTTTTGGCTGAACATTCCATTGCGATTGGAAGGCTTGAGGGTTCCCTTGTTGGTAGAAAGGATTGTTTTCTACCTGAGGAGCTTGGTTTTGGAAAAATTGTCCCTGCCCTCCAGCTTGTGGTCCTTCTACTGGAGAAGACTGTTGAAAGGCTTGCGCTCCTGGTGCGCCAAATGGCTCATAAGCTGTTTGACCATTTTGTGCTCCAAAAGGTTCTTGAACAGTCTGCCCTCCTTGTGCTCCAAAAGGTTCTTGAACGCTTTGACCAGTTTGGGCTTCAAGAGGTGGTTGAACGGTTTGTTCGTCTTGCGCTCCAAAAGGTTCTTGGACAGTTTGTCCCTCTTGTGTTCCAAAAGGTGTCTTGTCTTCTGTTGTCATAATCTCTCCTTTACTAAGAACCTTCGCCCATCATCCTCCCCACTTTTTGTGGCCATAGTTTGACGTGCAAAGTATAAATATCGTAGTTCTACTATATCATAAAACCGTCTACTTTTCCACCTCATTCTGAGATAGGGAAAGCAATTAAAAAACGACCTCTTTCGAGATCGTTTTGTCTGTCGATTATAGACGAGCGTTCAATTCTTTGCTCAATTCTTCAAATCCTGGTTTACCAAGAAGGGCAAACATGTTGCGTTTGTATGCTTCAACACCTGGTTGGTCAAATGGGTTGATGGCATTCAAGTAACCTGAAAGGGCGATGGCCAATTCGAAGAAGTAGATTGTGTAACCAAGAGTGAAGGCATCTTGCTCAGGAAGAGTCACGTACATATTTGGTACGTCACCATCTGTGTGGGCAAGAAGAACACCGTCAGTTGCTTTTTTGTTAACGAAGTCAACGT
>ERZ773018.1396-NODE-1396-length-12945-cov-6.609232_pt1 | contig 12945 bp, 8 predicted proteins | sample MGYA00580840_ERZ773018 | MGnify/ENA primary metagenome ERZ773018 (study PRJEB29015, sample SAMEA2738125) | human oral metagenome | biome: human oral; feature: human-associated habitat; material: saliva | place: China | collected 2256 ... | reverse complement strand
GAGGGCGATTAGATTATACAAGAAATACGGTTTTACTTGTAGTAATTGTGGTGCACAAACAAATTTTGATTTTGGAGATGTTATTGTTGACTAATTATACTCGAATGTCATTCAGCTTGGTTTGTTTTTATGGCGAAACGCAATATATTGCTATTAATCATCGCAAATAAGCGATGTTTTTTTATTGATATAAATAACTTTAAACTTACAATCAAAAAGGCATTATAAGGGTAGAAAAACTAGCTTACCTCTACTGGAGCAATTAGAGGGTATAGGCATGGCTGTCTTTTTTTATATAGTACATTGTAAAGATTGGAATTTGTTATATTTGGTACATTACAATATGATCTAAACTTTGCTAATTATGGGAATTTAAATCTTGTTGATCAGAAGATTAAGAATGTGGAAAATAATTTTTAAATATATTATGATATAGACAGATTGTGTCACTGTGAAAAGATATAATATAGTTGTTTAATATGTACGGAGTGGGAAATGGATAAGCTTAGCCACAGTAAGATTACACGTATCTTAGATATATACGGGAAGCTAAATAATGGACACCTTATAATAAAAGCTGAGGAAGCAAAGCGTTATGGAGTAAACGAGAGAAGCATTCAGCGTGATATTGATGACATTAGAAACTATTTAAGTGATATTGCACTAGAGCATGGAAATGTCAACTCGGTTATATACGATCGAGAGAAGAAAGGATATAGACTCGACCACGTGTATACAATGAGGCTTGCCAATAGCGAAATTCTAGCTATATGCAAGATTATTTTAGATAGTCGAGCATTTACCAAAAGCGAGATGCAAAGCATATTAAATCGTTTAGTAGATTGCTGTGCCCCACAGACAAATCATAAGCTAGTTAGTGAGCTTATCAAAAATGAGGAATTTCACTATGTTGAGCCACGCCACAAGAAACCATTTATAGATACAATGTGGGAGATTGGCTTAGCAATACAAAAGCATAGCTACATAGAAATTTTATACGAAAGATTAAAAGATAGGAAAAAAGTTACAAGAAAGCTTAAGCCAGTTTCAATCATGTTCTCTGAGTATTATTTTTATGTAACAGCATTCCTCGATGATGAAGATGAATCGCGTAAGGATTTTGACATAATAAATGACTCTTTTCCAACTGTCTATAGAATAGATAGAATACAGAGGCTAAGGACGCTGGATGAAAAGTTCAATATTCCATATTCTAATAGATTTGAAGAAGGAGAGTTTCGTAAACGAGTACAGTTTATGTATGCGGGTAAGTTACAGAAGGTCAAGTTTAAGTATATGGGACCTGATATAGATGCAGTACTTGATAGGCTACCGACCGCAGAGATATTGGATGAAGATAAAGAAGGTTATATTATCGAAGCCGAAGTTTTCGGCAAAGGTATAGCTATGTGGATTAGAAGCCAGGGTGAATATATTTGTATGCTTTGATGGAGGACAAAATTGATAGGAGCAATCATAGGTGATATTTCAGGATCTCGTTTTAAGAGTACTGATAAAAGGCCAAATAACTTTGATTTATTTGATAGAAGTTGTAGGCCAACAAATGCTAGTAATATGTCTTTAGCGGTTGCAAAGGCAATTCTAGAGAGTGAGCCTGATCCTGACTTACTGTCAAAAAACACTATTAGATTTATGAAGGAAATTGGCAGAATGCATAGAAATACGAGCTATAGCGACATATTCAAATCATTGATTGGACCATATAATTCAAGATTGAATAATAGCTCTGGGTATGGGGTGATTACGGCGGTAGGGCTTTGTGGAATTGTGGCTCAAAGCGTAGAAAATGCAAGGTATCTCTCTGCAGAGATTACAAAAGCAAGCCATAATAGTCTTGAACCGGATAGGTCTGCAGTGGCGATTGCTGTTGCAGTCTATATGGCCAGGAATGGCAGAAGCAAAGATTCGATTCGAAGATATATCGAGGATAACTACCCTGATTTCAACTTCACGATGGATCAGATACGTAAAAAATATAGACTTAGTATCTCTAGCAAGGATGCAGTTCCTGTTGCTATTGAATCATTCCTTGAGTCAACAAGCTTTGAGGATGCGATAAGAACAGCTATATCTGTAGGTGGTGAAAGCAACGAGATAGCTTCCATGACAGGTATTATAGCAGGGGCGTATTATGGGGTTCCGAAATATACAGTAGAAGTAGCAACTCGTTTTCTAAATGATATACAAATAGAGATAATTTATTACTTTGAGAAGAGGTATCCATCAAAAGTTTTTGATGAGAATTGCAATGTTGAGGGAACAGTTTCCGACTGCTTAGATGAATTGATTGGGGATTTTGAACCTAAAGGACTTGATAAAATGGAAAATGAAATGAAAGACACAATAGAAGTAATAACACAGGTTGGTACTGAAGCTCAAAAGTTAGCTAAGAAAGCTGGAGGGAGATTGTTTAATGCTGCAAAAGCGGCAAGAGACAGTCTAACAGAAACTGTTAGCTCAGGTGTGGAGCAACCAAAGCCTGAGCAAGAGTATTGCTACGAAATTGTACCGGAAGATAGAAATGATACAGAGAGCCTGATTAATGTGGTTGAGAAGCTAGATGATAAGGAATACACAACATACAGTAAAATTTCCAATGGAGATATGTACGCATATTTATTTCTAAAGGAAAAACAGCGTGACTATGTAGAAAAGCTTTTAATAGTGTCAGAGAAGGGTTTTCTCAAGCTTCGCCAATTAGATGAGAAAGATTCAAGGATGATAAAAAAATATTTGAAAGGGAAGAAGTGATATGTCATTCAAAATAGGCTCGTTTAATGTCAGAAATTTATCGGATAACTCAAGTAAGGCGCGAGATTTAGATAAAATTGCAAATATAATAAGGAAATTTGACATAATAGTGCTTCAAGAGGCCCTAAGTGGATTTCAAACATTTGAGGCTTCATTGGGAGGACGACTAGGAAATCGTTGGGATATGGCTTGGGTAGATGCAAAGTCGGAGAGCAATGACTCAAGAGGAGAGGGATATTTATTTATTTGGAGGAAAGACAAGTTTAAATGCCCCAAAGATAAAAAAGGGGAAGATATCAAGCCATGTACAATAGAAAACTATCATATAAATGAATTTGAAAAAAAACTCGCTAGAGCTCCAGGATATGGCCGATTTCAACACGTTTATATATCAAACTTGGAAATACGCCTGATTACTACGCATATTATATTTAGTAAACAAGCTGGAGTAAGTGAGGAGGGAGCTATAAGTCTAAGAAAAAAAGAATTTGAAGTGCTTGCTAGAAGTATCTACACATCAATAAATGATAAACACGATGATATTGATTGTAAGGTACCGTATACTATTCTGCTTGGTGATTATAATCTAAATCTAAAGGAAAGTGGAGCTGGATTGCCATATGTTTTTGAAATTACACTTATTGATAAGAATAAAAAATTCCTGGGTGGCTATGAGACAATAAATAAATACGAAATGCTTGCTGGAGATTTGAAGAGAAGAGCTGTTTACAAATTACATACTGTGCAGACGGATAAAACTACGATTAATACGGATGGAAAGGAACTTGCTAGTAACTATGACCATTTTACATATGATGAACATACAGAGAGAGTAGTAAAAGGGAGGGCGCACAGTTTAAATATTATTAAAGCTGATCTTGGTAAATATAAGGAAGAAGTTTCAGATCACATCCCTGTAATGGTTGAATTAGATTTTGGCTAGCAAGTAGTACCAACTAGCATTGTCATATACAATAATCATTCGCAAAATAGAGTGTAATAAGTTTAGGAGAATAAGAATGAGTGATAAAAAATACGAAATACAAGACAAACTAAAGGCTGCGTATGCACTTAATATGTGCACAGTATCGGTATCACAAATCATTGACTATAACGACGAGTATATCTTGGAACAGGAGTACGAAGCGATACTTAATAACCTTAATTTAGAACAGATACCAAAAGATGAAGCTCTACTTGATATTCTAGTTAAGCTACTAAATGTAATAACATTTTTCAGGATAGATAAACTCAAGAAAGAGCGAATCGAAAAGAAGTACCAAAGACAAGTTAAAAATGCTATTTGGTCAGCGATTCCTAATATAGCAGTTATTGTTTCGGGTAATCCTATATCCATCGCCCAGTCTTTAGCTACACAGGTAGGTATAGGATATATGAACTACCGCAAAGAGAAGGCTAATGCCTTGGTCGCCAAGGAAGACGCAGAATTTGAACTTAGGATTACTTTGATGGAGCAGATAAATGCGCTTAGGCGTGAGCTGTTTACAACTGCTTGGAGACTTGCTGATGAATATGAGTTTCCGGATAGATACCGCCTTACAGAGAGACAGATAGCTCAATATAATAAGATTCTTATGGATACAAATGAAATAAGAAAGTATGAACGTCTAATGTCTGTTCACGATAAGTTTGAAGCCTATTTACCATTTTGGTATTTTGTTGGACATACAGCAAAATACATTGCTGAGGACAAATCAAACGGCTTAGATGGAGAAAGTAGAAAAGTATACCTAGAGCTTGCAAGAGAGCATTTTGATAAATATCACAGCCTAAACTCATTCAATATTCTAAGAGAAGATGAAATTGCAGCTTCATTTGCACTAGAATATGTAGATTTACTACTCATAGATGAAAGTCCAAATATGGATTTAGTTATGGAGCTTCTTGAAACTGCGGTTAGAATGGCTGGAAATGCGAATGACATTCTTGACCTTTGTGCTATGTCATACCTTAAGATAGGTAAAACTGAAGAGGCCGAGAGACTTCTTAGAATACTTGTTAACGAAAACTATAATACGCCAACAAACACTAAGTTGCTTAGCAGAATCTATGTGAGCCAGTACCTGAATGGAACAAATCCTCTAGCAAAGCTACAATACCATACACTTGCAGCAAGAGTTGAACATGCATGGCTTTTCCCTATGCCTAAGGAAAGAAGTGCGAATTTACTCCTTCAGGATAAGGAGCTTAGTCATCAATATCTATCGGATCAGAGAGATGACTTGCAGAGTGCCTATAACGATATCATAGAACAGTTCATAGATAAGTACATTGTGCTATTTAATAAAATAATTCCAATTCCTGTTAATGATACTTCGGATGATTACTTCAGAAATACGCAGTCTTCAATTAAGCGTAGACGTCAGGATGTTTACGAAGCTTTAGAAAATGATTCTAGAAATGAGTATAGGCAACTAATTAGGGAATCGGGATTTAGATTCAGGTATATAGAGTTGCTAAACAATATGCTCAGAGCACTTGATACAATCTCGCTATTCCGTGAATCAGAATTCAAAGATGATTTAATTCAAATGATAAGATATAATTTAGAAGAGGCAAGTGTAGATTTTAAAAAGATTCAAAACAATCTTAATGTCGAAAACGGCTTCTCTTTCATGGATTATGAAAAGCTTCAGAGACATTTTTCCTTTGAAAATTTAACAAAGGAGTTCTTTGACAAGCTCAAAGAAGTAATAGATAAAGGAATTATGAGCATAGAATCACTAGATTTACTTGATAACATAGAACTTGACTTGTCTGTATTCTGCAAAGAACAGAATTTGAGTGAAAACACTCCAGCCCAAATTGGTAAAATTGATGTTCAAGATGAAGATGGAGAAAATGAGTACATTTCAGTTGATGTGCTAGGAGAAAATGAAAAAGATGAGCGTTTTGATGAGAGAAAACAAATAGAGATGCTCGCAGCCGTTGAGAAAGTAGCAAGTTCTATAGTAAATGAGAAGGGCAAAACGGAGATTTTATTACAGGGGACCGAGAAGTTCGATATGTATTTCAAGAATGTTAAGCTTAAGGGTGATGCTTTCAAGTCGAAGACACTTGCTGTTATTGATAGTCAAAGCATACTTAACCATGATCTATTTATAACAAACGAAGGAATTGTACCTGTAAAATTCGGCAAAGCGAGCAAGCTACATAAATTCACAGAAATCGAATATGCTGAAAAGTGCTTGAAACTCGGTTGGCCAGACTCATATTCTAATAGTGATGTAAATATTAGCAATCTATATAGATTGTTAGAAACTCTTAAAAAAATAAGAAAAGGCATAGTGATATAAGTAACGCATTGTGAATGTATTAATCATATAAAAGGAGCTGACTGTATTATGTCTGTAGAAATCATTGAAGATATACTGATGGAAGTTAAAAACGATAATATAGAAACAGGACGAAGGATTATATTAGAAGAATATCCTTTCCAGCCAGCGATTATTCATAAAAGACAATATAGTGAAAAACAGAAAATGGAACAGTTTAAGAGAGACGGTTTCATCGATAGATATACGGGTGAAAAGTTAGTAAATCCAGGCGTACTAAAAGTTATATCTTTTTTCTATCCTAAAGAATTTCCGTATCATGCACATTGGAAGATGACTGACACACATGTGGCATATATGGAACTTATACCAACGATTGATCACATTGTTCCTATTTCCAAAGGAGGAAGTGATAGCAGAGAAAATTGGGTAACGACATCAATGAATAAAAATGCTAAAAAAAGCAATTGGACCCTCGATGAGATTGGATGGAAGCTATACCCAGCCGGCAATATAGATGATTGGGATGGATTGACTAAACTATTTATTTCATTAGTCGAGAAATATCCACATGTTCTAAAAGATAACTATATTGCTAAATGGTATAGAGTTTCACTATAAGGATGGTTCCAATATAGCACTTAAACTAACTACACAAGGAGCAAACTATGCAAAACATTATTATCAGAGAAGCAACTCCCGCCGATGCGGCAGCCTGCATGAAGCATTCAAGAAGAGTGGGCTCTGAAACTGATAACCTTTCCTTTGGAGCAGATGGATTTCCGATATCGCTTGAAGGCGAGAAGGAATATATAGAGATGATGCATGAAGCTCCTCGCTCTGTTCTTTATGTTGCTATCAAAGATGGAGAGGTCGTGGGTACAGTCAGCCTAAATGGTCTTCCGAGGAGGATGAGCCATCGTGCTGAGCTGGGGATTACCGTTTTGATGTCTGAATGGGGCAAGGGTCTTGGCAGTAGGCTCATGGAAACGGTGATTGACTTTGCCGAAAAAAGTGGCATTGAAATCATTGAACTTGCTGTTAGGAGTGACAATGAGAGGGCGATTAGACTCTATAAGAAACACGGTTTTAAAGTGATTGGAACATTCCCACGATATTTCAAAGTGGACGAAGAATACATCGATTTCAAACTTATGAATCTATGCTTGAAGTAGCTCATTTCAATTGACGGTGCAGGGCTATTTGTTATATAATTTTTTTACAAGGGAAACAGGTGCGAATCCTGTGCGGTCCCGCCACTGTAAGTCATTTTTGATAAGACGAGCCAGAGACCTTAAACTCCAACTTGCGATGTACATGGGAGTTGAAGTTTTGATGCGTAAAACGGTCGCATATTGCGATTTTTTTATTGTCTTAAATAAATTCTTTTTTTGAAAGGAGAGAAAATGAAACTAACGGGTAGAACTAGAAAAGTATTGGCATTTGTTTTACTTGTTGCAATGACTATCAGTAGTGTTCAGCTATCGTTTGCAGGTAGCACAGGTAGGAGTGATGGCGGTCAAACTGATAAAGGTGTATCTCAAGAGAAATCAGTGGCAAGCAAAACTCAGTCGGTAGATGAGAGCAAACACTCGCTTGACGAACCACATTTTGCAGTCGTTGCAATGAATAATGAAGACGGGCTCATATTTGAGCCACACAATGTTTGGGTGCAAAATGAAGAAACTTTGCAGAGAGCATTGGAAACAAGTGGTCATAAGTTTGAGAGTCTAGAAGCCGAGCTGAAAAAGATAGACGACAAGATAGGAAACTATGTTAGATACTATGATGGAGAAAAGTACGACTACGAAGCTCTAGGAAAGAATGTAGGTGCGCTTGTATTTACTGAAAGACTGGATGAAGACATAAGGACAAAGGAATATCAGTCTCTTGTTGCTCTTCTTGCAGATCATAAGAGCAAACCTGAAGAGGAGAGACAGTTTGATGACGTCAAAGCAGCTTACAGCAATGCTTTGCGTGAGCTCCCAGGAGCTAACAAAGAAAAGGCTGTTGAGCTGGCAACCGAGCTAAAGGCAGCATATCAAAAGTATAAGGACTGGGATTCTCAAGAGAAGGCACAGGTAAGTTTTGTCGTAAGTAAGAATGGAGCTAACATTGCCAATGCGAAGGTTTCTATTGTAAATAAATTTGGAACAGAATTTAAGGGAACTAGTGTGGCGCCGATTGCCTTGAACAGTGGAAACTACACGTTTGTAGTAAGCTACGAGCAAAACGAGGTGAGCGGTAGCTTCGAAGTTAAGGCTGCAGAGAAAAAGACAATAAATGCTCCATTGATGGGTGATTCAGTTATTGGAAGCATGAAGTTTTCATCTGCTGGTGAGTCAAAAACCAATTTGGACATTACAGCTAGTGGTCAAAATGCAAGCCTAAGAGTCTTTGATGCAGATTCAGATCTATATGCTAATATATCGCTCAAAAGCGGAATATCACCGAGCAAGTATAAGCTTTATGGCGATTACAAGGGAGTTTATGACGGCAAAAACTACGGTGATGAAAGTGACTCTAAAAATGTAATCCCATGGGGAAGCACTAACAAGAAGCTAAAGAATGTAATAAGCTATGGAACATCAACAGATGGTTTTAGGCTAAAGGTTGTTCACAAGCTTGATAGTGGATTAACTCAGAGGCAGTACTACAAAATTGATACTGAGAGAATTCCTACTTTGAGCAAGCTTAAGGTAACTGATAAGCGTGGCGTAAAAATGGCGTTAGACTTTGACCCGCATACACAAAGCTATACATTTGAAACAACAGATGATACGCTAAATTTTGATATAGATACAGATAGAACTATTGAAAGTGAAAGCTTCGGTAGTCCGGATGATGGATATTTGATTACCATAGACGATCAAATTGTTGATGCAGGATCGTATCAGGTCGATGTCACAGCTGGTCATGCCATAATTACAGTAACAAATATGTACACCTACGAGGAGAGTTCTTACCGAGTTGAGTTTAAAAAGGTAAGTGAATTTACTGTTCGTATCAAGAAAGAAAAAGGTGTAGATGTCAAGCTAATAAATAGCGCTGGCAGTGTTATAAAGGCTGATGAAACAAAGGATACTGAGGCTATTTTCCATGTTGCAGCTGGTGACTACGAGTGGGTTTCAACCTTAGACAAGGATTACCATGCAAAGGGAGCTATCAAGGTTGAAGCAGGAAAACAGAATACTTTTGAGGCTAAGTCACCTATAAAGAAAGCTTTGATAAGTTCGCTATCAGCTGTAAAGACTCGTGATGCTGATGGAAGTAGTTATAATGAAGCGGATGGAAAGAGTTTCGACTGGAAAAATCACAGTTACAAGTATGTGGTTCCGGATTATTCGGCGCTTGTAAATATCAAAGTTGAGAGAGCAAGCAGTGATGTTTCAATCACAAGAAACGAGTATACAACATTTGATGGAACAGATAGAGTAGCAAAAAAATGGGCAAAGGACGAAAGCTCAGAAGTAATCTATCGCTTTATAGGTGTTGGTGGACGTAACAACTCCTTAAAGTTGACTGCAGCTAAGACATCTGGAGATGTGACATATTATCAGGATTACAAGCTTAGCACGGTGAGAAGTGTTTCGCTTAATTCACTTGGGCTTAGTGATAATTTCGGAAAGAATATCGAGCTTAGAGCAGATGATAAGGCTGGATTCAGCGATACTACATACGAGTATCAGGCAAGTGTTGCAAGTGATGTAAAAACCGTCGATCTAATCCTTACATTCCCAGGGGATAATGGAAGTGAGGAATTCGTAGGAAAGTACATAGCAAAGATTCGTGGAAAAGAATATGTTCGACCTGTGGATGGAAAGGCAGTCAAAGCCAGCATAGAGCTAGATGACAGCAAGACTGAGGAAAGGATAGATATTGAGGTTAAAAACTCAGTAACAGGAAGTATAAGCAACAAGTATACAGTTATACTAAAGAAGAGTTTATCAAAGCTAGTAAGATTTGATGTAAACCCAAGCGATTCTCGCGTAAATGTACTGGATGAGAAGAGTGGAAATTATGTTATGCCAGAGGCTGATGATAGCTTCAAGCTTTCAAAAGGAAGCTCTTATAAATACACGGTAACGCATGCAGGTTATTTGTCTAAGACAAAGACCTTTGAGCAAGGAAATGAGACAACTATAAGCGTTAAGCTAGAAAAAGCACCTGAAAATACAAAGATAAACAAGGATCTAAAAGCAGAGTGGCCATATTTTAGATATGATGCAAATAATAATGGTGTTTTAGACTATCCATTGCCAAGGAATGCATCAGAGACAACTCTTTACTGGGCGACAAAGTTTGGAACGGCGGACATGAACGGCTCGCTGGGATGCCCAATCATGGTAGATGGATACATATACAATTACTCAGGAACAACGCTGATAAAGTTTGATTCCATGACTGGAGAGGTTGTTAAAACCGGAACTATGAAGAGAAAGTCTGCCTTTGCAATAAATGCACCGACATATGCTGAGGGAATGATTTTCGTAGGACTAGAGCATGGCATGATTCAGGCCTTTGATGCTGAGACCCTAGAATCACTTTGGACTTATCAGGCACCATTAGAAGGTCAGCCAAACTGTCCAATCGCTTACAAGGATGGCTATATCTACACAGGATTCTGGAATGATGAAGCGAAAAAAGCCAATTATATTTGTCTATCGGTTACAGATGAAGACCCAACAAAGCCAGATGAGGTCAAAGAGGCATCATGGGTATATGAGGGAAATGGCTTCTACTGGGCAGGTGCTTATGTAGGAAACGGAAATGCGGGTGAGATTGAAATTGCGTCAAAGCAGGCTAGAACATATATTGTTGTAGGCTCAGATGATGGAACCGTCGGAGAAAAATCCTACGGAGAGCTTCTATCACTTGATCCTGTAAACGGAAGAGTAATAGATTCAATCAAAGACAAATTTGTGGGAGATATCAGAAGTACAATAATGTTCGACAAGGAGACTGCAAGGTACTACTTTGTTACAAAAGGTGGATACTTCTGCTCAGTGAAGCTAAAAGAGGATGGAAGCTTTGATAAAGATTCCATCAAAACACTTTCGCTTCTACCTAAGGACTATCAGAAATACCTACGTGGCTCACAAAAGAAGTACATTCCTATGAGTGCATCGACACCTGTTATATACAATGGAAGAGCATATATAGGTGTTGGAGGAAGTGGTAATTTCTACGATTATAGTGGACATAATATATCAGTTATAGACCTAAAGAGCAATACAATCGCATACTCTATCGAAACAATGGGATATCCGCAGGCGAGCAGCTTATTGACTAAGGCGTATGAGAAGGATGATCAAAGCGTATATGTATACTTCTTTGAGAACAAAACTCCAGGAAGGATGAGAGTCATTAAGGACAAGCCTGGTCAGACTGAACCAACTGAGGTGGAAATTGAGTATGATGACAAGGGTAAACCACACAAAGTTGCACCAGTGCTGTTTACACCAGTTGGACCTCATGCACAGTATGTGATATGTAGCCCTATAGCTGATGAATACGGTAATATTTACTTCAAGAATGACTCTTCGCATATGTTTATGATAGGACCTACAATAAAGGAACTTATAGTAACAAAAAAACCAGACAAGATGGAGTACACGGAGGGTGAAACATTTGATCCTGCTGGAATCAAGGTAGAGGCTGTATATAGCAATGGAAAGGTTCGTGATGTAACAAAATACATTGACTATAAAAAGGAAGGATTAAGCTTTGAAGATGAAAACTTCGTAATCAAGCTAAAGACAGGCAGCAGAATGTACCAAAACAAGGATGGAAATATAGGAATAACCTATGAACCGCCTATGGCAATCATAGAGCTGACTATAAACTAATAATACTGTTATGCAATTTAGAACTATGTAATTGCCATAAAAAACCCGCTTGCATACGTAGGCGGGTTTTGCTTTTGTTTTTATAGTCCTGTTTGATAGCGATTCTTTTCACTTCTTCTAGCTTATTGTTGCTATTAATGTTGTATTCTGTAACATATTACGAAGCTTGAAGCTATAAGGCCTTCTTTAACTCCTGGTAAAGTGTGGAAGGTTTTAGTGTTAACCAAATCATGCGATCTTCTTGTGTTCCAAGATTTCTTCTTGTCGGTGTGCTCTGCATATACGTGTAGGTAACCATATCCTATAAGTGATGGGTCTATGCTAGGGGTGTTATGGCCTACTGCACCTATTGATACTATGATTACAGAGTCGACTAATGTGTAAGTGTGATAGGCTACAATAAGAATATCTTCCTTGCCATAGCCAACTAGTAGTGAAACTGTAGCTGATAGAGCTACGATTAGCAGTAGTACTGTGGCCTTCTTATTTGCAACCATATTTTCATATAGTTATTCCTCTAATATTTTAAATTTAAATGCGCGATGGTAAAAAGATAGCTAGAATCCATGTCAAAGCAGTATTGCATTGTTTGCTAATATTCAAGTTACATCAGGGCTTAGTGCGAAATATACGAAAATATCTAGAAATAATTCGCTAAAGAAAAAAACCGATACATCCTCTGGAAATTCAGTGGTTGCATCGGCTTTGATATATATTATCCTATTTGTTTTCGTTTTGGAAGTGCTCCTTTGCAAAGTCCATTTCCTGAACAAACTCAGCTGTTCCTAGATACTTTCCGTTCTTGTCACGCACTGCCATGTACTTGATTAGCATTGTCTTGCCCTGCTTTTCTGCCCATACTGGGAATTCGTCTCTAACGCCGTTTCTGAAGTCCTCAATGATTGTTCTAACCATTGGCTCAATCTTAGGAGGGTGGCAGGTGAAAACTTCTCTATCTATAGCCATAGAAGGCCTCTTAAAGAGCTTTGGTCCTTCGTTAAAGTAGCGGTTGATATTGTTTTCATCTA
>ERZ773018.1391-NODE-1391-length-12979-cov-4.594243_pt1 | contig 12979 bp, 9 predicted proteins | sample MGYA00580840_ERZ773018 | MGnify/ENA primary metagenome ERZ773018 (study PRJEB29015, sample SAMEA2738125) | human oral metagenome | biome: human oral; feature: human-associated habitat; material: saliva | place: China | collected 2256 ... | reverse complement strand
TACTTTTTTACCGCTTCTGTTTCAAATCTATTATCAATGTTCATCTTTCACCTTAACAGCTAATCAGCTTCTTCGATTAGCTCTACTAATTTATTTCATCTTTTTATTATACCATATTTTATAATAGAACAGAAGAAATGGAAGTAAAAAAGACAACCAAATTAGGTTGTCTTAATACTAATTTTCTTAATTATTAAATTGATTAACCACGCTAGAAAAATGCTGACGATTAAAACCGAAGTTGTAAATATAACATCATTTAATCTAGATGTTACAAAATACTTTCCAAATATTGACATTATCAGTCCATGGATCATATATAACTCAAATGAAATCTTACCTAAGAACAATAGATACTTATTAGAGAAATCTATTTTTCTTACTATCAAAATAAAGAAAAGTGTGAATATAACATTGTCTATATTAGCAGCAAGAGCATAACTATAATTATCTACTAAGTGAAATTTCTGCAAGATAAAACTATATTGATGAGAAATAAATAATAATACCGTTACTGACACTAAAGGGATAAAATAATATTTTTTTAATAACCTATCTATGTTTTCTTTATTTTTAGCCCATACTAATCCTAAAACAAATGGTAAGCTACTATTATACCACCAAAATCCATATCCTAATTTTATAGCTAGAACAATATAGAAAATAATTAACACTGTATTCACTAATATCGCAATTGTTTTATCACTAAACATTCTAAATGATATATAGAAAAATATATACATTAAAATAATGATATCGACAAACCAACCATTATAGATTACTGTGCTTCCTTTCTTAAATAAATCAATAAAGAATGAGCTCGATAGTACTTGACCATTTATACTTCTATAGATTAAATATATGCTAGAAATAATTATAAATGGAATTAAAATCTTAGATAATCTTTTAACTAAAAAATTATCTAGATAGTTTTCTTTTCTTTCATTCTGCACATATAGACCATAACCTGATAAAAAGAAAAAAACAGACACTATGTACGTTCCCATATAGCCAAAATTAGAAAATTCCGTTCCTGTAGTTACCCATTGTGACAAATGATGAAACACTATACCTAAAGCTAAAAAACCTTTTAATCCAGTCGTAGATTTCACACCTAAATAATCATTGTTTAATGGTAACAAATATACTAATATTGAAATTAATAATAATACAAAGATATCCATAACTTCTCCTTAATCTCCAAATATAAATAGATTGTACCATACTTTTTGTATATGGTACAATCTAATAAGTATTATTTTTTTATAAATAACATAGGTAAAAGTAGCGGTACTAACATAATATAAATATATGAGTATCTAAAATAATTGACTATAGGAGAGTATACACAGGTCAAGATTATTACAAAACAAACAATAATCATTGGAAAAATATATTTATTTTTTCTAATAATTGATAATAACAATATTATCATCAATCCTATTGCATATATTCCAGCTTTATAGAATATTCCTACTACTGAACTATTCCCTAATTCCCAATGAACTAAGTATGCAGCATTGTAAAGTCTTCCTAAATCTGATTTTTGCATGTTAAAAGTTAACCCATTATCTAAAATCTTATCATTTTCATACCAATTATTCGATTTTTTATACATTGAATAATAATAGCTAGACACATAAGCCATATCACCAAAATTATAAGGATACCAATACGATACAGATAAATTTAAAACTGCATCCAAATATGTTTTAGGATGTTTTTTATACCCTTTTATCCAAACATCAAAAAATTTACTACTTTTCCCCTGAAACGCCTCATTTTTCATATCATTCTTTATTGAATCCGCTTGTGAATACGTGAATTTCTTATTATTTTCCAATCCTAAGGTAGAATCATAGAATTCCAATTCCTCTTTAGTAAAACTCTCAGGATGGCAATATACTGCTGCTGCAAGTTGTTGAAATCTAGTTGATAGATAATCATACTTTACTTTTGATTCTGCCGGTTTAAAAATATAAATACCTATTCCATTCAACATCAGAGTAACTATTAGTGCAATAATAGAAAAACTCATTATTTTCTTTCTATAATTTTTACTATATATTAGAAGTACAATCACTCCAACAACTACATATATGACTGCTTTTCTATGCAACATGTAAACTCCAAAGAATGATACTACAAATATAATTAAAGAATATCTGCTACTAAAGAATTCCTCTGGTTTATACATTATCATTACCATGCACAAGAAAAAGATCATCAGAAAATTCATTAAGAATGTATCTTTATACATTGTGAAACTCGTAACAATAAAATTAGGGAAGAAAGTATAAAATATATACAGACCTCTCTTTAACCAGATATTGATTTCAAAGGTCTCAAAGATTGTATAAAGTACATAGACTACCGTTATAGAAGTAAATACCAGTGTGACAAAGTTAAAAACAGCTACCCCTATACCTACGCCACCGAAAAATTTCCAACCAAGTTTTGTAAATAAACTTACAAACAATGTATAAACATATGGATGGGAATTACTTAATGGATAGTATCCTAAACCTTCTCCTATAATATACATACTATCCCAAGTTGTTACCCCAGGAAAAAACACAATAAAACCAACTATACGTATTAATAGAAATGGAATCAACATTTTTAAATATAATAACTTATCAAATACTTGTTTTTCTTTGATCCCCACTAATTCAATTTTATTGTATCGATTATATAATAATACCAATAGTTTTTTTATAGCTATAAATGATATAGTTACCAAGATTAAAAAACTTACTATAGAATATTTTCCCACAACTCCTCTTAAAGTAGATTGAGTGTAAGTAATGTCACTTCCTACTATATGCATTAATGCAAGTATAATACTAAAAATAGTAATAATTTTATTCTCTCTTCTATTTATTTTCTCACTTTTATTTTTCTGTAGAAAATAAAATGAAAATAAAAATAATACTGTTGTTATTATAGAATCGGCTTTAAAAAGTTCTAAAAACGACTCAAAATCCACTATTTTTACAGTTTTATTGAATGTTAACATCAAAGTTAAACAGTATGATATTATAGCATTACCAACTATTTTCTTGTACTTATCATCTATTCTTCTTATCATTTCCTAAACACCCATCTTCTTTGAATTTGATAACTGATGAAAAATAACAGCGTGTCAACTATGATTTTTATAACTGTTTCTGATCCACCTAGCAAATGCCATATTATAGCTACTAATGCCGCAGACATACACATTTGAATCGCTGCTAAACTATAATACTTCATTATGGTTTTCCTTATGCTTTTCTCTCCGTTAAACACAAAGTTTTTGTTCATCGTGAAGTTAAAATACGAAGAGAATATTCTAGCTAATACTGTTGAAACAATAATAGGTACTGTCCCTCTATTGATTCCTAATGCTAACGCAATCCACAATATAATCTGGAATAATCCTATATCTACTATAAATGACGACAATGATGAAAGTAAATATTTTAAAAATGAACCAAATATTACTTTGTATATTTTTAATGAATCCTTAATAGGATTAAAATGAGTTTCTGCATTATTATCATAGTATATAGTCTCAATTGTAGTTTCAGCTATACTAATATTTTCTTCAAAAGTATGAATCAACATTTTTGTTTCATATTCAAATCTTTCACCCGGAATATCAATCATTCCCTTTAGAATTTTTTTAGGGAACCCTCTTAATCCTGTTTGAGTATCCGTTATACTTCTTCCGTAAAAAATTCTAAATACCACTTTAGTCAGTTTATTTCCAAATTTACTCTTAGGTGGTACATTATCCGAATCAAAATCACGGCAACCTAATATCAACGACTCTGGGTGTCTATCGATTTCCTCAACCATCGCAATAACATCTTCCACTCTATGTTGCCCGTCTGAATCAGCAGTTACTAATCCGTTATATTCTTTTACATCTGGCATCGTTAAGAAATAGTTGAATGCATTCTTCAACGCTCTTCCCTTACCTAAGTTTTTAGCATGAGTTAACAATTGGCAATCATATTTTTCTTTTAATTCTACAAAGATGTCCTTAAACTTTTTACTACTTCCATCATCTACTATTAAAATATCCTTTAATCCAGACGCCCTTAACCTCTCTACATAATCTATTAATTCTTCAGGAGGATTCAACGCTGGAATCACTATTAATGTTTTCATTTATTTCTCCTATTTTTTACTACTGTAGGTATTATAACATTTATTTAGTTAAAGTTAAAGTAAATCTAAATACTCTCTCCTATACCATTCTACCATTTTATGGTATATTATTATTGATTATTTATTTATGAGGTTATTTATGAATCATTCAAAACGAAACATTAATATTGATATTATCAAAGTTATATCCCTACTCTTAGTTATCGGGATTCACTTTTTCCTTTATACGAAGTATTACTCTATAACATACTCAATTACTAATTCTATTTTCATAGCTATACGGAACATATGTATGGCATGTGTGCCATTATTTATTATAGTTACTGGGTATTTAAATAGAAATAAGGTTTGGAATAAAAAATACTATCTTAACATCGGCCGTGTGTATCTATTGTATTCACTTGCTATGTTTATTTTGACATTAGTAGATAGTAAATATGTGGTTAATACTACGTTATTTAAAACTGCTTTTATTAATATCCTAAACTATAAGTACTATGGTTGGTATATCACCATGTATGTTGGACTAATGCTACTTGCTCCTATAATAAATCTAGCATTCAAAAACATGGATGAATCTACAAGAAAATATGCTATTATAAATATTATTTTAGCTATCTCTATTCCAGTTACTCTTGTAGATTTATTTTCTAATGTTAGATACTCTATATTGGCTCATATTCTACCTAACTGGTGGTATTATACATGGCCTCTTATGTACTACATGATTGGAGTAGTTTTTTCTTACAACAAAAATATTCTAAAAGATTTTTTCTCTAACTCAAAAATTTTATTTTGTATAATTCTTGTAATAAGCACACTATCATATAATTTCTTTGATATACATTTAGAATCTGTACTATATGTCAATATCTTCATCGTAATTATCACAACATGCATTTTTTCATGGTTGCTTAATCTCGATATTAATGTGAATTCAAAACTTAGACCTGCCATCATTTTCGTATCAAATAATACTTTATTAGCCTACTTACTTTCATATATTGTAGACAATATTACATACCCTTTTGTAAATCAGATTACTAATATGAACATGAGGTTCAGTATGTTCCCAATCGTCGTAGTCCTGAACTTCATACTGACTATAATACTTGTTATAATTATAAGAATTATCTTATCAGCATTTTCTAAATCTATAAAATTTGTGAAAAGGTAGTTTCACATTATTGTGAAATTATCTTTTTGTTAGTTTATCAAGCATTACCACAAAAACCTCGAATCCAGTTTCCCTAGATCCGAGGTTTATCAATTAATCTAAAATATCGTACTAGAATTTTAAAAATTATTGTCTCTTGAACTCTTCAATAAGTGAATACATATGATTTATAATATGATATTTCTCAAAACCTTCTCTTTGATCATTAAACATATATAACATATGCCTTCCATTTCTCTTGGTTAACAATATATTTTTTTCTATAAGTTTATTAAGGTATTTTATGGCGGTGCTCTTAGCAATATCCAATTCCTTTTCTATTTCTAGTCTTAAGCACCATTTATTTTTTATTATATATTCCACTATCTTTCTTTCAGTATCATTAGATACCTCTAAGTACTCTAATATCGACATATCCCATAATATAAACCTAAAATAATCAATCTCTTGTGTTACATCTGGAAATCTTAAAGTATACTCCTTAACTGCTTCCATTATTTTTGGGATGCCAGTCCCTGCCTTTTCACAAATATTAACAAGTCTAAAAATTTCTTGAATATAGTAGTTTCTCGGTTCAGAACATCCCCCGGCAAAGAAGTCCTGAATAGATATTCTAAGACCTCCTCCATTTTCAAATACTATCTTATCTGAATATCTGATTACCTGAATTCCTTTAGGGCTTAAAAAGTCACAATGTATGATTGAATTTACCAACGCTTCTCTAATTGCAATTTTCATTTTTGAAGTACTAGTTCGCAACAAACTATCAGTAGATATTTTCGAACTATCATTAATAGTTAAAATAATCTTATTAAATGTATTAAAGAAGAAATTATATAAATTATCCTCACCCCATGTTCCGTCATAAATTAACCTATCGTCATATGAACTACCCAATGATTCTATCGATTTTCTTATATACTCAACGTTATAGTGAGGAAGATATTCCTTTATACTCTCATGTTTTCCAAACACCAATAAACCTGCTAATGTTAAACACTCTTTATTACTCTTTCTATTAGTTTTTAAAACATTAATCTTTTTTAAAAATTCTTTCGTTTCAAGATTATTGAAAGGATGAAACGGATGAATTTTCTTCCATAATCCCCTATATTCTCGAATCGTATTATCATCCAAATCTTCAAGTGTATAATCCTCTAACAACTTGCTATCCGCACTTTCTCTACTTGCATCTCTATACATCATCTGAAGAATATCTTCATCCGCTAAGTAATCTCCTTCCCCTTGTCTTATATATGTTTTAGCAGGATTATTTTTTAAGTATATAGGTTTATTCGTGAATTTTACCGCATCAACCTCAATAACAACAACTTCTTTCCCCTCAACATCAACTACATATACATCCTCTAAAGATAGCACATTTCTGTTTATTTCGTTAGTATTATTCATATGATTAAATACTTCACTTATTATTTTTTTAGAATCTGTAACTCCTGCAATCTCCCCTTTATCCTCATCTATACCTAATAGCAATACTCCCCCATTACTATTAGAAAATGCACAAATTGTTTCTAGCGCTGATTTAGGAAATTTATGTTCCGCTCGCTTGAATTCTACATACTGAGATTCTCCCGTCTTTATATATCTATGTATATCTTCACCATTTATCATTGTATCACCCGTCTTTCTATTCGTCTACGCTCGTATCTTTATCAAATATCATACTTCCTCTTTTATACCACAAACTACTGTAATATAAGTACTTTTCAATATATATATTATGTTTATGATGTACTTTTATTCGTCTACGTATTCGTCTATATACTATACTTTTATTCTACACTATAATAAAGTCCTATACAAGCGATATTTTATTCACTATAAATAACTTTTCCACCACAAAAACCTCGAATCTAGTTTCTCTAGATCCGAGGTTCTGCTCAATATATATTTTTAATCAACTGATAAAAACTTATTTCATCGCGTTGTTATCTATATTTCTTATTCTTCCTTAAACTCTATACCCACTTCTTCTAACTTCACAATAGTTTTTGGACCGATGCCTTCTATCCCTAAAACTTCTTTTTTAGTATAGTTTTTGAAATCTTCTTTACTTCCAATTCCAAAGTTCACAAGATTCCACGCATAATCACCACGGTTAATACCTAAGCTTTGTAAAAATCCATTCATCCATATTCTTTGTCTTTGAATTTTTTCTTTTTCTTCTTTGATTTTTAGTATATCTACAGGGTTTTTCACAAAATATCTAAGGACAGCGTGAATATGCCTTCTTAGGAAATATTCCTTATATCTTATCAACATCTCAAAAAATTCATCATTGTCTTTTAATGTTTTTGGAATAGTTCTTTTTATATTATTGCTATGGTATGAGTCTTTTCCGAAGAATAGTGCCGCATCACGATGTTCTTCTCGTAATCTCTCGAAATAAACTCTCGCCTCTTCTTCATCTCTATCCATGATAGCCGATAGTGTACCTGCAATAAGTAACTCTAAATCTGTAGTATCTTGGAAATATTCCTTAAAAACATCATGTCTACCTAACTCTACACACAATTCTGCTATGTCATATTTTATCGATGTCTTATTGCTTGGATTAGCTATATAAATCAGCGATAATAATTCCAAGCTATCTGCACGCTTATGAGCTTCTTTATACTTTTCTGCAGAAATTGAAAAAATATCTATTAATGCTCTTCCCCAATCAGTTTCCTCTAAATCGACGTTCATCTCAGATGCCAAATGAAAAATAAATTTAAAATTATCTAAAACTTTATCTAAATAAATTACAAAAGGTAGTATAGGCTGTTTTTCTGATTCCTTTTTTATTTCTTTATGATATTTTAATATAATTTCGGAAAACTTTTCCCAATCCGGACCTAGTAATTCAATTACCTGTTCTTTTTTCATATTAGCTTCTTACCTCCTTTTTAAACACCACACCATTCTCTTTTAGTTGTTTTATAGATTTCTTCCCTACACTATCGATTTCATTTAGTAAATATTTTTCTGTAACGTTTAAAAAATCCTCTTTCTTCAATAATCCTTGCTTTTTAAGAGCATTTAACGCCTTATAACTAACATTTTTGAAAATCGAATCTTTTCTCATTGTCTCTACAGATATACTTCTTGCTTTAATTTTTTTATCTAATTGTTTTCCAGTTCTTACATGAGAATTAACCCAAGTTAAATACTCCATCACATAATCAATGAATATAAATTCCATAAATTGTTCTACCTTTGTCTCATTGTGCATCAATCTAGTGAATTCATTTTCATTATATAATTTTTCATTAGATACAAGATCTAGCAATCGCTCAATTTTCGGATTAATATGTTTTAGAGTCGCCATAGTTTCTACAACTTCTTCATCATCCAGCTTTCTAATATCAAATATTAACTTAGCTAATTGTACAAATTCGTCTAATTGTGAGGCAGGTGATAATTTTTTATACAAGCTATAAAACTTATCTGCGGAATCGATTTTTAAATAAGCTATAATAGTATCCGTTAAAATACTATCGAGTTTAAGCTCTCCTTCTTCAAGATTTATCCAAATAAGACTAGCTCTAGGAATTGTACTATACATTCCATTATCTATATAAAATGAAATCAGATGCTCGATAACGACCCTATTAAAATCATTCTTGAAATTAGGATTCCCTACAATTGGATATTTTACAGTTTCAAACTTCAATTCTTCAATATCCTCCATTACTCCAAGCGGCGATTTTTTCTGTTCAGATATCATAAATATATTAGCAAATATATTATAAGGTGATTTTAGATGTGCTTCTTCAATAAACTTCTTATTCCCTGTCACCATAAAATTAGCAAAAAGTTTTAGCGATTCATTAAAATCCAATTGATCTTCTTTATTAATAAATTTTATATTTTTAAAAGTATTTTCTTGTAATTCTGTATATACCAGCTCTATTTCTCTTATCAAGGCGAAATTATTATTCTTTTTTATCGATGGAAATCTTCTTATTTTTTTACCCATAGTACATCCTCTTAATTTTTTATAACATTTTAGTTATATTGTACCATGAATTATTATTTTTTCGTAATTTTTATAAAATATGAGATAATTTCCTCTTTGAATCCTCAATATAACTTACTTCGAAATACTTTATAATATCGCTAACAAGAAAACTCGAATCTAGATTCTCCCAGACTCGAGTTTTAATATTATTTAATTTACATACCCCGGTAATTAGCAAGAGTAATTTAGTTTACATATTCAAAAGAAGAAATACCTTCTTCACAACATAATTACCTTGACACCTTCTGATCTTCTCTACTTAATATTAAAATTCTTAAGTACGATACTAAATGTTGTTAAGTTGTGTAATAATGCTAATAAGTTCGATGGTAATACGTTTATTAATCCTAAGAATATTAGTGAACTATTAATTGATACCGTACTCTTAACGTTGTTACTCATTTGTGAACGTAATATTTTTGAAACATCTGATAATAGCAATAATGAGTTTAGTGAATCTGATTTTAAGACAACATCACTAATTTGTTTTGAAAGATCAGCACTTTCACTCATAACAATACTTACGTCACTTTCCGATAATGCTGCTGAGTCATTTAGACCATCACCTATCATCAGGACACGCCTTCCTTGTTCTTTTTCACTCTTAATGTATTCAAATTTTGTAACTGGCGTCATACTTGTATGTACTTCGTCAAAAGTTACGTCTTTTAAAATTTTCTTGGTTCTAAGTTCACTATCCCCTGTTAAAAGAACTACCTTTTTACCTCTATTTCTAAGCTCGGTTAATACTGCACTAGCTTCGTCTCTTAATGGGATATCTACACAGAAAATTGAGATTAATTTTCCTTTATACCCTAAGAATAATAGGTTGTATTGTTCTTGTTTTTCGGCTATAATTTGTTCTTGCTCATCAGTAACAACTACATCTTCATCTTTTAACAATTGTCTACTTCCGATAACTACTTTCTCTCCGTCGATATGAGATACTATTCCTTTTGAAGCAATGTGATATAGTTCTGTATGCATCTCTTCATGCTCAATTCCATCTTCTTCCGCCTTACTTACTACAGCACTGGCAATCGGATGATAGATATGTTCCTCTAAACACGCTCCAATTCTAAGAACTTCTTCATAAGAATATTCATAAAATGGAAGTACTTCTTGAATATATGGCTTAGATACTGTGATTGTTCCTGTTTTATCAAAAACAAATGTATCTATATCCTCATATTTATCAAGAGTTACTGAATTTTTTACCACAATTTTTTGATCAATTAAGTTTTTTATAGTAGTTAGATATGCTACAGGTGTTGATAATTTCAATGCACATGAATAATCTACTAGTAAAAACGACATCGCCTTCGCGAATGACCTTGTAAATAAATATGTTAGTCCCATAGCTAAGAAGTTATATTTTACTATACTGTCGGCTAATTTGATATACTTGTAATGATATGCATCCTCTCTACTTTCAGAATCTTTCATCAGTTGAATTAAATGTTGGATACGACCATTAACTTGTGGATTTTCAACTTTTAGCTTAATCTCACCGTTAACGACTATCGTGTTAGAATATACCTCATCTCCAATATTCTTCACAATCGGGAAACTTTCTCCTGTCAATGAACTTTCATCAACACTAGCTCCGCCACTCATCACAATACCATCAAATAGAATTTCATTTCCTTCTGAAACTAGAATTATATCGCCTTTTTTCACCTCTGCACAAGTTATTTTTCTATTACCTTCTTCTTCAACAAGCCAGATTTCTCTATCCATAGAAGTTAGGCTTTGTTCTAATACTTTTACAGACTTTTTCTCAGACCAGTTGTTTAGAGCTTCTCCTAATTCCAGGATGAACATAATAGAACTTGCCGTTTCACGAGCTCCCGTCGCTAATGAGACTAGGATTGCTGCAGAATCGAGTGTTTCCATGGTAACTTGCTTACGACCTAGTAATTTTAGCGTATCTTTTAAATACCCTGATGCTTTCCACCATGTGTGAACAGCTCTTAGTGGTAGTGGCACAAATAATTTAGACACCGCACGCCAAAAAATGGCATCTACAATTATTGAATAAGGACTTTCTTCAGCTACTACAACTGGATTTTCATAACAGTCCTTAACTCTTTCTTTATCTACTAGTTTAAAGAATTGTTGTAGACAAGTGTTGCAACCATCTTTAAACATAACAACAAAAGTGTACTCATCTTGATAAAAGTCCACTTTTTGTATGTTTTCGATTTTTGATGCCTGTTCTTTAAAATATACTTTTACATCTGGTGTCAAGCGAAAATCAGCTCTAACTCTCGCTCTCGCACTAGAAAGATGTAGTATTTTAAAATCCATCTTATTTTTCCTCTAATTCTTGAAGATTGCTTTCTCTTTTTTCTTTTTCGTATAAGTCTTTAGCATCCGCTACTACATCATCAGCATGTTGCTTGATATTAGATACTGTTCCTTCTACTCCATCTTTTGCTTTATATAATTTTGATAAAACAACTGAGTATCCTTTCTTCGCATCTTTACTTGCTAGAAGTTTAAGACCTAAAGTTCCGAATGCTACTCCTCCTGCGAATACTCCTGGTGTTTTAAGTGCTGCTTTTGCTACTTTTAATGCTTTGATTGACATATTCAATTCCTCCTTATATACTTTATATTTATATTATTATATCACTTTACAAATTATATGTAAATCCTAATATATCAAGCTTTTCACTCTTTCACTTAATATTTCTTAACTTATATTTTTCAATTTTTTTCACTTCCCCCTCTGCCTTGTATAATCAAAAATTCAATGTTTTATTCTAACTTAACTACTTTTTGAAAATTTGCATTATCTTACAGTTTTACAATATATTTCACCTATATTTTATAATAATTTAACTCTAAAAACACCATATCTCATAAATTTTCACCAGGAAAACTTAAATTTCCAAAGAAATATTTCTTCTCTTTACTGTAGTGAACAAACTTGTTTATTAATGTAAGATATATCATTATTTTTTATTATTCACTCAATTTTCAATCGTATCATACTGCATATTTGAATAATGAATTAATAATATTCAAATAAATATTTTTATCAACTCAAAACTTAATTTATGTTATAATAACAATGTTGGAAAAAGTGATGAACCCAAGACAATCGAGGCACTTTTGAATTAAAGAAAACATGAAAAAAAGTGATTTGTACTGTCTATAGTTATTAATTTTGAATAAAAAAATGATTCGTACTATGTTTACATATTGCTTTTGAATCAAAAAATATTATTAAGAATTCAAAACAGTGATTCGTACTAGGCTTACGCACTACTTTTGAATAAAATAATTTATTAAAATAGATAAATAAGGAGAACCCTATGATTTATATTATTGGACTTGGACCTAATGATAGTTCAAACATTAAGGAAAATATTAAACAACTTTTACTAGATAACACTAATGCAAAGGTTATCGCGCGTACTAAGGAGCATCCTGCGATTTCTTTCTTGGAGGAGAATAATATCGCGTTTGAAACTTGTGACAGATTTTATACAGAAAGTGAAAATTTCGAAAATACATATAACGGCATTGCGAATTATATTCTTGAAGTTGCCGAGGCTAACGATGTAATGTATCTTGTTCCTGGGCATCCTATGGTTGCTGAGCTAACTACT
>ERZ773018.1390-NODE-1390-length-12993-cov-21.007575_pt1 | contig 12993 bp, 9 predicted proteins | sample MGYA00580840_ERZ773018 | MGnify/ENA primary metagenome ERZ773018 (study PRJEB29015, sample SAMEA2738125) | human oral metagenome | biome: human oral; feature: human-associated habitat; material: saliva | place: China | collected 2256 ... | reverse complement strand
GCTCGGAGTGGTCGATCTCGAAGCCCGCCCGTGCCCTCCGGGCCCTACGGCACCCTCCACGCTGGCTGTCCATGGTGTCTGTGCCAAGCTGCACGAAGAAGTGCTATGCTGGCACCAGTAGGGGTCAAGAAGGCAGTCCACCCTATGTGCTTTGCACCGGACAGCCGCAGCGCCCTACATTGAGGACATTCTGGCAGCCCCTTCGGGCAGCTGGGATGTCCTCACTTTTTATCACTGTCTGTTATCGGCCTTCGCCGCCACGATTAGTCGGTGATAGCGCTTGTCCATCGTTGCTTTGTGTGACGGACTCGCGATTGCTTGACGTGAAACATGTGGGCCCGGGAGGACGACAGTCCTTCCGGGCCCAGTGCGTCACGCAGGGGAGCGTTCGTTACTCGCCGTCAACAGGCGCGTTTGCGCCAACGTCAACGGCATCGCCCGACGCGGCGCCACCAGCAACAGCGTCGCGCTCGGCGGCCACGCGGCCACCCGCCACAAAATCAACGATGTCCGCGCACAGCTGAGCGAACGACGAGTCGTCCAGAGCATCCGCAGCCTGGGGCAGCAGCGACGTGTCCGTCATGCCTGGAGCCACATTCGCGTCAATAAACCAGCAGGTACCCTCGTCGTCAACCACGAAGTCCATGCGCGACAGATCGCGCAGACCCAGCGTCGTATGCGCCTCGACGGCAGCCGCCTGCAGGTCCGCGAGCGTCTCAGGGGAGAGGCGAGCAGGAACAAAGTAGACAGCCTCGTCCGTCGTGTAGCGAGCATCGTAATCGTAACGGCCATCATCCGTCGCAATCTCGACAGGAGGCAAAGCCACGGGCCCACCCTCCAGGTCCACCACCGACACCGCCACGTCACGACCCTCGATGCGCTGCTCAACCATCAGACGCTGCCCATACGCGAACGCATCCACCATCGAGCGACGCAGCTCCTTCGCGTCATGCGCCGTCGAAATACCCAACGCCGAACCGCCATCCGTCGGCTTAATGACGACAGGGAAAGACACGGACCTCTCCAACGCGGACAGCACGTGAGACGCGCCCAGCTGGCGGAAAATCGCCTGCGGCAGCGTCACCCAGCCCGGCGTTGCAAGCCCCGCGGAACCCAGCAGCGCCTTAGCCGTCGGCTTATTCGACGCGAGCATCGCCTGCACCGCCGAAGACCCCACGAAAGGCACGCCCACGGACTCCAAGAAGGACTGCAGGGACCCATCCTCACCAATCGAACCGTGCACGAGAGGCCAAATGACCTCAGGATCAAAAGACTCAATCGCGCCCGCCAAAGATGCATCCACGTCAGAGATGACGACCTCATAGCCCGCCTGCGTCAGGATGTTGGCGACGCGACGACCAGAACGCACCGACACGTCGCGCTCGTGCGTCAAGCCGCCCGAGATGATGAGAACTTTCGTAGCCATAATGTGTTACTCCTTGGGAACCTTAACGGGCGGACCCGGCCCCGGCCTCGTCGATCGAGGCGGTGCCGAACATGTCGACCATTTCCTTCTCGGCGTTGACGACCGTCGACAGGCGACGCACGCCCTCGCGGATGTCCTCGGGGGTCGGGTAGCAGAAGGACAGGCGCAGGTGGTTCGAGCCCGATCCGTCGTAGAAGAACGCCGTACCCGACACGTAGGCGACCTGGGCGCGCACTGCGCGAGGCAGCATCGACTTCGCGTTTAGGCCCTCCGGCAGCGTCACCCACGTGTAGAATCCGCCGTCAGGCACCGTCCACGAGCACGACGGCATGAACTCCTCGAGCGCCGTCAGCATCGAGCGGCAACGCTCCGCGTACATCGAGCGGAAGGACTTGACCTGACCGTACCAGTCGTAGCTGCCCAGGTAGTCGGCGATCGCCATCTGTCCCACCATCGACGGGCACAGGATCGCGGACTCGAGCGCCAGCACCAGCTTCGCGCGGATCGCGTGCGGCGCATACGCCCAGCCGATACGGAAGCCGGGGGCGAACATCTTTGAGAAAGAACCCAGGTAGACGACGCCCTCGGGGCTGTACGAGGCGATGGCCGGCAGGGGATCGTTGTGGAAGCCGAGCAGGCCGTAGGGGTTGTCCTCGACGATGAGGATGTGCTCGCGCAGGCAGATCTCCGCGATGACCGGGCGACGCTCGGCGGACAGCGTCACGCCGGCGGGGTTGTGGTAGTTCGGGATGATGTAGATGAACTTGATCGTGCGGCCCGAGGCGCGCACGTCGCGGATGGTCTCCACCAGGGCCTCGGGAATGATGCCGTTCTCGTCCATGGGCACGTGCACGACGTCCGCCTGGCGCGCGCGGAAGACACCCAGCGCGCCGACGTAGGAGGGGGCTTCGGCGAGGATGACGTCTCCGGGGTTCACAAAGAGTTCGGTGACGAGGTCGAGGGCCTGCTGGCTACCCGTCGTGACGACCACGTCGTCCGGGTCGGCGCCGACGATGCCGTCGTATGTCATGACCTCGGTGATGCGTTCGCGCAGCACATCCCAGCCCTGGCCGTTGCCGTACTGCATGGCCTGCGCGCCGTGGTTGCGGATGAGTTTCTCCGCGGAGGCGGCGAGCTTGTCGAGCGGCAGGTCCTTGAGGTTCGGCATACCGCCGGCGAGGGAGACGACCTCGGGGCGCGACACGACGGAGAAGAGCGCGCGGATCTCCGATGCTCGCAGGTTGTGTGCGCGGTCCGCGTAGGCGTCGAACCAAGGGTCGAGGCGGTTCCCCTGCGTGGGCGTGCGCCCGGACGAGGCCGGGGTCGCTCCATTGGTCGAAGGCTGAGTCAAGGCATGCCATCCTTTGCATGAAGTCACGTTGAACGTATAGGACAAGTGTGCCACTTTCCAGGCCATACGGGGTGACGAGGCTCGGGTGGCGGTCACATGTTTCACGTGAAACATTGGTTGTAGTGTCGCTGGTGTTCCGGGCGCCGTGTGGTGTGTTGGCGGGCCGGGCTGCTTGGTGTGCCCGTGGGCGGCGGCCCGCCCGCGAGCCGTCCGCGCGGCGAGCTTCGCTCGGCGCGTCGGCTCGAAGCCCGGCCAGGCCCCGCCACCGCCCACGGGCACCGCAGCCAGGCCCTCCGGTCCCTCCGGCGCCCTCCACACCGGCGGCACCTGGTGTGCTGGCCCGCCCTGGCCCTGAATCTGCCCACCGGCACTGCGTCCGGGTCCAGCAACCCAGGTGGGCCTCGTGGTGTCCTCTGCGCTGCATCGCCGGTCTCTAACTATGGGCTCCACGGCGTGGCCAGCAACCGTGGAATATCCCTGTGGCGATGCGTTGGTCGAGCGCGTAGTGGGGGAGCGGTGCCGCGTGCCCGCGACGGTATGCAAAAAGTCCGCAGCCCATGCGGGTCTGCGGACTTGCTTGGAACTCCGGCGGCGCCGGAATTCGATCAGTGGCGGTCAGCCTTCACGATGTACTTGGCGTCGGCGAGCTCGTTGAGCTGGTCGATGTGGGCCTGGGCAACCATGACGTCGATGGTGGAGAACATAGCGGGCTCCTCGTGGGATCGTGTATTCAATGGTGTGTTCCTGCTTGGCGAGGCCGGGGATCGCCCGGCGGGTCTCGCGCGAGGAGCGTGCCAACGCGGGTGGCGTCGGCGCGACCCTGCGTGTCAAACAAGAAAAGCGCCGGACCAGCTTGGCAGCTTCGTCAGGCGCTTGATAGTTATAGTTTATCCCTGCCAAAACGCTCAATCAACCGTTCGGCCAGTAATTTAGATCGCACCAAAAATCAAGCAATTGCAAAGCAAAGTGGCTGTGTGCATACCATCCACTCAAATGTGCGCAGGCCATCACAATTCCTCTGTCGTCTCGGCTGTGATCGTTTACAGATCACAAATTTCATAAGTTTTGATGTCGGTTCGCGCGAGTTCATCAAGCGTTGGTGTGAGAGCATAGCTCGCTTCTGTGAGCGGCGCGGATGCAGCGGTGATTGAAGCGGGGGAGTGGGCTTCGGGATCTGCGAAGTGCATGGCGAGGTGCAGCGGTCGGCTTCCGAAGCTCATCACCAATTTCGCACGTAATTCGGTGGTCAGACAAATGAGCAATGGCGAGAAAACCGCAGAATTCCAACGATATGAGTTCAAAGTTTGAAAGAGTAGTGAGGGAATTACGTGCGAAATTTAGGGGAGGGGAATTGCATGCGAAATTGGGGTGGGAGAGTGGTGTTCATCGAGGCTTCGGGACGTCATCAGAGCCCTTGCCTATAGTGTCTGGCTGCACTTGAGGCCGACCCTCATGAAGGGGATGGTCTGCGATCAACAGTTTCGGGTTCTAGAACTTTGCGCAGCACGGATCGCAGGCATAGAATGATAACGATTCTCATTCATACGTGCGTACCTAGAGGACCCCCTCCATGAACCCCACGACATACCGGAACCCGGGCCGCGCAGCTGCCCGGGCTTTCGCCGCAATGGCCCTCGCGGCCACCTCCTTCCTCGTGCCCGGAGCGGCACACGCCGACGAGGCCACCGCAGAAACCGAGGCCACCAACACGGCCACCAACATGACCACCGAGGCCTCGACCTCCAACGCCGCCGATGCCACAGCAGACGCCGCGACCTCAGGTAGCGACACAACACGCGCAGAAACAACAGGCACCGACTCTGCCGACGCGGCCACGGCCTCGTCCGAGGCCGACGCGACCACCTGCGCCGTCATGCGCACCGCCCCCGCCGGCACCACGGCCACCCTCGACCGCGGCCACGCCGACATCTTCGACCTCACCTCCGACGCGTCCGGCGCCCTCACCCTGCGCATCAAGGAAGACGCCACCGGCTCCGGCGTCATGCGCGAACCCGAGCAGACCCTCCTCGCCGTCAACAAGTCCACGCTCACCCAGATCCCCGCCTCCGTCCGCCAGGCGACCGGCGCGCCCGCCGCCGCCTACCTGCTCGGCCAGACCGGCGACAACCAGGCGAGCGTCCTGTGGCCCGGATGGGACACCCTCGGCATCGCGGCAGGCGGATACGACGCCGCGCGCTTCCACATCTCCTACACGGGCCCGGCCGATGGGCGCATCTACGCCTTCACCTCCAGCTTCACCGAGGGCACCAAGGCGGTCACCAATGATGGCAGCTTCGACCTGGCGCCGGGCGGCGACGACATCGACCAGCCCTACGCTGCCCACAAGCACGTCAACTGGCTCTTCACGCGCGCCGGCCGCTACACGCTGACCGTCCAGGCCAGCGCGTGGACCCCAGGCAACACCGGCGCCGCCAACGCCCAGTCCGCGGCCCGCACCTACACGATCGACGTCGCCGACGAGGCCTCGTGCCTCGCCGAGGCCGGAGCGGCCCCCTCCACCGACCAGGCGCAGACCGCCCCCGGCAGCGCTGCGGGCGCGGGGACCTACCGCTTCCGCTTCGTCATGGGGGACAAGGACCTGACTGAGGACCGGGTCTTCGTCGTCGGCTGACTCCGATTGGCCGTGGCAGCGGCCCCGGCAGCGCCGGGTGCTCGCCGGCGTCGGAGCTCAGGGAACCTGGAGGGCTCAGGCGTAGCGCTCGACGACGGAGATCTCCGCCAGCCGCGACAGCCCATCGCGCAGGGTCCGGGCCCGCTGGGCGCCGACGCCCTCGACGGCCTCGAGCTCCTCGATGGTGGCGCCGAGGACCCCCTGCAGGGACCCCCACTGCTCGACGACGGCGCGCGCCGTCACCACGGGCAGGCGCGGGATCTTGGACAGGATCCGCAGGCCGCGCGGGGAGACCTGAGCGTCCAGGTCCTGGCCGTCGATGCCGCCCAGTCCCATGGAGCGCGCCACCATCGCCAGGTCCAGGAGGGCGGGGGAGCCCACCCACTTCAGGCGCGCATCGACGGTGGCCGTGTCCAGGCCCTCGGGCAGGTAGTCCTCCAGGAGGAAGCCGTGCTCGGCGAGCAGGCCCCGGGTGAGCTCCTCGACCTGGAGGGCCAGGAGGCGCCCGTCGGTGCCGAGCTCCAGGACGTAGGAGTCGATGTCGGCGGAGATGCGGCGGACCATCTCCATGAGCTGGAGCACCGAGGTGACGTCACGGACGGTGACGAGGTCCTCGATCTCCAGGGAGTCCAGGCCGGCGGAGGTCTGGTCGAGGCGGGCCTTGTAGCGCTCCAGGGCGGACAGGGCCTGGTTGGCGCTGGCCAGGATCGACTCGCTGGGCTCCAGGACGTGGCGCTTGCCGTCGACGTACAGGGAGATGATCCGCATCGACTGGCTCACGGAGATGACCGGGTAGCCGGTCTGGCGGGCCACGCGCTCGGCGGTGCGGTGACGCATGCCCGTCTCCGAGGTCTGGATCGAGGCGTTGGGCAGCAGCTGGACGTTGGCGCGCCGGATCCGGGCGGTGTCCATGTCGACGACGACGCCGCCGTCCATCTTGGCCAGCTCACGCAGGCGGGCGGCGGAGAGCTCGACGTCCAGGTGGAAGCCGCCTGAGGAGATGGCCTCGACCACCGGGTCGAAGCCCAGCACGATGATCGCCCCGGTACGTCCGCGCAGGATCCGCTCCAGGCCGTCGCGAAGGACGGTGCCGGGAGCGACGAGCGCAAGCGTCTCGTGCAGCTGGCCAGCGGCCTCGATCATCATCTCTCCTGATCTCGCGGTGTCCTGGGGAAGGGATCGCATCGTGTGCCTGCCGGGGCATGGACCGCGCTAGGGACCTTCGGGTCTCACAACGCCCAGGTGAGCGCATACCCCGGTGCTCACGCCTCCATGGTATCGGCAGGCGGGCCGACCTTCGGAGAGGGCCTTCCCACACTGGACCAGTTGGTCTGTTGGCGGCGCCCGGCCGATCCATGACGGTCACGTCACCTGCTCGGCTCCCGTGGCCGCCCCTGGTCCCGGCGTTGTCTGCGTTTGCCAGTACTGCCTCCACTGCCTGTGCTGTCTGTGCTGCCCATGGTGACTGTGCTGTCCTGTCAGCCGCGTGGGAGTGCCGCCCCCATGGCCTCACCCACGTGCGCGACCGGCAGCACCTGCATCCCGGCGACCTCGCGCAGCTCGGCCGAGCCCGCCAGCGGCACGATCGCCCGGTCGAAGCCGAGACGGGAGGCCTCCGCCAGGCGCCGCTGGATACCGACAGTGGCCCGCACCTCACCGGTGAGCCCCACCTCGCCGAAGGCCACGAGGCCAGCAGGTGTGGGCAGGTTGCGCGCGGCCGAGACCACGGAGATGGCCACCGCCAGGTCCGTGGCCGGCTCGACGGCGCGGGCCCCGCCCACGGTGGAGACGTAGACGTCCGCGCTGGAGGTGTCCACCCGCAGTCGGGCACTGAGGACGGCCAGCGCCATGGCCGTGCGCGAGTGGTCCACCCCGGAGGTGGTGCGCCGCGGGGAGCCGGCGTTGGTGGGGGCCACCAGCGCCTGGATCTCCACCGGCATGGGGCGGCGCCCCTCCAGGGTCACGGTGGCGCAGGTGCCCGGCACCTCGGAGCGGGCGGCGGACAGGAACAGGCCCGAGGGGTCCGCCAGCCCCACGATGCCCCGCTCGCCCAGGTCGAAGCAGCCGACCTCATCGGTGGGGCCGTAGCGGTTCTTGACGGCCCGCAGCAGCCGCAGGCGGGCGTGACGGTCCCCCTCGAACTGGGTGACGACGTCGACCAGGTGCTCCAGGACCCGGGGCCCGGCGATCCCGCCGTCCTTGGTCACGTGCCCCACGAGCAGCACCGGGATATTGCGCTCCTTGGCCACCGCGATGAGTGCGCCGGCCACGGCCCGCACCTGGGTGACGCCCCCGGCACTGCCCTCGACCTGCGCCGAGGCGATGGTCTGAACCGAGTCCACCACCAGCAGGGAGGGACCGGCCGCCTCCACGTGCCCCAGCAGGGCCCCCAGCTCGGTCTCCGCGGCCAGGAGCAGCCCCGGATCCAGGGCGTCGATGCGCTCGGCCCGCAGCCGCACCTGCGAGGCCGACTCCTCACCGGTGACGTAGAGGACCGGCCCGTCCCCGCGCTCGCGCGCCACGGCGGCGGCCTTCGCGGCGACGTCGAGCAGCAGCGTGGACTTGCCGACGCCGGGCTCGCCGGCCAGCAGCACGACGGCGCCCGGCACGATCCCGCCGCCCAGGACCCGGTCCAGCTCACCCACCCCGGTGGGACGGGCCCTGGCCTCCGTGGCGCTGACCTCCCCGATGGGGCGGGCGGCCACGGTCGGTCGCACGGCGCCTGCAGCGCCCAGGGCCCCGCCGGCGCCCCCACCCGGGGAGTCGGAGACCTGAGTCTCCTCCAGGGTTCCCCACTCGCGGCACTCCCGGCACTGGCCCATCCACTTGGGGCTGGACCAGCCGCACTCCGTGCAGCAGTAGGAGACCTTGGGGGCCTTGGGACTCTTCGATGCGGGCATGACCGGAGAGTATCGGGCCCCACCGACATCTATTCAGACCTCGACATCGGCGTCCTGCGGGCCTCAGTAGCCGACCGGGCCGCTCTGCCCAGGCTGCCCTCCCTGACCGTGGGGCTGCTGGTTCTGGGAATCCTGACCGTACTGGCCCGACGGCGGCACCTGGCCCGGCTGCTGCTCGCCGTGCGGGGCCTGCTGCGGAGCGGTCCGAGCTGCCTGCTGGCCGGGCACCTGGCCGTAGCCGGTGCTCTGCGGCGCCGTCGGCTGGGCTGCCGGCTGTCCGTACTGGGGCTGTCCGTACTGGCCCTGCTGAGGGACCTGCCCTCCCTGGAAGTACGGGGCCGCGTAGCCGGGTACCAGGTGGGGAGACTTCTTGGCCAGGGCCGCGTCGGCGAATCTGCCGATCGCCAGAGCGCCGACAACGGGAAGAATGAAGACCAGGTAGGGGATGCGCACCCTCCCCTCGGCGTTCGTGATGATCCCGATGAAGATCGCGATGTCGATGACGACGCCGATCACGACCATGATGGTCATGATGAGGTAGTAGTAGCGCGTGCGCAGGGGCTGGTCCTTACCGGAGTCCTCGCTGTCAGGGATCTGAGGGTCGTTCTGGGCGGGTTGCTGTGCGCTCATGAGAGACGGCCTTTTCTGTATTCGGGGATTGGTGTCGCAGTGCGCCAGGTGGCGCCACCGGTCCCAGCCTGCCCACAATCGACCGTCAGGTCACCCCCTCCTCATGGGGAGGGGTACCCCCGTGACATGTGCTCCTCTCATGCCGAGCCGGGCACCTCTCGCGTGGCCCTACAGAAAAACCGTAGGACGACTCGAAAGATGCCCGGCTCGGTGGCGGTGGGGCAGTGGGGGTCAGCCGCGGGTGCGGGCCAGCGCCTGGCGAGCCCGCGCGGCGACGTTGTCCCCGGTGAAGCCGTACTCCTCGAACAGGGCGGTGCCGGGGGCGGAGGAACCGTAGTGGTCGATGGAGACGATCTCGCCGGCGTCGCCGACGATCTCGCGCCAGCCCAGGGCGATCCCCGCCTCGATGGCGACCCTGGCGGTGCCGGCCGGCAGCACCTGCTCCCGGTAGGCGGCGTCCTGCTGGGCGAACCACTCCAGGCAGGGGGCGGAGACCACCCGGGTGGGGGTGCCCTCCTTCTGGAGGATGTCCCGGGCGGCCACGGCCACGCCGACCTCGGAGCCGGTGGCGATCAGGACGACCTCGGGTGCCGTCTGCTGCCCATCGGCGTCGGCGGCTTCGGCCAGGACGTAGGCGCCGCGGCGCACGCCCTCGGCGGCGGCCGTGGCGGAGGCGCTCACGGTGAGGTTCTGACGCGACAGGGCGATGCCGGCCGGCTCGTCGTGACGGCGCAGGATCTCGGCCCAGGCCGCGGCGGTCTCGTTGGCGTCCCCGGGGCGCACCACGGACAGGCCGGGGATGGCGCGCAGCGCCGCCAGGTGCTCGACGGGCTGGTGCGTGGGGCCGTCCTCGCCGACCCCGATGGAGTCGTGGGACCACACGAAGACCGGGCCGATCCCCATGAGAGCCGCCAGGCGCACGGCCGGGCGCATGTAGTCGGAGAACACCATGAAGGTGCCCCCGTAGGGGCGGGTGAGCCCGTCCAGGGCGATCCCGTTGAGGATCGAGCCCATGGCGTGCTCGCGCACACCGAAGTGGAGGGTGCGCCCGAAGGGCCCGTCGCCCTCGGACTGCGCCAGGGCGGCGGGCAGGAAGGAGGGCTCGCCGGCCATGGTCGTGTTGTTCGAGCCGGCCAGGTCCGCCGACCCGCCCCACAGCTCGGGCACCACGCCGGCCAGGGCGGAGAGCACCTTGCCCGACGCCGCACGGGTGGCCAGCGATTCACCCACCTCCCAGGTCGGCAGGGCCTCCTCAAGGCCCTCGGGCAGGCGGTGGGCCTCAAGGCGCTCCAGCAGCGCGGCACCGGCGGGGTTGGCCTGCTGCCAGGTCGCGAAGCGCGCGTCCCAGTCCGCTCGGGCGGCCCGGGCGTTGTCGGCGGCCTGCTTGCGGGCGTGGGAGACGACGTCCTCGGGCAGGATGAAGCTCTGCTCGGGGTCCAGGCCCAGGGCCCGCTTGAGCCCGGCGACCTCCTCGGCCCCGAGCTTGGAGCCGTGGGAGGACTCCTGGCCCTGCTTGGTCGGGGAGGGCCAGGCGATGATGGTGTGCAGGCGGATCAGCGACGGGCGCGCGCTCTCGGCGCGGGCCGCCACGATGGCCTCGTGCAGCTCCTCGAGGTTCTCCGCGTAGCCGTCGGGGCCGGTGCGCCAGTCGACGTCGAGCACCTGCCAGCCGTAGGCCTCGAAGCGGGCCGAGACGTCCTCGGTGAAGGCGATGTCCGTGTTGCCCTCGATGGAGATGTCGTTGTCGTCGTAGATGGCGATGAGGTTGCCCAGCTGCTGGGTGCCGGCCAGGGAGGCGGCCTCCGAGGACACGCCCTCCTGCATGCAGCCGTCGCCCAGGACCGTGTAGACGAAGTGGTCGAAGACCGACTCGCCCAGCGGGGTGCTGGCGTCGAGCAGCCCGTGCTCGCGGCGCGCCGCCATGGCCAGGCCCACCGCGTTGGCGAAGCCCGCCCCCAGCGGGCCCGTGGTGGTCTCCACCCCGGGAACCTCTCCGAACTCGGGGTGGCCCGGCAGGCCGGCCGGAGAGCGGAAGGCCGTGAAGCCCTCCAGGTCGATGTCGTATCCGGCCAGGAACAGCTGGATGTACTGCACCAGCGAGGCGTGCCCGATGGACAGGACGAACCGGTCCCGTCCCAGCCACCCCGGATCCGCCGGGTCGTGGACCATCTCACGCTGGTAGAGCAGCCACGCCACCCCGGCCAGGGAGATCGGCGTACCGGGGTGGCCCGACCCGGCCTTCTCCACGGCGTCGGCGGCCAGGGCCTTGGACACCGCGATGGTCTGACGGTCGAGGTCGGTGAGCAATGGCTCAGTGCTCATAACTGAGGACTCCTTGTGCATGAGGGTGCGTCTTGCTCGCGGCCACGGGCGCCGTGACGGTGGTGCATCGCGGTGCCTCCGCGGGCGGGCATCAAGGGTGATCCTTCCCGCTTCCGCGGGGGCGGGCAAGTACAGGCGTGAGTGCGTGTGTCTTTCACACTCGGGGGCTTGTTCCCGCAGGCGGGTGCTCTTGCCCGTAGATTGGGCCGCATATGGGTACAGCAAGAGGGCGCGCGGCGCCGCCGGCGGAGCGCGGGAGCGCTTTGGAGCAGATCGACTCCCGGCCCCTGACGGGCCATCAGCGAAGCATCATCGCTCTGGCGATCGTCGCCAACATCTCTGAGTTCTTCGACATGTTCCTCATCGGCTTCGCCGTCGTCCAGCTTCAGAAGGAGTGGAGCCTGGGCGGCTTCGAGACCGGTGTCATCCTGGCCTGCTCCGGGTTGGGGACGGTCCTCGGATCGGTCATGACCGGATGGGCCGACGACGCACCTTCTTCTGGTGCATTCTGCTCTTCACCGTCTTCACCCTGGCCTCGGTGTTCACCCCCACCGGCTGGTGGATGATGCTGGCCCTGCTGCGGGTGCTGGTCGGAGTGGGCGTCGGGGGCCTCAACATCGTCTCCATCCCCTACGTCCAGGAGTTCGTGCCCACCAGGCAGCGCGGTCTGCTGGCCGGACTGGGCTCGGTGTTCATCCCGCTGGGGCTCTTCCTGGGCTCCCTGGCGCAGCGGGTCCTGCACGACAACTGGCGCGGCCTCATCGCGCTGGGGGTCCTCCCGATCCTCCTGCTGGCATGGATCCGGATCGTCCCCGAGTCGCCCCGCTTCCTGCTCTCCCACGGCCGCGAGCGCGAGGCCCGCGAGTCCATCGCCTGGGCCCTGGAGCTGAGTCCCGACGACGTCGGAGCCCTGCCGCCGGTGCGGACCGGGCCGCGCATCGCCTACGGCGAGCTGCTGCGCAAGCACCTGCGGCCCCTGCTCATCGTCTCGGTCGGCTCCTTCTGCTTCATCCTGGGCTCCTTCACCGTGCAGTCCTGGGGGCAGACGCTCCTGGAGGTCGGCTTCACCGACATCGGCGCCGACGCCGTGGGGACGCTGTTCATGGGGGTCTCCCTGGTGGATCTGCTCGGCCGCCTGGCCTCGGCCTGGCTCGCCGACCGGATCGGGCGGCGCTGGACGTTGTTCTCCTTCGGGATCCTCGGGGCGCTCGGAGCGGTCATCGTGGCCTTCTCCGCCCACTGGGAGACCTCGTGGATCGTCTTCTTCACCGGCATCTGCATCACGATGGGCTTCGGCGACGGCGCCTTCGGGATCCTCAACGCCTTCGGCGGCGAGCAGTTCCCCAACGGTGCCCGGGGCACGGGGCTGGGCCTGGGATACGGCATCGGCGCGAGCGCCAAGATCCTCGGGCCCCTGCTCATGGGGGTGATGATCGGCTCCGGCAGCCTTCAGGATCTGGCGCACCCGCTGGCGGCCGTCTTCCCGGCCTTCCTCTTCTTCGCGGTCATGCTGGTCCTGGGAGGCCTGGTCTACCTGCTGGCCCGCGAGACCAAGGGTGAGAGCCTCGAGGACATCTGAGTGCCCGAGCGCTTCGGGGGCGTCAGTGGTGGCGAGCTCAGGACTTCCAGGCGGTGGCCGGGTAGAAGGCGCTCTCGTTGCAGAACCCGTAGGGCGTCACCGTCACTATCTCGTGCTGGCCGCCGGTCCTGGACTGTGAGATCACCTCGCCGG
>ERZ773018.1387-NODE-1387-length-13005-cov-3.837606_pt1 | contig 13005 bp, 14 predicted proteins | sample MGYA00580840_ERZ773018 | MGnify/ENA primary metagenome ERZ773018 (study PRJEB29015, sample SAMEA2738125) | human oral metagenome | biome: human oral; feature: human-associated habitat; material: saliva | place: China | collected 2256 ... | reverse complement strand
TTGCTCTTGTTGGAGCCGGAAAAATGGGAAAGGGACTTGTTAATCAACTTTCCAGAATTAAAGGTCTTACAAGTTCTGTTGTAATAGATGAAAAGCCTGAAAAAGCTATGGAAGCTCTTATTTCATCCGGTGTTAGAAAGTCGGATATTACTACAAGCGATAATATAAAAATAATTGAAAATTCTATAAAGAATGGAATGTATGTAGTTTCTGATGACTATTCTATTGCTTGTAAGCTACAAGATATTAAAGGAGTTGTTGATGCAACGGGAAATCCTCCTTTTGGAGCAATTTTAGCAATGGAAGCAATTGAAAATAGAAAGCATACAATTATGTTAAATGTTGAATGTGATGCAGTTATTGGACCGTATTTATTCAATTTAGCAAAAAAGAAAAATGTTATTTATACAGGATCTGCTGGGGATGAACCCGGAGCTATTATGGAACTTGCTGATTTTGCTTTAGGTGCAGGGTTTAAACTTCTTGCTGTTGGAAAAGGGAAAAATAATCCGCTTAATCATTATATAACAGAGGATGAAGTCAGAGAGGAAGCAATTTCAAAAGGACTCTATCCAAAAATGCTTGCCGGTTTTATTGACGGAACAAACACCATGATTGAACTTACAAGTGCTGCAAATGCATTAGGTTTTGTCCCTGATGTTATTGGTTGTCATGGTCCAAATACTACACCTGCTGAACTAGCGAAAATTTTTTCTCTAAAGGAACAAGGTGGAATTTTAAATAATTATAAGACTGTAGATTTTGCTTTTGGAGTTGCTCCCGGAGTTTATGCTATCGTAACAAGTGATAGTGATGAAGTTCACGATTTAATGAAATATTTAAAAATGGGTGACGGACCGAACTATGCAATTTATAGACCTTATCACTTAACAAGTTTGGAAACTCCAATTACAATATATAATGCAATTGTTGAAAAAGAGTCAACTATTGTTCCTGCTTGTGGACAAGTTTCAGACACTGTTACAGTTGCAAAGAAAGATTTAAAAGCAGGAGAAATTTTAGAAGGGATTGGCGGCAAATCTGTTTTTGGAACTATAACAAGCCATGCAGATCAAAAAAATAGAAATCTTTTACCAATTGCTATGATTACTAAAAAAACTAAATTAAAAGTTGATGTAAAAAAAGACGAACTGATAACTCTTGATATGGTGGAATTGGATGAGGATCATATTATAACTAAACTTAGAAGAAAACAAGATAAATTAGGTCTTTAGGAGAAAATATGGAAATAATTTTAAAATATAAAAATAGAATTGCAATTGGAATTTCAGTTATTGCAGTTATTATATTGATTATATTTTTAAGTTTTAAATTTTCAGGCAACTCTGATAAAGAGGTAGCTTATGATTTTTCAAAACCTTATACTAAAATCGAATTTATAAAAGATGAAATGTTTGTTTTTGAAAAAAATAAATTTTCAAGATTCAATAAAAACGGAAAACTTAAATTAGAAAAAGAGATTGAAAATAATGGTAAAATTAGAGTTTCAAATGATGTCATCTATTCACTTATGCCTAATGAAATAATTATGTATAGCAAGAATTTTGATGAAATTAAAAGAATTTCATTGGAAAAAGAAATTCAAGATTTTATTATTGAAAATAATAAATTGATTTTAATCAATAATGCGAGTTTTAAAATTTTTGATGAGAATCTGACTGAAATATATTCAAATGAAGATGTTCAAAATCCCGGATATGTAAAATTTTCAAAAAGTAAAAATAATTTTGCCTATACAGATTATGTAAAGTCTGAAAATTCGATTAAGTCAAGATTTCATATTTTGAATGCAAAAGATAAGTCAACTGTTTGTGACTTTACATTTTTTAATGAATTTATAATAGAATTTGGTTTTGTAAATGATTCAGATGATAAACTTTTTGTTGCTACAAATGAAAAGTTATATCTTTTTGAAAAAAATATTATAAAAAATCAATACTATATAAAAAATTTAAAAAATGTTATTTATGATTCAGGGAAAATTTATTTATTTTCTGACGATTTAAAAGTCTTTAATTCTAAGGATTTAAAACTTGAAAAAACTGTTGACATTGGTAATGACTATGTGAAATCTTATATTTTAAGTAAAGATATTCTGCTAGTCAAAAAAAAAGGGTATGTATTGATTGATAAATCCACTTTTAAAACTAAAGAATTTTCAGGTGAAATAGTAGATTCTATTCAAAGTGAAGATTCAGTTTATTTGATTCAAAAAGATAAATACAAAAAAATAAAATAGGAGGGATTTTTTTGGACGAAAAATATTTATTATTGACTTTTAATTCAGTTAATCATACAATGCAATTAGAGAAAGAACTTAAGAATTTAGATAAGAAATTTAAAACAATTCCAACACCAAGGGAAGTAAGTCGTTCTTGTGGTTTAGCTATTTTGCTTGATCCAAGTGAACTTGAAACAGTAAAATCATTAAAAGAAGCGGGTAAAAATGTTGATTACCTTTGGCTTTTTGAAAAGACACAAGATAGAGGAAATGTTGTAACGGAGATAAATATTAATGAATAAGTTTTTTGAAAAATTGATTTATTCGGAATCAATTAGAAGTATAATTATAAAAATAATTTTATCCATAATAGTTTTCTTTTTGGCTAAAATTATAATTTATATTTTTACAAAAGCTTTGACAAATTTAGTTAAAACTTATAAGCAAAATGATTTTAGAAACTCACAAAAGGTAAATTCTATAGTTTCCATTTCATCAAGTGTTTTGAAATATATTATTTATTTTATAGTAATAGTTATAATACTTAGCATTTTTGATGTAAATACTTTATCTTTAATAGCAACTGCCGGAGTTGGTGGTATTATCATTGCATTTGGAGTTCAAAGTATTATAAAGGACTTGTTCAGCGGAGTTTTTATTCTTCTAGATGATCAATATAATATTGGGGATGATGTCAATATTAATGGAATCTCCGGCAATATTATGGCTATAAATATGAGAAATACACAGATTCAAGGTTATGACGGAAGTATAAATACAATATCAAATGGAAGTATAACAACTGTTACGAACTTTAGTAAAAATAATCAAAGATCTGTTGTTACTTTTTGTTTTCCAACTGATGTAGATGTTGAAAAAGTTAAAAAAATCATAAATGATTTTTCGCCAGAATTTTCAAAAAAATATAAAAGTGTAATTAAAGATCCAGTATTTTTTGGAGTTACTGAAACTGAAAAATATTATGTAAAGATTGCTATTGCAATTTGGAGTAAACACTCTACGCAATGGCAAAACGAAAAAAATTTAAGAGAAGAATTGTATAAAAAATTTAAAGAAAAAAATATTGAATTTTTGAAACTTGAAAAGGGTGATAAAATTGTATAAATACAAAGTATCGGACATTGTAGTGCTAAAAAAAGAACATCCCTGTGGCACAAATAGATGGGAGATTTTAAAAACGGGAATTGAAATAAAATTGAAATGTCTAGGTTGTGAAAGGGAAGTTTGGATTAAAAGAATTGATTTTGAAAAAAGACTTAGAAAAGTTGAAATCGACGGAAAACTTTTCAAAGTTGCAAATCTATAAAGGAGGTAAGTATGGATTTTTTAGAATTGGCAAAAAATAGATATTCAGTAAGAGATTTTTCTAGTAAAAAGGTTGAAAAAGAAAAGATTTTAAAAATTTTAGAGGCATGAAAAATTGCACCGACAGCAAAAAATAACCAACCGATAAAAATTTACTATTGTACTGATGATGAAAAGTTAAAACTTTTAAATGAGTCATCTCCTTGTGAATTTAATGCACAACTTATGTTTGTTATAACATATGTTTGTTATAACATATAATATGGATCAATGTTGGAAATATGAAGATGGAATCCCAAGTGGAGTTGTAGATGCTATAATTGTTGCAACACATATGGTTCTTGAAGCTGAAGATTTAGGATTAGGTTCAGTGATGATTAAAGCTTTTAGTTCTGAAATAGTTAAGGAAAAATTTGATATTCCTGAACAAAACAAAGTAGAATTACTTTTATTCATGGGATATAAATCTGATAATGCTATGCCTTCACCAATGCATGAAACTTATAAATCAGACGAAGAATTATTTGAGGAATTAAAAATAAGATAATCGGAAAGGAAAATATATGGATAAAATATTGAATGATTTATTTTCTTTTCAAGATATCGAATATAAAAATTTTAATGCTAAACTTATTCCAACAGTAGATAAAGACTTAATAATTGGGGTTAGAACCCCTGATTTAAGAAATTATGCAAAAAAATTATTTAAAGAAGATGAAAAAAGAACTTTTGAATTTTTAAATAATATTCCGCATAAATACTATGAAGAAAATAATTTACATGGATGTTTAATTGAGCAAATAAAAGATTTTGATTTAGCAATGGAATATACAGAAAAATTTATTCCTTTTATTGATAATTGGGCAACTTGCGACTTATTTTCTCCGAAAGTTTTTAAGAAATATCCAAATGAGACATATAGATATATTTTAGATTGGATAAAAGATGAAAAAACTTATGTTATAAGATACGGAATTGGCCTTTTGCTTTCAAATTATTTGGATGAAAATTTTAAAGATGAACATTTGAAAATTGTTTCAAAAGTAAGGTCCGAAGAATATTATGTAAATATGATGATTGCTTGGTATTTTGCAACTGCTCTAACTAAACAACAAAAGTATGCTATAAAGTTTATAGAAGATAAAAAACGTGATGATTGGACTCATAATAAAGCTATTCAAAAGGCAATAGAAAGCAGAAGAATTACCAAAGAAGATAAAACATATCTAAGAAGTTTAAAAGTTAAAATAGTGAGACAATAAAAAATATTCTGTAATTAAGATTGGGAAGTAAATTTTTAAAGGGACTTTCCAATTTTTTTATTGATAATTTATACGCAATAAAAATATGTTATAATATAGTTATTAAATTATGTTATAGATTTTAAAAATATTTATTTGGGAGGTTTGTATTTATATATGAATAATTTTTTTGAAGCATTGATAGGAGAAAAATCAGAAAGCAAAAATATATTTTCTCCTCTAATTGGAGAATGGGAAATTGAATGGGTTGATGGAAAAGGAACTGAAAAAGAAAGGCATGTAATAGGAGAATGGTTGTTTTCAGAGATATTGAATGGTCAAGGAATTCAAGATGTTTTCATTTGTCCTTCAAGAGTAGAAAGAGCTGTAAATCCACAACCGGATGCTGAATATGGTACAACTATAAGAATATATAACCCTAAAAAGAAAAAATGGGATATTTGCTATTCTTGTTTAGGAAAAATGGTTTGTTTGGAAGCAGAAAAAATAGATGATAAAATTGTACTAGTGAATAAAGAGAAAACAGAGTGTCTTAATCAATGGATATTTTCAAATATTACTCTCGATACATTTCATTGGGAAAGCAAGACGTCTTTTGATAATGGCAAGAGTTGGGTTACAAATGGTGAAGTATTTGCAAAGAGAAAATATTGAATATATAGATTGAATTTAATATGAAAGGTAGTGTAAAAAATTTGGTTTAGTAACTAAGGTTGGGGAGTGAATTTTTAAAAAGTATCCCCTAACTTTTTTATTGCATTTTTTTAAAAATTTTTTACAGTCTCTCAAGGTACGCTGCGCTTTGCTCTTTGACAGAAAAATTCAGTGTTGGTAAAAACAAGTATGCCCTTTAAGAAATATTAGATGGGTTTCTTGTCACATATGTTTGACAACTCTAGAAGTAACATTAACTAAAATTTAGATTTGTATTGACAAAAAAAATTGTTTTTGATATACTAAGATTGGTTAAGATTGATAGTGTTATATAAAATTATTTAATTATATAAAGGCTTGATTTAATTGAGGGAGGTGTTTTTTTGTTTAGAATAATTGCTATTGGAAATCCAGAGTTTCCTTTTAAAAAACTTGATAAAAATATTTTTGAAATTATATACATAATTGATAAAGAACAACATTGTAAAAAAACGTTTGTAACAGGTAATCCTATAATAGTTGTGGATTCTTTTGAGGATAAAAATATTAGGTGGATTATACAAGGTATTTGTAAATATAAACATATAGATGCTATTGTAAACTTTGATGAGAAATATCAATTTTCTATAAATAGTATTATATCTGATTTGGGGTTGAACCATATAAATTTAAACTCTATAGAGATAGCAAACGATAAATTTAAAACTAGGGAAGTTATTTCTAGATTAAATTTAAACAATATTCCATATTCTGAAATAACTAATAAAAATGATATTAAAAAATTTATACAAAATTATGGTTTTCCCATTGTAGTTAAGAGTAAATATGGAACTGGAAGTAAAAATATTTTTTTTATTAACTCTCATGAAGAGCTTAATAGTATACCAGATAATCTTGACGAGAATTTTATTGTAGAAAAATATATACCTGGAGATGAGTATAGTGCAGAATTTATTACGATATATGGGAAACACTATTTAATGGGAATAACTGATAAGTTAACTACAGGTATCCCCAAGTTTGTCGAAATAGAACATATTGTAAATGGTTGTGGTATGAAACAAAAATCAAAGGTAGAAGATACCATTATGCAATTATTAGATGGAATGAGGATTAATATTGGAATTACACATACTGAGTTTAAAATATATGATAATGAAATATATATAATTGAAACTCACGCTCGTCCAGGAGGAGATTGTATAATGGATTTAATAGAAAATATTACAGGAGTTGATCCATATGAATTATTTATATATGTGTTATTGGGAAAAGAAAAGATATATAATGATATGGTTTTAAGATTTTCTAATACAAGTAAAAGTTCAGGTATAAGATACTTAAAACATCCAAAAGGGAAAGTTAAAAATATATGTATAAACAATGATAAAATTGAATTAGAGAATGGATTTGTGAGGATGTATATGCCATATGAAATAGGGAGTTATACTAATTCGTTTGATAGTTCATTTGATAGAGATGGGTGGATTATGGTGATTTCTGATTCCACAGAAGGAGTAAAAAATATTCTAAATAGAATAGAAAGTCAAATAAAAATAAAAATTGATGAAGAGGTATAATGTATGTATATTTTAGGGATAAATGGAAATGTTGGAAGATCGAGTCATGATCCATCAGCGGTTATTATTAAAGATGGGGACATTGTTTTTGCGGCAGAAGAAGAAAGATATAATGGTATTAAACATTCAAATGGATATATTCCTGTACAATCCATAAAAAATGGATTAGATTTTTTAAACATCAAAATAACGGATATAGATTATTTATCAATTCCCCAAGAGACCTGGGGAGAATTATTTGAAACTAGGATTAAGAGTCTTTTTGTTCATTGGTTTGGATATTGTCCAAGTATAAAAAAATTTAATCATCATTTATCTCATGCCGCTTCATCATACTACAGTTCTGGATTTGATAGAGAAGCGTTGGTTTATTCTATAGATGGTTCTGGTGATTCTATATCGTTATCTGCATATTTGTTTAAGAAGGATAGTATAAAAGAAGTTATGATTTCAAAATATCCCAATTCAATGGGGTTGTTTTATTCGTTGATTACTCAATATCTTGGATTTTATAAAAATTCGGATGAGTATAAAGTTATGAGTTTAGCAGCTTTTGGGAAAGATAAATATAATTTAGATAATTTAATTAGTTATGATAGTAAAAATGGGTTGGTATTAAATGAAAAGTTTGTTTCTAGCACAGTTAGTATGCTTAAATATCCACTTTATGGGACTCAGCAAGAGGCTTTTTATAGTGAAAAATTTAGTGAATATTGTAGTAGAAGATTACCATATGAAAATATAGAACAACATCATAAAGATTTAGCAGCATCTTTACAAAATCATTTCGAAAAAATTAATATTAATATATTAAAAGATTTAATAAAGAAAAACAATTGTAATAACATTATTGTTAGTGGTGGTTCTGCACTTAATTGCAAATTTATTGGAGAAATGTTAAAACAACTAAAACCAGATTATTTTTATATTACTCCTTTTCCGGATGATTGTGGGACATCGGTAGGAGCGGCAATGTTAGCTAGTTTAGATTTAGGAATATATCCTAAGAAACTAAAAACTCCTTTTTTAGGAGATAGTTTCGACGTTAGTTATATAAAAAATCTTCTTGATAAAAATTGTATTAAGTATTCTTATTTGGATAATACTTCTAGGTATAAAAGTATAGCTTGTGATATTTATAATAATTTAATAGTTGCAAATTTTAATGATAGAATGGAGTTTGGTCCTAGAGCTTTAGGAAATAGATCTATTTTAGCAAATGCTAAATGTTTAGGCATAAAAGATAAGTTAAACTCTTTAAAAAAAAGATACGATTTTCAACCATTTGCTGTAGCTATAAATCAAAATTTTATCTCAAATTATTTTAATAATTATGGTTATATGTCTCCATATATGAATATTACTTTTGAAGTTAAAGAATCAAAAAAGAAAGAATTGGAGAATATTATTCATTTTGATAATACTATTAGAGTTCAAACGGTTGATAGTAATTTTAGGGAGCTTAATTTAATTATTGATAATTTGTTAAAAATCGCAGATATACCGTATTTAGTTAACACTAGTTTTAATATGAAAGGTAGACCAATAATAAGGACACCAGAGGAAGCAATAGCTATGTTTTATGCTACAGAATTAGATGTTTTATATTTAGGAAACTTTAGAATTTCTAAAAATAGTTAGGAGAAACGGTTTTGAAGGTTTTAATAATTGGAGGGTTGGGTTTTATTGGCTCAAATTTGGCACTAAAACTTATAAAAGAGGGACATGTAGTGTCTGTGTTAGATAATTTTAGTAAGTGTAATTTTAATAATTATGAAGATTTAAAGAGTAAATGTAATATTAAAATTGGGAGTATATATTCTATTGAAGATTTAGAAAAAGCTTTAGATAATGTTGAAATTGTTTATAATTTAGCTTCTCCTCAAATGATAGATTGTCAGAAGAATAGTACAGAATGTTACAACACTAATATATTAGGATTGGAATATTTGTTAGACATTATGTTGAAAAAATCGATAAGAAAGTTGATTTTTTCATCTACTACATCGGTTTATTTGGGAGATGGTATAAATTTTTGTGAGGAAGATGAAATCTTTGCAAATGACAATTATACATTGTCTAAAATGATTGCTGAAAAGATGATTATTGAGTTTTCTTTTAGAACAGGGATTGATTATTGTATATTCAGAAATGCTCCTGTATATGGTCAAAGGCAATTTTTGGGAGATAATGGTTCTGGTATTACAATGAAAATAATGAGCTCCTTATATACTAATAGTTTATTGAATTTATATTCTTATGGTAAACCTAAGAAAGAATTTTTATATGTTGATGATTTGGTTCATTTTTATTATTTGGCTTTATCTAAAGGGAAAGGAGTCTATAATTTGTCTAATAATTTATCAATCCCAATAGTGAATGTTGTTAATAAACTAAAACAAATTACTGGAAAAAGTGGGAATATTAATTATTTAACTGATGGATATGTTTACACTAGATCGTTTTTGAATAATAAATTGATAAATGATTTTGGAAAATTTACTTTTACCATATTGGACGAAGGATTGTTAAAAACTTTGGATTGGTATAAGGAGGTTATTAGTTTTGGCAAATAGAATAAGAGAAATTTTTGAGAGCATTATGAAAGATGAAAATATAGAATGTATTCCCGAAAAGTCATTAAGTTATAAAGATACTTTTAGATTTTCTTCAATATTAAATATAGAGGAAAAATTTGAATATTTTTTTTTAAAAAGTAAGAGAATGTATACTATACAAAAATCTATAAGAACAACTGAAAAAATTTTAGATATCATAGGGAAAGAAGGGGTAGCTACTCCATTAACATATATGATGAGTTTTTTTCTTACGAAAGAAAAAAATTTGGAGTATGCTATGAATTTAACGTTTAGATTTTTTTACGAGATTGGCATTGATAAAGGAAATATTTTTTTGGTAGTTTCTGAGGATATGTTAGAAAATATAAAAACTGAGGATAAGATTATCAAACAAATTTGTGTTGTTGATAAAACCAAATTGTCAACATCTCTGGGAACAAAAGAGTTGCGAGGAGAGTATGTAAAGTTTTATTTTAAAAATTTAAATGGATTTATACCAATTGGAACATTGAATATATTAAGAAAAAAAGATAGCTATGTTGTAGATAGTTCATTTATTTTGGAATGTGATTTAGTGGCGTCTAATTTTGCAAATAGTATATATAATACTGATATTTTTACAAATTCTTATAGACTAATCTCTAAATGGGATAACGTTATTGGTAAGTGTCTTAAGTATAGACTGTTGAGTTTCTTAAGATTGATTTTAACTTGTATGTATAATGGGATAGTTCCAGGTAATAAGGGTAAAAATTTTACAATTAGAAAACTATTAAGAAATTTAATTTGTGACATGTATATTGATATTATTGAATATAATAAAATTTATAATAAAAAATATAATCCTAATTCATATATAAACTCTAAATTTATGGACTTAGTAGATAGTATTAGTGAAGATTTATTGTTATTGGATCAAAGTATTAATTTTGATAAAAAAGATAATATAAAGAATATATTAGAACAAGAAATAAAGATATATATTAAATTGTTAATAAAATCTGAAGATTTTATTATATGTGGTAATTATAGTCTGGAAAAATTAATGGATGAAAAAGGAATTCCCAAAAAATTAATAGATTACTATTTTGGAGAAAAATATAGTTTGATAGATAATGGTTTGGTATCCATGAATCCTATTTTTGATGATGTATTATTGGAAAGTGATGTTTGGCTAAGAAAACTTCATAGTTAATAATTTATAGGAGACGAAATGAAAAAAATATTAATTACAGGTATTTGTGGAACGGTGGGAATTGAGTTAGCAAAATATTACCTTGATAGAGGATTTTATGTTATTGGGATAGATATTAATGAAAATGAAATGGTTATTCTTGAAAAAAGCTTAAAAAATAAAAATTTAAAATTAGTGCCTTTTGATTTTGCTTCAGAAGACACAATAAATTTAATTGAAATTGAAGAACCTAGTCTTATTATTCATGGTGCAGTTATGAAAAACACAAAATATAATGAAATTTATAGGAATTATTACCATAAAGTAAATGTTAGGAATACTTTAAAATTTATTTATAGTGTTCTAAATTTTAGCTTTATAAAAAGATTTATATTTTTATCCAGTGATGAAGCGTATAATCCTATTAATTGTTTTGGAAAAGATAAATTAGAAATTGAAGAAATTATTAAGTATATAAATGTAAAAGAAATAATATTACAAGCAATTAGATTTCCTTTTATCATAGAGAGCAAAGGGTCAGTTTATCATATATTTAGGAATCAAGCTAAGAATAATATATCACTGACTGTAACTCATAAAGATATAAAAAAAATTGCTACAAGTATAGAAAAATTTGTCTATACTTGGGATAAATTTGATAAAACAGTATATGAAAATGGAGTTTTCAATTTTGATATTGGTGAAAAAATATCAATATATGATTTAGCATTAAATATAATAAAAGATTTGGATTCCACTAGTAGAATAGTTATATCTGGACTAAGAGAAGGAGAAGTTTTAAATAGAAATATTGATAAAAAAAATGAATTAAAAGTATATGATACTATTTTTAAGATAAATTAAAGGAATGATTATGTTTCAACACAAAAAAGATTTTAAAAATGCAATTCTACTTTTATCTGGAAATATTGTTACAACTTTTGGTAATGTTTTATTATCTAATGCATTAAATTTGTGGATTATTCAGATTTCTGGTAAAACAAAAACTTTAGGAATTATTGCTTCCATAGGACTTATACCGACTTTGATATTTACTATTTTTGGCGGAATAATAAGTGACAGCTTTAATAAGAAAAGGGTTGTGTTTATTTGTGACTTAATTTCTGGGGTTTTATGCTGTATTATGTCGATTTTAATTGATGATAATCATTTAAATATTTATTATATAGTTATATTTAGATTTTTACTTAGTTTAATCAGTGCTATATTTAAACCTGCAATGATGTCATTGCCAGCGTATAGTATTTCTGAATATAACCGTATGAAGTTTAATTCATACTTTAACATATCTAATCAAATATTTCAAATTATAACTCCAATAATTTCAGGAGTTCTTATAGGAATTGGATTTTCTATAAAAATAGTATTATTTTTTTCATTCTACAAGCCAAATAGGAACGAAAAATACCCTAGCAAGAACCCAATCGTAGAACCAACTGCTACTTCAAGCGGGGTGTGGCCTCTAACAACTCTTACCTTCGGCACACTGAGATTTTTATCGTCAATTATCCTGTTGATAGTCTCTCCTTGTTTACCATTAGAAAATCTAACTTTCATAGAATCATATATTACTATCATCGCAAAGATGAAAGCTAGACCAAATATAGACGAATGTACACCCTCTTTGAGTCCGATGAAAGTAGCTATCGCTATAACCACTGCACTATGCGAACTAGGCATACCGCCACTTTCTGAAATTACTCTACGGAATTTAACGTTTCTATCATTTTTAAGCTCGAAAAAATATTTAGTAGTTTGCGTTATTGCCCATGCTATTACAAAAATCACTAAAATCGATGGCATTTTACTCCTCTTGACTTTCTTCCATTAACCCAACGCTCGCAACAAGATCGTCGCCAGAAAGTTTCATAATTCTAACACCTTGTGTAGTTCGGCCAAGAGTTGGTATATCTTTAATTGCAACCCTTATAGTTTGACCAGCCGCTGAAATCATCAGTGCATCAGTTGATTCTTTTGGCAAAGTCTGGACTGAAACTATCGGACCCGTCTTTGATGTAACTATTGCAGCTTTAACACCAATTCCCCCACGCCGCTTAACTTCAAAATTAGCAACTTTAGTTGATTTGCCATAGCCGTTCGCTGAAATAACTAATAATTTTTGATCGGAGTCCGTAACGATATCCATTCCTACGACGCTATCATTTGG
>ERZ773018.1385-NODE-1385-length-13021-cov-8.829477_pt1 | contig 13021 bp, 4 predicted proteins | sample MGYA00580840_ERZ773018 | MGnify/ENA primary metagenome ERZ773018 (study PRJEB29015, sample SAMEA2738125) | human oral metagenome | biome: human oral; feature: human-associated habitat; material: saliva | place: China | collected 2256 ... | reverse complement strand
TTGCTTTTTGTCTTTTCTCTATTCTGTTGCTAATGTCCTTGTCTCATTGACATCGACTATCTTAACATCTTTTTCAAACTTTGTCAACAAAAATTTTTAAATTTTTTTTATTTTTTTTATTTCTTTTTCATTTTGTATTCATTTTAAAGGATTATTCTTTTATATTTTATTAGTTATTTTAGACATTTAATACAAAAAAGAAAAAGCTGTCATAAATCAATGATAAAAATCATCAATTTATAACAGCTTTATTCTTTATCTTTTTAAGATTTAATTATATAAGGATATTAGAATATAACTCTAAGTCCAAGTCCACCTCTAATATTGCTTCCTTTTGTATCGTAACCAACATTAGCTGTTACTCCAATTCTTTGGTTATCTACACCGATATTAAGGTCTGTTTTAACATTTCCTCTTCTATCTTCTTTTTCACCTCTGATATTGAACCAATCAGCAGATGTTCCTGCTACTCTAGCTTTATTTTTAGGATTTGCTAATACTCCTAATTCATTTTCATAAGCTACAGTTACTGCTGCTTTTAATGACTTAGGTCCAAAGAAAGCTCTATAAGATAATTCTGCTCCAATTTCAGGTTTTATAGAAATATAATCATTTGATTTAACTTCTAATTTTACTTCTCCTGATCTTTCTCTTATCTTAGACATTCTTCCATATTCTAATCTTAATGCTCCATAAGGTTTTAATGCAAACCCTTCTGATAATCTAAATTCCTTACTTAATTCATTTTTTACTCCAAGTCCATAAGAATAGTATCTAGATTTAGCATTAAATATTTCGCTTACAACTAAGAATCTTCTATGCATTTTGTTATATCCTACAAATATATCTCCAGATATTGTCCAATTCAAGCTATTGTTATCATCGAATGGAACTGATTTAAACATTCCAACTTTTCCTTGTAACATTTCTTCTTTTGATCTTCCTATATCTTCGAATTTATATCTGTTATGAACTAAACCTGCATACCAACCTACTGTTTCTCCAAGTTTTACACTTTCATCTTCATGAACATATGCAACTCCTTGAGCATTGTATTTGTAATCTATAATACCAGCAGTGTCAGTTTTATATTCTCCATTTGTTCCAAAAACTTTAACTTTATTAGCATCTTTTGTTGGGTTAGACCATGCATTTCTTAAATAAGAGAATTCTCTGTTTAAGATATTTCCTGTTTCATAAATTCTTTGTTGTACATTAGCATATTGGTGTCCCATCATTTCATCATATGCTTGTGTTAAAAGAATTTCTTCGTTATTTCCAATACTATTTAATAGATTGAAAACACGTTTTTCTCTAGAATCAAGAGCATTCATTCCATATCTTTGTTCTAATCCATCTGCAAAGTTCCAAGCATTATGTGTAGTCTTTACAAATGCTGTATAAGGAAGTTTAGTCATAGCCACACCTTTGATTTGACCATAGTTATCCAAAACAGGTGTTGCCATCCAAGTTAATGAACCTGCTATAGATGTTAACTTAAAGTTTCTTCCTTGAATTTGTTGTAAGAAAGGAGCTATTACATCATCTTTTACAAACCATTCTTTCTTATTTGTAAGTTCAGAGTATTCAGTTCCTACTATTAATTGACTGTTTATAGGAGGTGTTGCTCCATCAATATCTATTGGTTTTGTTCTTCCTAATGTATCTACATAGAATCCAACATCAGACATTCCTAAGTTTGAAGTAGCTTCACCTATAATTTTTTCGATTTTTTCTACTTCAGCATCAGAAACAAGGACTCCATTTCTAGTAAATATAGGTTTACCATTTTGGATAGTTATACTTACACCTTCATATGATTTATTAACTCCACCTGCTGCTGCTAATTCTTGTCCAGTTGGATCAGATGTTAATTTTGAGTTAACTATAGCTTCTAAAGCTGCAAGATCTGCTGCACTTATATCTTTATAGCTAACACCATAAGTTCCTTTACCTCTTACTTTTATTTTGAAAGTTCCAAAGTTTTGAATAACTGAGTTTCTAACTACAACTCCAAAACTTTCATTAGCATCTATGTCGATGTTACCGTAGTTTTTTAAAGTTGATCCATTCATTACAGCAACTCCAACAAGTCCTACAACATTATTATTAACCTTTTGAACTCCGTTAACAATTTTTCCTGCATAGGCATCTGCTGTTCTTATATCTCCATTATTTACAAATGTAGCACCTTCGTCAACATATACTCCTACCATACTTTGTATTTTATTAGTGTCTGTTGCTCTGCTTCCATCTAAGAATATCGTACCATTGTTTTCAACTTTAGTTCCTGTACCTTTTCCATACATACCTATAGATTTGTCACCATATACTCTTATTTCCTTGTCATTTATGATGTGACCACCATTGTCTGCAGCCATTCCTATTCCATAAGTAATTTTAGATACATCACTGTATACTAATCCAGTTGCTGGATCTATAGAGTCAGTTTCTCCTACTAAAATTCTACCTTTATTTGTTGCTTTTCCACCTGGTGCATATATTCCTATACTTCCTTTAGAGTTAGAGAAATCTATAGTTGCATTGTTTGTTAAATCTCCTCTGTTAGTTCCATTTCCTTTAATATAGAAACCAATTAAACGTTTAGAGTTAGAAGAAATATCTCTTCCATTTGTAAGACTAGCTTGTCCATTAGAATATAGGAATACACTGTCATCTCCTAGGCTAACTGTTCCTGCACCTGTACTTGTATATTTATTTGTAGTTGCAGGAGTTTCATTTTCAAGGATAAATCCAAATGATTTAGCCCCAACTGTTATTTTAGAAGCATTATCAGTTATATCTGCTCCATTTAATCCATAAAGTCCAACAGGTTCACTGTTTTTAGTTGTACTTGTATGAGCAGCTACATCAATTTCTCCTTTTAGAAGAGCTGTTCCTTTTTCTTTATAGATTCCTATTGCTTCATCTTTTACATTGATCTTAGCTGGAGTATCTACTTCAACACCAGAATTTGTTGCTGAGAAGATACCAATAGATTTTGTTCCAACATTTATTGTACCAGAGTTATGTTTTATAGTTGATGTTCCATCTTTAGTGTAGATTCCAACTGTTTTTTCTGCTGGAACTGAAGATGTTGTATCAGCTACATCTATATCAGCTGTATTTATAAATGTTTGACTTCCTTTTAGGAATACTCCTAAAGTCTTTTTACCAGCTATAGTTAATTTTCCGTTATTAGTAACAGTCTTAGGATTACTTGCATCTGAGTATATTCCTATTGAACTATCTCCACTTAAAGTAATTTTACTATTATTAGTTAAATTAGATTCCACTGCTAATAAGGCTTTAGCACCTTCTTTTGTACTTTCTATATCAGTTACATTTGAAGTGAAAGTAGCATTTTTCATGAAAATACCATTAGAATTTTCTCCTACTGTTATCTTTTTAACTCCATTTAATGTAGATGTACCTTCAACATATACTCCTGCAAATGAAGCACTTGTTGCAGCTTTATCAGGAACAGTTATATCTATATCTTTCCCTGCTCCATTCATATTTGCAGTACTGTTTTTCAAGAATAGCATAGTATTTTGATGAGCAGTTAAATCCCCATAATGAGATGTAAAAATACTGTTTTCAAAATATCCTAAAATACCTTTATTACTATAGTTAACTGTACCTTTTGCTGTTATTGTACTATTTTTTCCATATAAAGCTATACCTTCTTTTCCTACTGTAATATTTGGTGTTCCAGTATCTCCTTGAGTTAAATTAGTGTTTTCTGCATAGATTCCAACTGCTGGTGCACCATTTAAAGTATCACCTACTGTAATATTTCCATCATTTGTTACAGTATTTCTAACTGCAGAAGGAATAGAATTATCTTGTCCTCTAGTATAAATTCCAACTGAACCATTACCTAAAGTAATATTTGAATTATTAGTCATAGTTAATGTTTTAAAGTTAGCATTTTTATTATTATATGCATTAGCTTCTGTTATTTCTGCTGAACTTCCTGTAGTAGGAACATCAACTTTTCCATTTATAGCATAGATACCAACATTATTAGTTTCTCCCGCAACAGACTGAATTGTTCCTCCTGCTGCAGTATTTAATTTTTCAGCATTTACTAAATACATTCCTGTTGAACCTTTTTTTAGAATTATTTTAGAATTTGCTGTTGTATCTACTTTTACTGTATTAGTTACTCCTGTCAATGAATCTGTATCTGCTCTATACACTCCATAGATTCCTGTCGATGATTCTCCTAACTCTATTTTTCCTTCATTTTTAACTCTAGCTGATTCAGCATAGATAGCTGTAGATTTTATAGAATCTTTAAAATTTATAGTTCCATAGTTTGTTATTTCATAATCAGCTTCTTTCCAAGTTCCTACATTTGCTGGAGCTGTTGGATCTTTAACTCCTTGAGCCATCAAACCTATATTTTCTTGTTTTATAATATTTGAATTTGTTGGATCACCTGTAGCAGTTACTGTTTTTCCTGTATCTAGGTATGTTTCTCCATTAATTACATGAGTTAATACCATCTTAGGTTTTAAATCTTTATTTGTTGTTACTTTAGCTTGACCTTCTCTTAATCTAATTTCTTCAGCAGCATTACCATTGTTGTTAAAGTGCCAAGTACCTACATCAACTACAGCTCCTTTTTCACCATAAACTCCAATACCTGATGCTGATAAATTAATAGTTGCTGTTCCACCCTCAAATGTAGAACCTTCAGTAACATAAGCTATTAATCCTCCTGCTGACTTGATAATTGGTGAAACTAACTCAGTTTTACCATTTACATAGAATCCTGTTGAACCTGCTCCAAGGTTCATTTGAGGCTCATCTGTTTTAGAAGGATTTGGTGTTCCTTCATATTTTATATAGCTCTTGTTAGCTCCTGGAGCACTGAAAATACCTACTGCTTTTGTACCAGTTTTTATATTTGCTTTAATAACATATGGTGTCCCACTAACTCCTTGAGCATCACTATAGATTGCTATTGCAGAATTAGTACCTACTGTATTACCTACTGTTATTTTTTTCTCATATGTTGATATATCTGTATTTCCTTTTAAGTATAGACCTATAATTCCATTTCCATTATCATTTCCACCTTTTGTAAAATTTAACTCTGGTGAATCTGGAACAGCTGGAGTTCCTCCGCTTGCTGCAACCCCTTTTGTTAATTTAGCTGTTGAAGAAGTTCCTTCTAAGTATACTCCAACTCCACGACCAGAAACTGTACCTACATCAGCACCTTCTATAGAAGTACCTGCATTTTTTACATAGTAAGCAATGTTTTTTCCAGATGTTCCTAAATTAATATTAGCTGTACTAGCATTAGTTATTTTTCCACCATCAGAAATATATGCTGCTATAGATTTTTCAACAACATTCTCCATTGTTACTGTTCCAACATCAGAAATTGTAGCCTTTGGAGCATAGATTCCTATTGATCCTTCTCCAGATTTTAGCTTTATTGTTCCAGTATTTGATGCTGATAAATTACCTATTATATTTGTAGCTGTTGAATTATTAACAAGATAAATTCCTGCTGAGCCACCTTCCTCTAATTCTATAGTTCCTGCATTTGTAACAGTGAATGGAGCTACTGTAGCTGATGCTGATACTACTCCATACATCCCTACTGAACCTGTTTTTTCCATCGTAATGTTAGAACCTGTAGAAGATTCAAGTTTAGCAACATCCTTTCCATACATTCCTATAGCACTTGTTTTTTCCATTGTAATGGTACCTTCATTGATACCTTCACTTCCAGTATCTTGAGCATATATACCTATACCATTATTTTCTCTATTTGAAACTATTGTTCCTAGATTTTCTGCTATAGAACCACTAACAGCAGCTAAAGCAACTTGCGTATTTGTTGTTAATTTTTCAATATTAGTTACACTAGAAGCATTTGCAGCTAATAAAGCCATAGTAGAGTCTTTTGTATTTCCTTTTTCTATAGTATAGTCAGCATCTAATTCAGCTGCAGCTCTATTATCTGCATAAACTAAACTAGAATTTGCTCCCATTTCGTCTTTAATATCCACTGTGATTTTTTTATTATTAGCATCTTCAATATTAAAAAATTCTTTTAATGTTGTTGTTGCCCGTCCATTTAAATATGCAAAAGTTGAATTTTCATCTATTTTTATATTTAAAGTTCCTTGATTTTTAAAAGTACTATTAAATTTAGTTTTATCTTCTGAATATATTCCAATAGAATTTTTTCCTACAAAAACATTAGAATTATCTTTAAAGTTTACTGTTGCATCTCCATCTGAAAATACTCCGATATTTCCTGGTATTCCTGGATCAGTAGGAGTTCCTGCATGTGAATCTACTTCTATTGTTCCATAATGATTAAATGTCATTCCTGGATTTTTAACAACAACAGCATGAGCTAAATTACCTTTTGTTTTAATAGTTCCTGTATTAGTAAATGTACCTTTTTCTCCATAAAAACCTAAACTACCTTCATAAGTTGTTGCACCTGGTGTTGGAGTGTTATTACCTGTTACATCTATTGTTCCAGCATTTGTACCTACTCCATCTAACATTGCATAACCTATAGATTCTTTCCCCGTTCCTTTTATTTCTGCACCATGATTTATATCAATTTTTCCTGCTGACGCATTAGAAAGAGCTCCAAAGTTCTTTTCACCTTTAACTTCAACCTTTCCTCCTCCTAGTAAAGTTATACTTCCAGTCTTACTATTTCTAAGTCCGAAACTCTTTGTAGAATTATTTTCTAAATTTATTGTTCCACTTACTTCAACTGTATCTGTACCTACTTGTTGCCCTCTATATTTATTTTTTGTAGCTCCTGTTGAATCTGTATAAGTTTCTCCAGTTTCTATTGCGATAGTATTTTCAAGTCCATGGTCATCTTTTCCACCTTTTGTCATAGTTTCTGTTGTAACCCCATTAGCATCAGTAGTATAAGTATACACTCTACCTTTTACAGGTCTAGTTGCTTCTTCTGTGTATACTCCAACAGCTCCGTCTACTTTCCCTGAAACTCCTCCAGTTATATCTCCATAAGTTCCTAAAGTTCCTTCACCTATATCTATTGTTCCACCAACTTCAACAGATTGTATTGAATTTAAAATTCCAACTCCTATTGAATTATCACTCTTTATTTTTATATCTCTAGTATTTTTAACAAGACTTTTATATTTTTCTTGAGCTCTACTAGCTATTTGTCCACCTGCTGATGTTGTTACTCCATAATTATTATAAGTTTTAGGTGCTGCTAAAGACCCATCAGATTTTTTATTTTTTACTGTTAATATTCCAAAACTTCCAGCTCCATTTAGTGTGATAGTACCATCATTTTGTCCAGCCATCATATTTAATCCTAGATCATCTCTACTACCACTTGCATTAGGATCTTCAGGACGTAATTGTATACCCACACTTTTTACTGCATTTAATGTTATTATTCCTTTATTAATCATTTCCGTTCTAGTATTGTTAGAAGAAGCATCAAAGTTGTTAAAACCAAAAGCTACTTGATTTTCCGTTCCTGCTACAGCATTTCCATTAATCGTTCCTGAATTGGTTACAACCACATTTGCAACAGTATTTATATTAGTATAGGTAGTACCTTTACTATAACTAGTATCTCCACGTGTTATATCACTATCAAGATTTACCAAAGCCCCTGAACTATAGCTAGTGTGAGTTCCTTGAACGTCTATACCAACATTTTGAGATTTATTCAAATTTATAATTCCTGTATAATTAAAAGGGGCATATTTTGTATTTTTTTCATCAATTCCTTCGTCAACCATAAATGCACGAGTATCATCTTTATCTACATCTACATTAATACTTACTGCTCCTAAATTTTTTACATAACCCCATGTTGATATATAGTTTCCTGTAATTTCACCTTTGGCATTAGGATATCTAGTATTTACTGTTATACTTGATTTATTCATACTATAATCTCTATTTTGAAAATTATAAGTATCACTTAAAGTAGCAGCTTTAAGTATAAAATCTACTGGTTTTACTTCAGGTATATCTATAGTTATAGCTCCAACTTTATTTACAGTTAATACTTTTATCACTGGATCATTATTTATAGTAGGAGCTTGTGCTATTTCTAATTTAGGTTGTGTGGGTAAATCCACTTTTGGTGCCTCAGTTGGTTTATTTACATTTGGATTTACAACTGGTGCAGACAATGTAGCTGGTGGTGTAACTGAAACAGGTATATCCAGCTTATCCTTTTTAACTTCTTTAGGTGAAACTCTTGCTAATATTTCTACTTCATTAAGTGGTTCTCTAATCTTTCTAAGCTCAACAAGTCCCCATTCTCTTCCACCATTTGTTGAGGCATCTATTGAAAGATCTCTTTTCAATTTTTTTCCAGCTGTTGCAGCTGTTGCTGTTTGCCAAGCACTTGTATTTTCATTTCCAGGTGTTATAGGATACCCTTCAACAGTTTTTCCAGCAAGTACATCTAAGGCATTTCTTTCTTCCCAATTTCCTCTTCTATAAATACTGTTGTAAACATATTTAGGTGGTTTATCTCCACTTCCTTTATATGTTCCACTCCAGTTATTATACATATAATTTATTCCAAATTGCCAAGATGCCCAAGGAGATTTCACTACTTGATTCCCTTGTTCCATCAATTGAATTAATTCCAATCTTAAAGCTTCTATAGACTTCTTATTTTCTGATCTAATACCTTTAATTTTACCTTGTAGATCATCTACAGAATCTTTTATCCCTTCTCTTGTTGCCACTACCCCTACAAAATTAGCTGTATTTAAATCTGTGTTTACATCTGCTGAAAAAGCATTTAAACCCATCATTAAAAACAAAATTGCCAGTCCTATTGAATATTTAACACTTTTGTATCTCTTTGCAATAGAACGTAAATCTTTTTCAATTTTCTGCAAATTCCTATTCAAATTTCTCTCCTCCTACTAATTTATTTGTTTAATCTATATAGACGAATTATAGCTTTTTATTACAATTTTGTCAATATTTTGAATATTTTTAAGAATTTTTTGAAATGAGTTTAAAAAAATACCGTTGCTTTTTTGCAACGGTATTTACTAATGTTACATTTTGCTAAAAATTATGTACATTATTTTACATTTTTTATTTAGTTTTTACTTCTTTATTATTTTTAAATGTTGCTTGTTCTACAACTTTTCCATTTTCATCATATCTTTTAACAAGCCCTTCTACTGAACCATGTAGATATGGTATTTCTATTTCTAATTTACCTTCTTCAGAGTAACCTTTCATTAATCCTTCTTCCTTATCATTTTTGAAAGTTACTTGGCTTAATAGTTTTCCACTTGGATAATATTTTTTAGAAAGTCCTTCTCTTTTATCATTAACATAATTTGTTTCATACTCTAACTTTCCATCTTTAGTATATTGTTTTACTAAACCATTAACTACATCATTTTGATATGGTACTTCTATAATTAATTTTCCTTCTTCTGAATAATGTCTTTCAATACCATTTCTTAAATCATTTTTATTAGTTACTTCAAACTCTAATTTTCCACTTGGATAATATGCTCTTTCTACACCTTCCATAAGACCATTTATATAGTTTTCTTCTTTTTTCACTTTTCCATCTTCACTATATACAAATGTCTTACCATTTAATTTTCCATCTTTAACTTCCAAAGTAGCTTCTACTCTTCCATTTGGATATTTTTTCTCAACTACCCCTGTAAATGGTGTTTGTTGTCCTTTAAGATATATCTTTTCTTCTTTAACTTCAATTCTTTCAATTGCAATTTTTTCTGCTGAAAATACTGTAATAGAAAGTAATATAAATAAACTTGCTAATATTTTTTTCATTAGACCTCCTATTTTCTTATTTCTCCATTATATTTATCTTTGATTAGTTCTAAAATAGCAGTCATAGCTTTATCTATGTCTTCATCTGTAAGAGTTCTATTTTTATCTCTTAATACTATACTCATAGCAACAGATTTCTTATCTTTATCAATTTTATCTCCTGAGTACACATCAAAGATATCTATTTTTTCAATAAGATTAACTTTCTTTTTGATTTCTTTTACCATTTCTCCAACTAAGATAGATCTATCTAAAGTTATAGCTAAATCTCTTAATACTTCTGGATACTTACTTATTGTTTCATAATTTACTTTTATCTTAATATATTTTAGTAAACTTGTTAGATTAAGTTCTGCGAAGAATACTTTTTCTCTTTTTATTCCAAAGTAGTTTACTAAGTTAGGGTGAAGCTCTCCAAATACTCCTATAACATCCTCTCCCATTTTTATTTCAGCACTTGCTCCTGGGTGGAAGTTTTTGTTATTAGTTAATCTTGTTAAAGAATATTTTGTAACATTTAATCTTTCTAGTAAAAATTCTAAGTATCCTTTTAAATCATAGAAACTGTAATCTGATTTAGATTGATTCCATAGATTCTTTTCTTCTCTACCAGATAGAATTAAAGCTATTTTTAAATCTTCAATAGCAAGACCATTTTGTCCTTCTCCTAGTTTTTTAAATGTTTTACTTATTTCAAATAGTTTTAAATCTGTTTGATTTCTATTTATGTTATCTCTAACATTAGTTATTAAACTATATAGTAAAGTTGGTCTCATAACAGCCATATCTTCACTTAAAGGATTTTTTATTTCTATAACTTCTTCACCAAAGTTAAATAATTCTTTTGTGAATTTAGGTATGAAACTATAGTTTATAACTTCATTTAAGCCTAATTCTTTTAAAATATCTCTAACTATTCTTGAAATTTTGAAGTTAGTATTTTCTTCTCCAGATTCTATTGACATTACAGGCATTTTAGCTTCTATATTGTCAAAACCATACATTCTGATAACTTCTTCATAGATATCTGCTGGTCTTGTTAAATCTGCTCTATAACTAGGTGGAATTAAAAGCATAGTTCCATCTCCTAGTGGTTTCAACTCGATATCTAGATGAGTTAATATTTTTCCAACTTCTTCATATGTTAAATTTTTTCCTATGAATTTATTTAATTTTTCTAAATTCAATGATATTTCTGCTCTCTTAGGTTTTTCTACATATTTATCTATAACTTCTGAAAGAACTTCTCCTTCAGCAACTTCAGCTAATAAAGAAACAGCTCTATTCATAACAGTAGCTAGATTTTCTATATCCATTCCTCTTTCATTTCTATATGCAGAATCTGTAAAAATTCCTAAATCTCTTGATTCTCTTCTGATATTTTCAGGTGTAAAATAGGCAACTTCAACAAAGATATTTTTAGTATCACTATCTATTTGAGTGTTTTGTCCTCCTATTACTCCTCCAATTGCTATAGCTTTTTCATCATCAGCTATTACAAGTTCTCCATTTTTAAGGACTCTTTCAACTCCATCAAGAGTTGTTATTTCTTCATTTTCTTTAGCAGCTCTTATTGTGATATTTCCTTCTACCTTATCTAAGTCAAAAGCATGCATAGGTTGGTTATATTCAAACATTACAAAGTTTGTAACGTCAACTACGTTATTTATAGGATTTAATCCCATAGCTCTGATTCTAGTTTTTAACCATTCAGGTGATTCTTTTATTTTAACATTCTTTATTACTCTACCTAAATATCTTTTACATCTTTCTTTATCTTCTATATTTACTTTTATTACTGTATTTATAGATTCAATAGTTTCTGCTATTTCTATAACAGGGTATTTAATCTTTCTATTATAGTAAGCAGCAACTTCTCTTGCTATACCTATATGAGATAGACAATCTGGTCTATTAGGAGTGATTTCAAGTTCAAATATTACATCATTTAATCCCGCATATTCTCTATATTCTTTTCCTATAGGAGCATCTTCAGGAAGTATTATTATTCCTTCACTTTCTTTTGCAAAACCTAATTCTGCTTCTGAACATAACATTCCAAATGATTCTACATCTCTTATTTTACTCTTTTTAATTTTAAAGTTTCCAGGTAAAACTGCTCCTATCTTAGCAACAACTACCTTATCATTTAATTTGTGATTTGTTGCACCACAAATTATTTGTAAAGGTGCTTCTTCTCCAACATTTACTTTTAATAGAGTTAATCTATCAGAGTTTGGATGTTTATCAAATTCAACTATTTGCCCTATTACAACATTTCCTAAATCTTTTCCTTGGATATCTATAGCTTCAACTTCTTGTCCTATCATAGTTAAGGCATTAGCTATTTCATCCACACTTTCTTTTATATCCACATATTGTTTTAACCAATTTAATGATATTAACATTATATATTCCCTCCAATTTTTTTTAAATGATATGAATAATGAGATTATTTTATATTTCTACTTAAATTGTTTTAAGAACCTCATATCATTTTCAAAAAATGCTCTCAAATCTCCAATACCGTGTCTAAGCATAGTTACACGTTCTATACCTACCCCAAAGGCAAAACCATTCACTTCATCAGGATTAAGTCCTACATATTTTAGAACTTCTGGGTCTACCATTCCACAACCCATTATTTCTATCCAACCACTATCTTTACATAGTCTGCAACCTTCTCCATGACAAATCATACATTCAACGTCCATTTCAGCACTAGGTTCTGTGAATGGGAAGAAATGAGGTCTGAATCTTACTTTTCTATCTCCAAAAACTTCTTTTACAAAGTGAGTTAATATCCCTTTTAAGTCTGCGAAAGATATATCTTTTCCAACAACTAAACCTTCCATTTGATGGAACATAGGTGTATGAGATATATCATAATCTGGTCTGTATACCTTACCAGGACAAATCATTCTAAATGGAGTACCATGTTCAAGCATATATCTTATTTGAACTGGTGATGTTTGTGTTCTCAACACAATAGAATCATTTAAATAGAATGTATCTGTTAAATCTCTTGATGGATGGGTTTTAGGAATATTCAAAGCATCGAAATTGTATTCAACAGTTTCTATTTCTGGCCCCTGAACCTCCCACGACTGACACCCTACGAGTGCTAAAGTTGCAGGGTTCTTGGGTAATAGTTGCTTTTGTTAGCCAACTAAATTTACCAAGCTATCCCCAT
>ERZ773018.1380-NODE-1380-length-13054-cov-23.444419_pt1 | contig 13054 bp, 10 predicted proteins | sample MGYA00580840_ERZ773018 | MGnify/ENA primary metagenome ERZ773018 (study PRJEB29015, sample SAMEA2738125) | human oral metagenome | biome: human oral; feature: human-associated habitat; material: saliva | place: China | collected 2256 ... | reverse complement strand
GCAAATTTGTTGAAGTCTGGATGGATGGAGCGCGTGGCGATGGGGCTCAAAAAGTCACCTATACCTTTGACAAGTGGTTTGAAGCCATTCGCAAGGCCCAAGGGGATATTGCCATCTTCTCAGCTGAGCCGACCAATGTTCGTTGGATTGGAAATGAAAAGGGGATTGCCGGAGATCCGGTTTGGCAAAAGGTCAATCCAGATAAGATCCGCAACAATCCATCTAATAGTTACCTCAATCACGGGGATCCGGAAGGGAAGCAATACTCAGTGGGAGAAGCGGATGTTTCTATTCGCTCCGGCTGGTTTTATCATGACAATCAAGAGCCAAAGTCCTTGCGTGAATTGATGGACATTTACTTCAAATCGGTCGGCCGTGGAACCCCGCTTTTGCTTAATATTCCACCGAATCAAGATGGGAAATTTGCGGATGCCGATGTAGCCCGTTTGAAAGAATTCCGCCAGACTTTGGACCAACTCTACAGTATGGACTATGCAGCAGGAGCTTTGGTCGAAGCTGACTCGACACGACGTAATGCTCATTATTCAGCCAGCCATTTGACAGATGGCGATGAAAAGACCAGTTGGGCACCTGCAGATGATGCCAAGACCGGCTCTTTTGTCCTCGATCTTGGAAAAGAGCAACACTTTGATGTAGTCGAGCTCAAGGAAACGATCGAGAAAGGCCAACGGATTTCTGGCTTCACCATCGATGTGGCAGTGAATGGCCAATGGGTTCCTTTTGGAGCTGGTTCAACCGTAGGATACCGCCGTTTGATCAAAGGGCAACCAGTTGATAGTCGCTATATCCGGGTGGCCATCACTGATGCCCAAGCCACTCCAATCTTGAACGGTGTCTCTGTCTATAAGACCCCAGCTAGCATCGAAGAAACCGATGGTTACCCGCTTGGTTTGACTTATCATTCTGACCGGACAGCTGAGCGGGCCAATGGCCAATGGAATGAAGAGGGAGAAGGCGTCCGAGGTACTTCTATGTGGACCAAGGAAAAAGGAGCTTCGGCGACCTATCAGTTTGAAGGTACCAAGGCCTATGTGGTCGCAACTGTCGACCCTGGTCATGGGGAAATGGATGTCTATGTCGATGGCCAAAAGCTAGCGACCGTCAATACCCAAAGCCCAAGCCGCAAACGCAGCCAAAAGGTCTATGAAACACCGGACTTGGCAGCAGGATCCCACACCTTGACCTTGGTCAATAGCAAGGGAGATGCGATCGCAACGGAAGGGATTTATGCCCTCAATAACCAAGAAAAGGGTCTCTTTGAGTTTGCTCAGCCAACCCTAGCTGTTAAGAAAGGCGACCCAGCGCAAGTCGTCGTCAAGAGAAAAGGTGGCTCTAAAGGAAGTGCCAGTCTTAAATTGATCACAGAACCAGGAACAGGGGTTCATGGCAAGGTCTACAAAGATACCAACGTCACCCTTGAGTTCGCAGATGGCGAAACGGAAAAAACAGTCCAAGTCCCAACCCTTGATTTTGTTGGAAAAACGAACGATGTCTATGACTTTAAGGTCAAATTGTTGCATCCAGATCAGGGAAGCCTGGTCGGTTTTATTCCAGATCTGACAGTCCAAGTGATGAACGAGGACTAGCTGCCAAAAAATCGCAAAGCAGTGGATGACCAAGTACCGAAAATGAATGATAGTGAAGGCTGGACAAAAACTGTCCAGCCTTCACTGTTTGATAGAAATAACTGTATGACGCAATGATTGAGTGCTCAAAGCACTGCTTTTGAGGTGGCAGATAGGGATTGTGAAGCAAGTTTCCTAAGTTTATGTACACCTTCCAAGTTCCAAAGACGACCTATGGTGGCGGAAACAATATTTTCTTCATCCTCAACCTTCAACAGTCTCTCAGACTGTTGAAGTTATGTAGGGTGGGAAATTGAAAAGGTTTTGGGAACTTTTTCAACCGTTTTCAATTTTAGGAGTTCTTTCCTACTCCCTTATTTTTCTCCTTTCCTTAAGAGATTCCTATTTCCATAGAGTCTTTGCTTTATTTACAGCCGTAAAAATTGTATAATAGTCAAATAAGGTCAATGATGAGAAGGAACACTCCAAGGCCATTTTTTATGGGCCAAAGAACAGAGCATCCATCTAGAAAAAAACAAGCCAGAAAGGAGCATCATGGCAAATAAGAACACATCTGATAGCATCGAAGCTTATATTAAGGCCTTGCTGGCTCAAGCTGGCATGGCAGAGCTCAAAAGAAGTGAGTTAGCCGATGTCTTTCAGGTCGTACCCAGTCAGATTAACTATGTCATTAAGACTCGTTTTACCGAGAGCCGAGGCTATATTGTAGAGAGCAAGCGCGGTGGTGGTGGCTATATCCGCATTGGCAAGGTCCAGTTTTCAGATCACCATCAGATGCTCCAAGACTTGGCAGCCAATATTGGAGAGACCATCAGCCAGCAGGTCTTCAATGATATCCTCCAGATGCTCTATGAAGAAAAATTATTGACAAAACGTGAGGCTCAGCTCTTGCTTGCGACGACCTCCGATGAGGTCCTAGGTCGAGATGCTCTCATCCTACGAGCAACGATGCTGAAAAAAATCATTCAACAAGTAGATAGAAAAGGAAATACCGACTAGATGAACTATTCAACAGCACTGTTAGAAAGTATAGAAGCGGCCCAAATACTAGCAGGCCACTATCAGGGGCATACCTTAGATACTTGGCATCTCCTGACGGCTATGGCCAATAATCCCTATAGCGTGGCAGGTTCTGTACTGAACGATTATCCTATGCAGATCGATGAGTTTCAGGATGCAGCGGAGCATATTACAGGTCAAGCTTTTCAAAGCGACAATCGGTATGAAATCTTCCCATTTTCTTATCGGATGGAAGCGATTATGAAGCACGCAAGAGAGATTGCCCAGGTTCTTCATGCCAAGACCTTGGGAACAGAGCATGTGCTCCTCTCTCTTCTAGCAGACCGTGGGACCTTGGCTAGCCAAGTCATGGAGTTTGCCGGCTTTGCCTTTACAGAGCAAGACAAGGGAGTTCCTATTGCCTCCCTTCGCAAGAATTTAGAAGACAAGGCAGGCTGGGACAAGAATGATATCAAAGCCATTCGGAGTCTTTATCGGGCTCAAAACCCTAACCGCCAAACCATGGGAAATATGATGGGCATGCCCCCAAGCACCAGTGGAGGTCTTGAAGATTATACCCGTGATTTGACAGAAATGGCGCGGGCAGGCCAGATTGAGCCTGTGATCGGCCGGGATGCAGAGATTTCACGCATGATCCAAATCCTCAGCCGCAAGACGAAGAACAATCCTGTATTGGTGGGAGAAGCAGGGGTCGGGAAAACCGCCCTTGCATTAGGTCTGGCCCAGCGTGTCGCTAGTGGCAATGTTCCAGCTGAAATCGCGCAAATGCGTGTTCTTGAATTGGATCTCATGAATGTCGTTGCAGGGACGCGCTTCCGTGGAGACTTCGAAGAACGGATGAACAATATCATCCAGGACATCGAAGAAGACGGTCACGTGATTCTCTTTATCGATGAACTGCATACCATTATGGGGTCAGGATCCGGCATTGATTCGACCTTAGACGCAGCCAATATTCTAAAACCAGCCTTGGCACGAGGAATCTTGCGTACAGTTGGAGCAACGACCCAAGATGAGTACCAAAAGCATATCGAAAAAGATGCAGCCCTCTCTCGGCGTTTTGCGAAAGTCACCATTGAAGAGCCAAGTGTTGCAGATAGCATCCAAATTCTCCAAGGCTTGAAAGAAACCTACCAGGACCACCATCATGTGACCATTACCGATGAAGCGATCGAAACAGCTGTCAAATATGCCCACCGCTATTTGACCAGCCGTCAATTGCCAGATTCAGCCATTGATCTCTTGGATGAAGCGGCAGCTACCGTACAAAACCGCGATTCCAATGGTCACGTAAAAGAAGAGTTGACCGCTTTGGATCGGGCTTTGATGGATGGCAAGTGGAAGAAAGCAGCCCAGCTCTTAGAAGTAGAGGCCGCTCCCATTGTCTACAAAAAAGAAGTCACTGACCAAGATGTCTTGGTGACCTTGAGCCAATTATCTGGTATTCCAACTCAAAAACTGACCCAAACCGATGCCAAGAAGTACCTAAACTTAGAAGCAGAATTGCATAAGCGCGTGATTGGTCAAGACCAAGCCGTTTCGAGTATCAGTCGGGCCATTCGACGCAATCAATCGGGGATCCGTAGCAATAAACGTCCGATCGGTTCTTTCATGTTCCTAGGACCTACCGGTGTCGGAAAAACAGAATTAGCCAAAGCTTTGGCAGAAGTTCTGTTTGATGATGAATCGGCCCTCATCCGTTTTGATATGAGTGAGTACATGGAAAAATTTGCGGCTAGCCGCCTCAACGGTGCCCCTCCAGGCTATGTGGGCTACGAAGAAGGAGGCGAATTGACCGAGAAAGTTCGCAACAAACCATATTCAGTTCTCTTATTTGATGAGGTGGAAAAAGCCCACCCAGATATTTTTAATGTCCTTTTGCAAGTCTTGGATGACGGAGTCTTAACCGATAGCAAAGGCCGGAAGATTGATTTCTCCAATACCATTATCATCATGACCTCAAATCTGGGAGCAACAGCCCTTCGGGATGATAAGACAGTTGGCTTTGGTGCCAAAGATATTCGCTTTGACCAGGCCAATATGGAAAAACGCATGTTTGAAGAGTTGAAGAAGACCTATCGTCCAGAGTTTATCAACCGGATTGATGAAAAGGTGGTCTTCCATAGTCTCTCAAGCGAGGACATGCAGCAGGTGGTGAAAGTCATGGTCAAACCGCTCATCGCGACCTTGGCAGAACAAGGCATGACCCTCAAATTCCAGCCTTCAGCGCTCAAGTTGCTAGCAACCAAAGGGTACGATCCAGAAATGGGAGCTCGCCCACTGCGTCGTGTCTTGCAGACCGAAGTGGAAGATCAACTAGCAGAGCTATTGCTGAAAGGTCAAGCCCAAGAAGGGCAAACCATCAAGGTTGGAACAACAGCCGGAACGATCAAGTTCGAGATTGTCTAGGAGGACGTCATGACGCTTCAGCGATTAACCCGTATTTCGCTTTTGGCGGCCCTTTGTGTCGCTCTACGTCAGGCTTTTGCCCCTTTTCCAAATGTCCAACCTATTTCTGCCATCTTTTTTCTCTTGGTGATGTTTGAAGGGTATAGCTTTGCTTTTCTTGTGATGATGATCACTATGTTTGTCTCCGCCTTTTTCCTGGGGATGAGCCTGATTGTGTTCTTTCAGATTGTCGCCTTTGGTTGCTTGATGCTCCTTTGGCGTATCTGTTACAAGTGGTTGCCCTTTGTCCTTCAGATCCTTTTTGTGGGCCTACTGTCCTTTGCTTATGGGGTCTTGATCGATAGTGTTTATGCCTTGATTTACCATATTCCTTGGTGGACCTATGTTTTGGTCAATGGTTTTAGTTTTAACCTTGCCCATGCTCTGTCGACGATCATTTTCTATCCCATTATCTATCAAATCTTTAGGAGATTTTATGTTGAAAAAAATCATTTCTAGCTTGATGACCTTACTTGCAGCTCTTCTTTTAGCGAGTTGCGCTCCGTCTCATAGCACAAACAATCAAACAACTGCTTCTAGCACAGAAGTTGCCAAGAAAAACGAAATTTCGATTACGATTAGTGTGACGCCAGAAGGTCAGAAAGCGCAATCAAAAACCTTGAAAGTAGCAGAAGAGAGCAACCTTATGAAAGTGCTCAAAGCCAACTACAAGATTGAAGAAAAAAATGGCCTGATCACCTCGATTGACGGTCACAGCCAAGATGAATCCAAAGGCCTTTACTGGATGTACAAGATCAATGGTGAAATGGCTCCAAAAGGCGCCGCTGAAACCACCGTTAAAAAAGGGGACAAGATCGAATTCTATCAAGAAGTGTATAAATAAGAAAAGCTGGACAGTTTGTCCGACTTATTTTCTGCTAAAGTGTAGGAACTTACCTAAAACTTCTTACAACTTTCACTTTTTTATTTGAGAAACTATTGACAGCCTCACACAGCAGTGTTACAATAGTGTTACAAAATATTACAAATATTACAAATAGAGGTTCTGTTATGAAAAACAAAAAAATCATTTCCTTAGCAGCCCTGGCTCTGACAGCTACTCTTTTCCTAGGAGCTTGTGGCGGGAATAAAGAAGAAAAAACTTCAGAAGCAAGCAGTTCAAAGACCAGTCAAGTCAAACAAACAAGCTCTTCTAAGAAAAAAGTGATCACTAGTAAAGATCCGATTGCCTCTTCATCCTCTGATAGCAAATCAGAAGAAAGTCATACCGTTGGTAGCAAAAATAACCAATCTGCAGCTAGTCAAACACCTACTCCAGCTGAAGAAGCGATACCAGCAGTACCCGTAACAAAAGAAGTAGCCACTCCAGCAACACCAGCGAAAGCAAAATTGCCAAGTCTAGAAGACGGTCATGCCCATGCTAAGAAGCAAGCTTCTGCTACGGAGAATGCCCAATACAAGGGAGTCTATTCTGTAGCAGCAGGGGATTTCTCTGCAGCAGCTGGGAATTGGTCTGACAAACGCGATACTGGAGTTACTATTGGCCAAGGTGGTCAAGTGACCATACAACTTCCTGGGGGCCAACCCGTAGCCTATGGTATCAGCGCTTATAACTATACCTTGGATGATGGTCATTACCATGCTAATCTCTCAGCAGGCGATGGGTCTGCAGCGACTCTAGATATCGTAGTTGGAAAAGATGGCTCTGTATCTAGTGTGACGGTTCTTAAAGACGGTGTCAGCCACTCCCTCACTCGTGAATAAAATTCGAAAGATCTGAAAGGATAAGCTTCTCTTTTCAGATCTTTTTTTGTTGGTTCGAATAAAAATATATTTTTTTATAAAAAACCATTGACAGAAAGAAAATATAGTTTATAATAAAAACATAAAGAAAATCTATTTATAAAATTTTATAAAAAGGAGTTCATATGAAAAAAGAAAGAATTGCCCTGGTTTTTGGAACCTTTGCCCCCTTGCATCAAGGGCATATTGACCTGATCCAGCGGGCCAAGCGTCAGTGTGATCGCGTTCGTGTCATCGTTTCTGGTTATGAAGGGGATCGTGGCGAAGAAGTGGGATTGACCTTACAAAAACGCTTCCGTTATATCCGCGAAGCCTTCTCTAATGATGAATTGACTCAAATCTATAAGCTAGATGAGACGAAACTTCCTCGTTATCCCTTGGGCTGGGAGCCTTGGTTACAGACAGCCCTAAACACCATCCAGTATCAAACAGAGACAGAAGAGTTGATCTTTTATGTGGGGGAGAAAGCTTACAAGGAAGAGTTGGAAGCGAGAGGGTTTGAAGTTCACTTAGAGGAGCGTCGCTTCGGGATCTCTGCCACCATGATCCGGGAAAATCCAAGCAAATACTGGAAATACATCGCCCAGCCCTTCCGTCGCCAGTTCACGAAAAAAGTCTTGATCATGGGGAGCGCCAGCAACGGGAAAACGACCCTTGCAAAGGACTTAGCCCGCTTTTACGATGCACCTGTTAGTCTTGAGTATGCCCGTGAATACCAGATCAAGAACAATGTTCGAGATGATGAGCTCACTCCAAAAGATTACTATTACCTACTCTTAGGACAGTATGATCAAACCTCCAAGCTCATCGATAGTAGTGCCAATCGAGGCCTTGTCATCGCAGATACCAATTCCCTGGTGACCAAGGGTTATTACGACTACTACATGGAGGTCGAAGGTCAGGATACCAGCATGACCGATACCTTCGATAACCTCTTTGTCAGTATTCTCTCCAAAGAAAAATGGGATTTGATCCTCTTTGTACAGCCGATCGGCTCTTATGTCAATGATGGTTTCCGAGACATGACCATGGCTGACGAAGAGATCCGTACCAGCTTTTCAAATTACCTGGACCAATTGCGCCAGCAATACCTAGGAAACATTCCGACCACTTTCCTCGCATCAGACTACCTCGGCAACTACGAAGAAGCCAAGAAGGTGATCGATGCCATCTACCAAGCCGACTGAGGAGCAGCTTATGAAAAACCTATCTGAAAAATTCGCAACTTTTAGCCAAGACTTTAGAAATGTTCACCGAGAAGCGAAAAAGCAAGGCTTTGTCAATATTATGAAACTTCTATGGAAGGACCTTTTTGTAGGACGCACAGCCTTTCAATGGGTCTATCTCCTGCTTCTTTCCAGTGTTCCCTTCTTCTTAGAATGGACCAATCATACAGGACAGCATGATTGGCTGGGACTGTTTGCCTCTTGGACAGGCATTGTCTGTGTTATCCTGGTTGCCGAAGGGCGTGCTAGTAACTACCTCTTTGGAGCAGTGAATTCCGCTATCTACCTTGTTTTAGCCCTCAATAAAAACTTCTACGGGGAAGTTCTGACAACTCTTTATTTCTTCATCATGCAACCGATCGGTCTTTATGTTTGGCTCTCTAATCGGATCAATGATCAAGGTAAGGTCGAAGAATCTCACTTTGAAGCCAAGAAATTGAACTTAATCGAGTGGATGCGCTATTTGGCCTTGTGTGCTGTGATTTGGATCGGTATGGGCTTCGCGTATCAAAGTATCCATAGCGCTCGCCCTTTCCGTGATAGTATCACCGATGCGACCAACGGGGTCGGCCAGCTCCTAATGACCCGCCTTTACCGGGAGCAATGGATCTTCTGGATTGCGACCAACGTCTTTAGTATCTATCTCTGGTGGGATCAGAGTCTTCACATTCAAGGGATGTACTGGGTTTACACGCTCAATAGTTTAGTGGGCTGGTACCAATGGACCAAAGCCCTCAAGAAGGAGGTGGCTTAGATGGAAACTCTTTCGATTCCAGCAGGAATGACGGAGAAAGAGTATTTTGAGACGGTCGCTAGTGAAGCAGACTTTCTCAAGTGGTATAAGGAGCAAGACCTGCCGACTTATGAAACTCCAAGTGTCACAGCGGACATGGTAGCTTACTGTTTTGTTGAAGGCAAGCTCAAGCTCTTAGCTATTCGCCGCAAAGCCCACCCTTATCAACACCGCCTCGCCTTGGTGGGGGGCTTTGTGAACAAGGATGAAGATGCGACTCATGCCTGTATCCGAGAAGTCAAAGAAGAAGTTGGGCTCGATCTGCCAGTGAATAAGGTGGAGCAGCTCATGACCGTTTCCACCCCTGGGCGGGACCCCAGAGGCTGGGTCATTACCATCGCCCATCTGGTCTATCTGCCAGCAGAAGCAGTAGACTTAGCCCATGCAGGTGACGATGCCAAGGAAGTCGTTTTTCTCGATGTCGATTTCAAAAAATCCCAGTGTTTGCTCGATGGAGAACCCTTAGCTGCTTCTGATTTTGCCTTTGACCACTATCAAATCATTCAAGAATCGATCAAGCGGATTCAGGGGCGTTTAGACTGGAATCCAACCTTCCTCTATCTGTTAGAGGAGCCTTTCACCGTTTATGAAGCAACCGAATTGGTCAATTTGATCAATCCAGGACGTCCCATCGTTAGCAATAACTTCCTCGTAAAATTCGGAGAATTCGTGGAAGAAGTGGGTGTCAAGCGGGTACCTAAGAAAAAACCACGCAAGACCTATCGCTTAAAACAGTAGATCGAGCGGGGTTCATTCTACCAGCCCTCCCTTACTTTTAGTAACGGAAGGGCTTTTTCTGATTTTTCCTGCTCCACTTGTGTGCAAAGTGGTATAATAAACATAATTGAGATCAAAAGAGACAAGACTATGGAAGAAAAAATAATTTTACCACAAAATACACGACTGATGGGGGCTCTGCTTGGTTTTATCGGAGGAGGCCTCGATGTCTTTTGCCACATGCACTATCGGAGTTTGGTCGCGACCCAAACGGGAAACCTCCTGCTTCTCATCGCTGATTGGCACGATCCTCGTGTCGAAAATACCATCATGCGTTTTTCATCTATTCTATTTTTCTCGATCGGCTTTTTGGTTGCCCTCCATATCAAAGAGTATCGCAAGACAGCCTTTTGGCGGACCAAGATGTTGATTCCTTTGTTTGTGGTGACACTCCTGATTCCCTTGGTGTCTGTCATACCACCTGTAGAAGTTCCCTTTATTGCTTTTGGGACAGGGATGATGATGTTGACCTTTACAGGGAGCCTCATCGAAAATCACCCTTATGTGATCTTTATGACTTCCGGAAATTATCGCAAGATGCTGACGGCCTTGTACCGAATCACTCGAGGAAAGGGAGATTTGGACGAGTATCGGCGTCAGGCCATGAATTACGGGATTGTTGTTGGAAGCTTTGTTGCAGGAGCTATTAGCGTAGCCATCCTCATGCATTTCATTCACCAATGGGCCATCTGGCTGATCACAGTGAACCTCTTTTTGATCATGACCTACTACACCGCCAGAGTCAAACAACTCGGATTACAGACAGATAATCTATAAAAACGAGGCTGGGACAAAAGTCCTAGCCTCTCAATTATTTTTGGATTGTTGAGCAAGACGCAGTGGTTGAGTGGGCTCTACTACGCTGATTTCATCAGCTTTTACAGTCCTACTCAACTGTGCGGAGGTGGGACGACGAAATCGAATTCTAACGAATTACCGATTTCTGTCCCACTCTCTGCTTTTTGTGTTTCTATGCTTTTAATTGTAAGAGTTCTTCAATCTCAGCCAGAGTGCTAGCTCGGGAGATGGCGCCGCGGAGTTTGGCTGCACCTGAGGTACCACGGAGGTAGTGAGGGGCGAGCCCTCGGAATTCACGAACGGCAATGTGCTCACCTTTGAGATCGATCAAGCGTTTCAAATGTTCGTAAGCAATCTTCATCTTGTCTTCAAAAGTCAAATCAGGCAGGATTTCTCCTGTTTCAAAGTAGTGATTGATTTGGTTGAAGAGATAAGGATTGCCCATAGCAGCGCGACCAATCATGACCGCATCGGCACCGACTTCTTCGATCCGTTGTTTGGCATCTTGAACCGTACGGATATCTCCGTTTGCGATAAATGGAATCTTAGTCAGAGCTTGTGCAACCTTGTGAAGGGTCTCAAGGTCCGCATGACCCGTATACATTTGCTCCCGAGTTCGTCCATGCATGGCGAGGGCAGAGACACCCGCGGCTTCAGCAGCGAGCGCATTTTCAACTGCTAGAGAAGGGTCCGACCAACCCGTCCGCATTTTAACAGTGAGGGGGATATCAAGGACGGATTGAACCTTATTGATGATGGAGTAGATCTTGTCTGGGTCCTTGAGCCACATGGCGCCAGCCTCGTTCTTGACGATTTTATTCACCGGGCAACCCATGTTGATATCGACGATATCGGTCTTGGTATTTTCTTGGATAAATTCAGCTGCGCGTGCCAGGCTATCTTCGTCACTTCCAAAGAGTTGGATCGATACAGGATTTTCTCCTTCATCGATATGGAGCATGTGAAGCGTCTTTTCATTGTTGTACTGGATTCCCTTGTCAGAGACCATTTCCATCACAACGAGCCCTGCCCCCAGTTCTTTGGCAATGGTCCGGAAAGCTGAGTTGGTCACTCCGGCCATTGGGGCTAGGACGGTACGGTTAGGGATTTCGACATCCCCGATCATAAATGGCGTATTAAGATTTGTCACGAATGAGTTCCTCCAAGTCATTTTCGTCAAAGTGGTAGTGTGTTTGGCAGAATTGGCAGGTAATCTCTGCACCGTGATCTTCATCTTTCATCTCTTTTAGATCACTAGCTGGCAGACTTGCTAAAGCGTTCAAGAAACGCTCATGGTTGCAGTCGCACTGGAAGCGAAGTTCTTCTTCAGAGAGACGTTTGAAAGGCTCATCCCCATAGATAGCAGCAAGAAGAGCTTCAATATGGTCTTCAGATTCCAAAAGTGTTGAAATAGCAGGCATTTCTTGGATGCGTTTTTCAAAGCGTGCGATTTCTTCTTCCTTGGCATTTGGCAAGACCTGGAGCAAGAAGCCACCAGCCACTTTAACCTTATCTTCGTCATCCAAAAGAACATTGAGTCCAACTGCAGATGGTGTTTGTTGGCTTTCCGTCAGATAAAAGGCCAGGTCTTCTCCGATTTCACCGGTTACAAGAGGGGTCATGGAGTTATAAGGATTTCCCGTACCATAATCTGTGATAACCAAGAATTCTCCGTTTCCGACAAATGGTCCCACCAGAACTTCACCAGTCGCAGTCTTTTTGATATCCACTCCAGGATTTTGCACGTAGCCTTTAACATTTCCCTTGGTATCTGCCACGGTGATGATGGCTCCGAGTGAGCTAGTTCCAAGGACTTTGACCGTAATTTTAGTATCTCCTTTCTCGTTTGCCGCCAAGATTTGACTGGCAATGAGGGTACGGCCAAGTGCGACCGTGGAGCTAGCTTGTGTGTGATGTTTTTCTTGGGCTGTTCGTACAGTTTCTGTACTGTCTAGTACATAGGCACGAAAAGCGCCACTTTCTGAGATAGTTTTAATAATTTTGTCCATAGCTTCTATTTTAGCATAAAAAAGGGAAAGAGGTGAAGGGAGTAACTTGATTTATTTAGACGGTGAAGGGATAAAATCTTTCAGGGGAGAGCTTCGCTTAGAAACTGAATAGAATAGGATCTGTTTTAGGAAGTAAAGAAGGCAAAAGACGAACAATCATTCTTTAACGTTTAAAATGACGATCAAAAGATGGATGTTCGGAAAATGAGAAGCGGATTTTAAGGGTAAAAAACCAAGTAAAGAAATAGCCGACCTTGAAAAAAACGAGGAAATTTCTTATAATAGAGTGTAAGACAAACTTGCAGGTGAGACTCCTGCCCCTAGTTTGAAGAAAGGCATAGATAGGGAACTATCTATGGTATATGAAAAAGAATTATGACATCAGTTGTTGTAGTAGGAACCCAATGGGGTGATGAAGGAAAAGGGAAGATTACAGACTTCCTATCAGCCAATGCAGAAGTCATTGCTCGCTACCAAGGTGGGGACAATGCCGGTCACACCATCGTAATCGACGGCAAAAAGTTCAAGTTGCACTTGATTCCTTCTGGTATCTTCTTCCCTGAAAAGATCTCTGTCATCGGAAACGGCGTGGTGGTCAACCCTAAATCATTG
>ERZ773018.1379-NODE-1379-length-13055-cov-5.730231_pt1 | contig 13055 bp, 7 predicted proteins | sample MGYA00580840_ERZ773018 | MGnify/ENA primary metagenome ERZ773018 (study PRJEB29015, sample SAMEA2738125) | human oral metagenome | biome: human oral; feature: human-associated habitat; material: saliva | place: China | collected 2256 ... | reverse complement strand
GAGATCTCTCCACTTCATTCGTTTCACTCATTTCGGTCGAGATGACGTATAAGGGTAAATATCTTTGTTTGACAGCTAGACGTTAAAAGTAAATAAGTATTAAATATTATTAAAAAAATTAATTTTAAAATTGCATAAAAAATAAAATAATTCACGTCATAGTACTTTGCATAGAAATTCCCCTAATATGTCATTTCGACCGAAATGTAGCATAGCGGAATGTAGTGGAGAAATCTCATAAAGCCCTATAATTCTTAAAACAACTTTTATAGTCTATTTTGCTTTGATAAAAAATAGGGAAATTCAGTATTATGATGTATCTTCAATACATTTACTTTTGCTAAAGCAAAAGTATGAGATTTTCGCAGTCGATTGTGCTTAAATCAAAGATTTGAACAATCTTTGCATCAGACCTACTTTTGCTTGTAAACAAACAAAGTGAGTTTGACGGGGTATTCGTATCATTTGATATAATTATTGCAAAGCAACAAGGTTCCCAAGTATCCACCCAATGAAATTATAATTTTTTTGGTACATATATAATCAAAGGGAAGTTTTTTTAGAATTATATTTTTTTATATCCTTTGGATACATTCCTTTGTATTTTTTGAAACAAGTACTGAATTTACTATGAGAAGAATACCCTACTGCTTCAGCAATATCCTGAATTTTAAGGGAGGAGTTTAATAGAAGAACTTCTGCCATATTCATTCGGCGTCTTTGAGTGTATTCGGTAATTGTACATTGATATTTTTGTTTAAATAATTTTTTAAGTTTTGTACCGCTCATAGTGGATATTTTTTCTAAAGTTTTTTGTGAAATTGAAGTTGCATAATGATCGTCTATATAATTAGCAACAATTTTTAAAGCTTCATTATCGGCGATGGATATTGGATTGTTATACTTATTTAGAAATGCGTCTATTGTTATACTAAGCCACTCCTTTGCCTTTGATTCAAAAAAGATTTCAGCAGCAGGAGATATCATCTTACAATTTAGTATATCTTTTGCAATTCTTTCCAAAGGTTTGTTTATAATTGTGTTAGTGTTGAAAAATAAATTTTCATAGTTACAAACTTTATTTTTGTATGAGGATAGACACTCTTCTATCATAGATTGGTTGAAATTTATACCTATTCCTAGATAGGGAGAGTTTTTATGTAGTATAAATCTATAGTTTTTAGAATTTTTTGTATTTATAACATAGAGTGAGTTTGAAGAAAGATTTTGATAAGGATTAAAACTTTCTCCATTTGCTGTAACTAAATAAGATGAGTAAAGGGAATAGAAATTATCCAAACCTGCAAAACTTGTGTGGATAATTTCTTTTTTTATGAAAACATCGTGAATATCAATTGTAAAATTTTTACCTTCATAAAACCAATATATGCCTTCCGCATCGTCTGTATTGAAACAGAATGTATGTCCTGCAGATGAGTATTTTGTATTATCAGTACATTCATTTGTAGAAAAAAAGTTTTTAACAAAGTTGTAAAAGTCGCTCATATATACCTCCATTGTAATTTTTATCCCAAATAGACATTATTCCAAATAGACATAGTTAACTATCCCTAATTGATTGAATTTCTCATTTATTATATAATTTATTATATGATATATAAATTATATAATAAATAGAAGATAAAAACAATCAAAGAGTTATATAATGTTAAAAATTTTTAAAATACCAATTTTTATAGTCAGTCCAAACAGGATATTTATAAAACCTGTTGAATTTAAAGAAAAGGAGGAATTATTCATTGAAGAATAAGAAAAAATCAATACTAAAAAGACTAATGCCTTATGCCGGTAGGAAAAGTATTTTGTTTTATATTGCTATGATTATGTCTGCAATTTCAGGTATTATGGTCTTGATGCCTATGGTTTTTATTCATAGGATTATAAATAGTTTAATTTTAAATGAAACGGTAGATTTTGTCTATGTGAGGGAAAATTCAATTTATGCGGCGACATTTGCGGGATTAGGTTTATTTATATACCTTATAGGTCTCATTTTATCCCATGTTTTTGCGTTTGAAGTAGAAGATAATATTATTAAGAGCTCAGTAAAAAAACTAATTAATAAACCGCTTGGATATTTTGATGATAAAGAAAGTGGAAGAATAAGAAAAGTAATCATATCCGGAGCTTCTGAAACACATTCTTTCTTAGCACATCAACTTCCTGATATGGCAATGACAGTTATATCACCGATAGTTCTGTTTGTATTTTTCTTTATGTTTGATTGGAAATTGGGGCTTGTAAGTATGGTGCCGATAATTATTGGCATGATATTAATGTCATCAATGATGACATCCGAAACAAAGAAAATGAAAGAAGAATATTACGAAGATCTTTCCGATTTATCTTCTCAGACCGTAGAATATGTCAGGGGAATTCCGGTGGTAAAAACATTCGCACAAAGTATTGAAAGTTTTGATAAGTTATATTCGTTAATTATCAAAATAAAAGATCTTGTGCTCAAGCTTACTATGAGTTACACGAATAAAATGTCATGGTTTGGGACTATTTCTACATCGACAGCATTTTTCTTAGTGCCTGTAGCTTTATTGTTAATAAAATTTAATGGTAACTTAGCTAATGTGGTTGCAAATTCTGTTATTTATTTTCTGATAGGACCGATATTTGCCGTTTTTATTATGAGAACGGCGACAATTAAACAATTTAGTTATTTTGCGGAGCTTGCTCTGGACAAAATTGAAAATATACTTGAATACGATGATTTTATTTATGGAGATAAGACAAGCTCTGATGTGGGAATTGAGTTTAAAAATGTAAGTTTTTCTTATGGTGAAGAAAATGTCTTGGATAATATTTCTTTTAAAGTAAAAAGAGGAGAACAAGTTGCTTTAGTTGGAATGTCGGGTAGTGGTAAAACCACTATAGCAAGGCTTGCTGCCAGATTTTATGATATTAAATCAGGTGAAATTTTAATTGGCGGGATTAATATAAAAGATTTTGAAAAAGAAGCTTTGATGAAAAAAATAGCCTTTGTTTTTCAAAATTCCAAACTGTTTAAGATGAGTTTAAGGGAGAATCTTCTAATTGCAAAACCCGACGCAATAGATGAAGAAATAGATAATGCTTTGATTAATTCAGGCTGTAAAGAGATAATTAAAGGTTTGAAAAATGGACTTGATACTGTTTACGGAACGAGAGGCACATATTTTTCAGGTGGTGAAGCTCAAAGACTCTCTATAGCAAGAGCTTTTCTCAAAGATGCGGATATTATTATTTTAGATGAAGCTACAGCTTTTGCAGACCCTGAAAATGAACATCTAATTCAGGAGTCTTTTAAAAAGTTATCAAAAAACAAGACAACGCTAATGATTGCCCACAGATTATCTACTGTAGTAGATGCAGACAAGATACTTGTTATAGATAAAGGTAGAATTGTAGAAGAAGGTAAGCACTCAGATTTAATAAATATGAATGGGCATTATAAAAAGCTTTGGGATGAATATCAAAAATCTGTAAATTGGAAGATAGGAGGTTAAGATATGGTTTCTTATTTTATGAAACGATATGCTATGTCTGAAAAAGGAGCGATTAATTTAAAAAAAGCAATCATCTCACATACCTTTGTTAATTTGACAAAATTATTTGCACCAATGATTGCCTTTATGTTTTTGTTTCAGTATATAGGCGTTTTGAAGGGTATTGAAAGTTATAATTTTACTTTATTTCATTATCTTATATTAATTATAGTAATGATGATATTAATGTTTTTAGTTGCAAGGTGGGATTATGTAAGACTCTATACCAATGTGTATAATGAGAGTGCAAATTCAAGGATTGATTTAGCAGAAAGATTAAAAAAACTGCCTCTTTCTTATTTTGGAAAAAGAGATTTGGCAGATCTTGCAGAAACAATGATGAATGATATGAACTTATATGAAACTATATTTTCACATGCCGTTCCTCATATATATGCAACCACTATTTCTACAGGTGTTATTGCTTTAATGCTTATTATCTATAATCCAAAATTGGCTTTTGCAGCATTGTGGGTGATTCCGATTTCACTTCTAATAATATTTTTATCAAGAAAAAGTCAGAAAAAAGTAGTACAAAACTGGATAGATGATAATCGCAAGGTTTTTGATGATTTGCAGGAAAAGATTGAGCAGATAGAGCAAATAAAATCTTATAATTTAGAAGAACAAATGCTAAAAGATTTTTTTAAAAAATTAAATATGTCTACAAAACAAAAAACTAAAGGTGAAATTGTTGCAGGAACACTTACAGGAATAGCGACTGCAATATTAAAGCTTGGTATTATAAGCGTTGCTGTTGTTGGTGTAAATATGCTTATTGCAGGGGAGATAAATATATTGGTTTATATTGCATTTTTAATGATGACAACAAGTATTTATCTACCAATAGAGGGAATAATTACTTTTATGTCCATGATAGTTATGCTTGATGCTGTTGTTGGAAGAATAAAGGAAATAAAAACTATGCCTATTCAAGAGGGCAAAAAGAATATGGAAATTACAAATTATGACATTGAATTTAAAGATGTTTATTTTGGATATGATAATTATTCTGTAATAAATGGGGTTAGTTTTATCGCAAAGCAAGGTGAAATCACAGCCTTAATCGGTTCAAGCGGAAGTGGAAAAACAACAGTTGCAAAACTTGCTGCAAGATTTTGGGATATAGATAGAGGAAAAATTTTGATAGGTGGAAAGGATATAAGTGAGGTTGATCCGGAAACTTTACTTAAAAATTTTTCCATAGTATTTCAAGATGTTATCCTCTTTAATACAAGTATAAAAGATAATATTAAAATCGGGAAAAAGAATGCTACAGATGAGGAAATAACAAGGGCGGCTAAAATAGCAAGATGTGATGATTTTATAAATAAAATGCCGGAAGGAATAGATACTATAATAGGGGAAAACGGACAAAGACTTTCCGGTGGAGAAAGACAAAGAATATCAATAGCAAGGGCTATTTTGAAAGATGCACCGATTATACTGCTTGATGAAGCTACGGCATCTCTCGATGTCGAAAATGAAAGTCTTATTCAGGAAGCTCTTTCTGAACTTATAAAAGAAAAAACAGTTATAGTAATTGCCCATAGACTTAGAACAATAAGAAATGCAGATAAAATTGTTTTGTTAAATGCCGGAAAAATAGAAGCGGTAGGTACAGATAGCGAACTTTGTAAAAGCTCGGAATTTTATAAGGCAATGCTTGAAAAAGCAAATATTCAGTAAAAACTTATAGGAGGACATTATGGAAATGGAAAAATTAAAAATCAAGAATTTTTAAATTCAATAGCTGATTATGTTGTATATTTGTAGATATCAATGTCTTATTAAAAAATTAGTTTTAGTAACTAATGAAGGGGAGTAAATTTTAAAAAATACTCCCTAATTTTTTATTGCTTTTTAAAAAATTTTTTAATTTTTACAAAATTAACCACAAAATTATCATTTTTTAAAAAATATTACTTTAAACGGTATATACAAAACAAAATAAATATGTTATACTGATAAAGTAGTATTCTTTATACTGCATAGGTTTATTTATTTTTATATTTAAGGAGGGTTTTTCTATGAGAAAAAGGTTTTTGACTCTGTTATTAACGTTTTCATTATTATTAGGTAGCACAAGTGTTGCTTTTGCTAATGAAAAAGTTAATACAGCTCCAAAAATTACAAAAACTGCAAATAATATTAAAGCCGACGAAAATGAGGAAAAAACTTATATTGTAGTTTTGAAAGAGGATTCTAAAGCAGACTTTTCCAGTTTGAAAACTGCAGAAGGAAAAAAGGCTAGAGAAGCTAAAAGTAAGGCTTTAATCAATTCTTTTAAAGCTGAACTTGACAAAGCTGATATAAGTTATGAAACATATTATGAATATGACTTATTATTTGCCGGAATTGCTTTAAAAACTAAGGTTAAAAACATTGAGAAAATTTCAAAAATGGCTTCTGTTGAATCCGTTGAAGTTTCAAATGAATTTTCAAAACCTACAGTTAAAGAATCCGAAAAGGAATTTAATCCTAAAAGAAAGAAAAGAAGCTTAGATTCAAACAATCTAATGAAGGTTACAGACGAACTTAGAAAGAAATATAATGGACAAGGTAGAGTTGTTTCCGTATTGGATACAGGTGTCGATGTAAAACATGATATCCTAAGAGTTTCTGATGTTTCAAAAGGAAAATTTCCAACTGAAGATTCTATGAATAAAAAGATGAAGGAAGCCGGAATTAACTACGGTAGTTGGAGAACTGACAAAGTTGTTTACGCTCATAATTACAGCACAAACGGAAAGAATGTAAAAGAAGAAATGAGAGAAGAATCTCACGGAATGCATGTTTCCGGTATTTCAGTAGGTAATCCTAAAATGGAAGCTGAATTTAACAAAGAAGACGGAACAACTAAAAAAGAAAAAATCATAGGAACCGCTCCTGAAGCACAACTTATTTTTATGGGAGTTTTCCAAGGACAATCAACATATACTCATATTTATGCAAAGGCTGTTGAAGACTCTGTAAAACTTGGTGCAGACAGTATAAACTTGAGTTTGGGTGCTCCTAACGGATCTATCGCATCTGTTGGTAGAGCTATGGAAAAAGCTATAGCTTATGCGAGAAAGATGGGCGTTATCGTAGCTATCGCAGCCGGTAATGACGGTCACTTCGGTGCGTTTAGTGATAAACCTCCTGTAACAAATCCGGACTATGGTACAGTTGGAAGTCCGGGTGTTGCAAAAGATGCTTTGACTGTTGCAGCTATGTATACTGATGTTGAAAGAGTTAGAACAATTAGCATTGAAGGAGTTAGTGGTGTATTAAAATCAGGAGATTATTTCCAAGGTTATGACAATGAGGGAGATCCTGACCCCGCTAAACAATTTATAGATGCAGATAAAAAAGAACAAAGTTATGATGTAGTTGAAGCGGGTCTTGGAAATGAAGAGTCCGACTATAACGGAAAAGAAGTTAAAGATAAAGTGGTTCTAGTAAAAAGAGGCGGAAAGACTTTTGCCGATAAAATTATTTTAGCCGGTAAAAAAGGTGCAAAAGGTGTTATAATCTACAACCACGAGCAAGGTGGAGAAGAAATTATAAATATGGCATTTGGAGATCAAACAAAAGATGTTAAAATTCCATCTGTATTTATAGGAAACTCTGCAGGTAAAAAAATTATTGAAAATAAAGATAAAAAAGTAAAGTTTACAAAACAATTAAGTGCGATTCCTTATGCAAATGGTGGACAGTTAACTGACTTTTCATCTTACGGTTGGGCATCTGACGGAACTTTCAAACCTGATATAACAGCTCCGGGCGGACTTATTTATTCTTCAATAAATAATAATAAATACACAACTATGAGCGGTACTTCAATGGCAACTCCTCATATTGCAGGTGCTGTAGCTCTTATAAGAGAAAGTTTAAATAAAAGACATTCTGAAATTAAGGGAGAACAAGAATACGACATTATAAAAGCGTTGATTATGAGTACAGCAGATCCTGTTAAGGAAAAGGGAACAGAAAATTATGTTTCTCCTAGAAAACAGGGTGCCGGTGCTATAAATGTTGAAAAAGCTACAAGTAGCGATATTTATGTGCTTGACAGTAATAATAATCCAAAAACTTGGTTAAATGATATTGACAGTAAATTTGAAATTAACTTAAAAGTTGTAAATATTGGAAATGAAGCAAAAACTTTAAAATATAAAACAGTTTTAGGTACTGATGAAACTGAAAAGGGAAAATTTGCTTTAAAGACAAAAACTTTAGAAACAATTCAAGGAAAAGAAATAACTGTACCTGCTAAGGGTTCAGTAGATGTTAAAATAACTGTTGATGCAAGTAAATTTGACGCTGAATTAAGCAAACAAATGCCTAACGGTTATTTCTTAGAAGGTTTTGTATTCTTTGAAGATGCGAAAGATAATACAAAAGAAGTTAGTATGGCATTTAGTGGATTTAAAGGAAAGTGGGCAAATGTACCACTTTGGGAAAAATCTGTTTATGACTTTGATCTTAGTAAAGAACTTCCAATGTATATGAAACAAAACGGTTCCTTTACACCAAACTTCACATCTCTTGTAACTGTCGAAAATAATCCTTATGCAAGAGGAAAACAATGGACTGACAAAGGAGTGCAATATAATTTTGTTGGAAATAAAGGTGAAATTCCTCTAGGCTTTGATGCAGGTAAGTTTGAATTTTCAAAAAATAATTTGGCAATTTCTCCAAATGGAGATAATAACAAAGACTTTGTTGCATTCAAAGGTATGTTCTTTAGGAATTCACAATATATTACAGCTAAGGTTTATGATAAAGACGGAAATCTTGTTTACCAAAGCGGTTCAGGTTATGCTTATAAAAATAGTAATAATTACAGTGATGGCGCTTCAAGATCTAATCTTATAGAACAAACTTACTGGGATGGAACATCAAACGGAAAATCTCTTCCTGAGGGTACGTACAAATATGTAGTAACTGCAAACTCTGAAGTGGCGGGAGCTGCTGTTGAAAATGAACAAAAAATGGAATTCGATGTAAAAATCGACAATACTGCTCCAAAAATTGCTAAGCCTAAGGTTGAAGGAAATATTTATAAACCTGAAATCACAGATAATTTAAGCGGTGTTGAAGAAACTGTTTTAAGATATATTGATAAAAACGGTGAAACAAAGTGGATAACAGCTAAAGAGGATGGAACTTTTGAAATTCCGGCAGATGTAGAACACAAAAATATCTATATTCACACTTTTGACCACGCAGGAAATATCGCATCACTTAATTTAGACGGCTCTGAATATTCTGCACCTCAAATAAAACCGAAAGATTTGGGAGCAAATGTTAAACCGATATTCAAAGTAACAAATTATAAAGACTTTGAAGGAAAACATATAGAAGGCTCTGAAAACTTAAATATGTTCCCGATTGAAATCAATTGGAGAGAAGATGTTTATGTTCATAATGGAACAGGTTGGAATCCAATGAGAAATTATAGATATTCTAACGAGTTAGTAAATATGGCTCCGGGAAATTATCAGTTCTATATCGATCAAATTCCGGAAATCTATGAACCGTTAAAAGAACAACAAAAAGATGTTACTGCTGAAAAAGATAAAACAACAGATCTTGTCTTTGAAACAAAACAAAAGGAAGAAAAGATTGAAGCAGGATATGGAGAAGTTAATATCAGATTACAAATAAACGATTATCCTGAAAACTATATGGGAGCAGGTGCAACTTATGTAATCAAAGATAAAGACGGAAAAGAAATTAACAGAGATAATTTGAAAACTTACACTAAAGTATATGAATCTCCAATAAAGGATGATAACGGAAAACTTACAGGAGTTAATTTCCACAGAGATTTAATGACTGTTCTACCTGTTGGAGAATATACTGTTGAAATTAAAACAAGTGATGATTCTTTAAAATTTGAAACAAAAACAATTAAATTTACAGTTGAAGAAAATAAACCGAAGAGAGTAATCTTTAAGGCACAAGAAACTATAAATGACGTTGTAAATATCGCTTTTGAAGGTTTGGATAAACTTCCTGACGGAATAAAAGTAACTCTTGAAAATGTTGAGTCAAAAGAAAAATTTGATCTTACACAAAGTAAGTTTAACAAAAAAGTATTCCACGGAGATATTCCGAACGGAAAATACAAAGTTACTATAGAAGTTCCGGAAGGTTACAAAGTTGACAGGGATTCATTTGACATTACAGTTAAGAATGATAAAGTTAAAGAAATTGTAAATATCAAGAAGTTAGTAACATTAACAGATAAAGATAAAAAAGTTACAGTTTCAAGTTATGATTTAAAAGAAGATTGGACTTTAGTTGCTGATGTTAAAGATAAAAATTCAGTTGATAAGTTAAAAGATTCCGAAGCTGATTTATACGATATTTACTTCCTTGATAAAAATGGTAAGAGAGTTGACGTTCCTAAGGGAGAATACAATGTTTCAATAGTAAAAGCTGAAGGAAAGACAGCAAAAGCTATTTACTTTGTAAATGACAAGGGAGAACTTGAAAATATCGAATTTAAACAAGATGATAAAAATGTAACATTTACAACAACTCACTTCTCAGGTTATGCAGTCGATTATGGTAAAGCCAATGAGGAACCGGAAAAACCAAAACCGGATCCACAAAAACCGGGTGAACCGGGCAACCCTGGACAACCGGGCAACCCTGGACAACCGGGCAAACCGGGTCAAAAAACTCCTAAAAATAAAAAAGGACTTGTAAAGACAAATCTTGATTCAAATGTTCTGGGATTTGTTGTAGTTGCGATTGGCTCTTTGGGAATGACAGTAGTTGTAGGTAAAAAGAGAAGAAATAAATAAGAAAAGATAATTTAAAAAGTGGTTACGATGTAGCCACTTTTTTATGTAATGAGTTTTTTAGAATTTTATGATTCATTAAAGCAGGTAAATAGTAGCTTTTATTGAGAAGACGGTTTTATTTTATACTTAAAATTTTATTGAAAAACTTAAAAAGAAATGTTATAATTATAAAAACGATATAGAATATCAATAAAAAGAGGTAGCATATGGAAATAAAAAAAGTTCTAAAAGAAGATTTAGAGAAACTTATTCCGAGTTTTAAAAAAGCATTTAATGAGAGTGAGTGGAATCAAAGATGGACAGATGAAAGTGTTAGAATTTCTTTAACCAATATTTTTGATTTTCCACATTTTTATGGGCTTATTGCCATAAAAGAAGGTGTTCCGGTTGGAGCCATATTAGGACATGTACAAACTTTTAATGATGGGAAAACATATTATATTGATGAACTGTTCGTTGATCCGATTTTTCAAAAACAGGGAATAGCAAAAGCGTTATATGGTGATGCTATAAGAGAATTGAAAAAATTGGGAGTTTCCGGAGCATTTTTTACAACTTTAACAAATTCTTCGGCATATGATTTTTATAAATCTCAAGGAGCTATTCATTTGGAGGATAGCGCTGTATTTTATCATCCTTTTTAATAAATAGTATTTAAGCGATTACAAAAAGTAGTCGCTTTTTATATAGTCTTTTATAAAAAAGTGACCTTTCGGGCACTTATTAAATTATTTACTTCCGATTATTATCCCAATTTTTTCTTGAAAAATAAGGAAAGATTAAACCTATCAGTATAAAAATTACTCCTAATAGAGAAACTCCATTTATATTTTTGATATACACAAAGAAAAATATAATCCCTAAAATCAAGAGCCTTCCGGATATAATATAATTTTCATAGTATTTTTCAAAATATTTATTTCTAAATATTTTAAATTTTCCTATTTTGGTAAAAAATACTAAGTAGGAACTTATACAAATACAAGTTACAGCTATAATAGTAATATAAAATTTATTCACATTTAGTAAATTTAAAAATGCAATTATAAAACCGGAAAACAATACAACTAAAAATAATTTGTATAAATCTCCTGTACTCATTCTTTTCATTTTTTATTCCTCTAATTTTCAATTAATAAATTTATTCGTTTTTATTTTCCTTTAAGTATTTATCTAAAGTTTTTGTGAGTTTAAATAAAACTAATTCACGTTATAGCAGTTAGCAAAGAGATATTTCCTAACACGTCATCTCGACCGTAGTGTAACGGAGTGGAGAGATCTCACACTATTATTTGTTTACAAATAATAGTAAGTCCTGTAAAGGACTTAGAAATAAAACAATTAGATAAAATTTGTAAATCACTTAAAGACTAATTTAGTACGAAATTTGCATATTAAATGTATCTACGATACATTTACTTTTGATTGTTTACAATCAAAAGTATGAGATTTCTCCACTTCACTTCACTACGTTCCGTTTCGGTCGAAATGACGCATAAAGGAATAATCTTTGTTCTACAGCTAGACGTTAAAAGTAAATAATCATCAAACTATTATCCTATATTTATATCATAACACAAATCTCTCAAAAAGCAATAGTTTAATTTATTAAATTCAAACAGTTTTTCTTCAATATTATAACTTTATAATTATTTTATTGCTTATTTCTTGAATTTATATTAAAATATTGATAGTGAAAAGAGTTTTTAAGGAGTTATTATGATTTATTTAGATAATGCTGCGACTACGAGAGTTCGCGATGAAGTTATAGATATTATGGTCAAATATTTAAAAGAAAATTATGGAAATCCATCATCTCTTTATGATTTTGGATATTCTGTTTCTAAAGATATAAATTCTTGTAGAGAAGTTATTGCAAAATACATAAATTGCAAGGCTGAAGAGGTATTTTTTAACTCCTGTGCAACAGAGGGTAATAATACTGCAATTTTTGGAGCGATTTCAACTGCAAAGGGAAAAAATATTGTTTCAACGGATATAGAACACTCCTCTGTTTTTAATGTCTATAAATTTTTAAAAGAGAAAAAAGAGATTAGATTTTTAAAATTGGATGAATTAGGCTATATCGATATTGAGAGCGTAAAAAATCTCGTAGATGAAAATACTGAAATAGTTTCAATAGCCTATGTTCATAATGAGCTTGGCATTATTCAAGATGTTGAAAGCATTGGAAAAGCTATTAAGGAAAAGAATAAGAAATGTATTTTTCATGTTGACTCTGCACAGGCCTTTGGGAAAGTCAATATTGATGTAAAAAAATCCAAGATTGATATTTTAACTTTGAGTGGACATAAAATTCATGCTCAAAAAGGAATAGGTGCAATCTATGTAAATAAAAATATAAATTTAAGGCCTTTTGTTTTGGGTGGAGGTCAGGAAAAAGACTTTAGATCAGGAACGGAAAATGTCGCAGGAATAATGGGTTTAAAAGTCGCTACCGAATTTATGTATGAAAATTTAGATAATAGAAAAAAACATTTGGAAAATTTAAGAGATATACTGATTTCAGGTATTTCAAAAATTGAAAATCATAAATTTTTAACTAATAAAGACGGAGTTCCGAATATTGTAACAGTCGCTTTTGAAAATATCAGAAGTGAGGTGCTTTTACATTTCTTGGAGAGTGAAAAGATTTATATTTCAACAGGCTCTGCTTGTAGTAAGGGTAAAAAGA
>ERZ773018.1374-NODE-1374-length-13072-cov-5.298225_pt1 | contig 13072 bp, 10 predicted proteins | sample MGYA00580840_ERZ773018 | MGnify/ENA primary metagenome ERZ773018 (study PRJEB29015, sample SAMEA2738125) | human oral metagenome | biome: human oral; feature: human-associated habitat; material: saliva | place: China | collected 2256 ... | reverse complement strand
TCATTAAATTAATGGCGATATTAGCATTTCAAAAACCTGATAAAGTAGTGATGCTGGAGGCCAATGACCATTTCGGCAAGTTCGAATTCCGTCCTCTTGAGCCTGGCTTTGGTGTTACCATTGGTAACGCTCTTCGCCGCATCCTCCTTTCATCGCTGGAAGGTTTCGCAATCAACACCATCCGTATAGCTGGTGTTGAGCACGAATTCTCTTCAGTTCCAGGTGTAAAGGAAGATGTTACCAACATCATCTTGAATCTCAAACAAGTTCGATTCAAGCAAGTAGTAGAAGAATTCGAGAATGAGAAAGTTAGTATCACCGTAGAGAATTCCACCGAATTCAAAGCAGGTGATATCGGTAAGTATCTGACTGGATTTGAAGTGTTAAACCCTGATTTGGTGATTTGTCATTTAGACTCCAAGGCTTCTATGCAGATTGATTTGACTATCAACAAGGGACGTGGTTACGTTCCTGCTGAGGAAAATCGTGAATACTGCACTGATGTAAACGTACTCCCAATCGATTCCATCTACACCCCAATTCGTAATGTAAAATATGCCGTTGAGCCATATCGTGTTGAACAAAAGACCGACTATGACAAATTGGTTGTTGAAGTTACGACTGATGGTTCCATTCACCCAAAGGATGCACTGAAAGAGGCTGCAAAGATTCTTATTTATCACTTCATGTTGTTCTCTGATGAGAAGATTACTCTTGAGAATCCAGACCAAGAGGGCAACCAGGAGTTTGATGAGGAGGTTCTGCACATGCGACAGCTCTTGAAGACCAAGTTGACCGACGCAAGTCTCAACTTGAGTGTTCGTGCACTCAACTGCTTGAAGGCAGCTGATGTAGAGACGTTAGGCGACCTCGTACAGTACAACAAGACGGATCTCCTTAAGTTCCGTAACTTTGGTAAGAAATCGCTTTCTGAGCTTGATGATTTGCTCGAGAGTCTGAATCTGTCGTTTGGAACCGACATTACAAAGTATAAATTGGATAAAGAATAGTTGACGAGTTGTCTAAACGACAAGTTGACGGGTTTATCCACAACAAGTTAAAAACAAAATGAGACATAATAAGAAATTCAACCATTTGGGTCGTACTGCTGACCACCGCGCTGCGTTGCTTTCAAACTTGGCAGTTGCTTTGATTCAGCACAAAAGAATCACTACGACTCTTGCTAAGGCAAAGGCTCTTAAGAAGTATGTTGAGCCGCTGATCACACGTTCTAAGAATGATACAACTAACTCACGTCGTGTTGTATTCCGTTATCTTCAGAACAAAGAGGCTGTTACTGAGCTCTTCAAGGAGATTTCAGTAAAGGTAGCTGATCGTCCAGGCGGTTATACACGTGTTATCAAGCTCGGTACCCGTCAGGGTGACGCTGCTCAGATTGCATTTATTGAGCTGGTTGACTACAATGAGAATATGGCTAAGTCTCCAAAGGCTGAAGCTAAGAAGACTCGTCGTAGCCGTCGTTCTACAAAGAAGGCTGATGCTCCTGCAGAGGCTGTTGAGAACGTTGCAGAAGAGGCAAAGGCTGAATAATCCGAATAGAATTTATCTCTATAATAGAAAACTCCCGGTACTTAATGTATCGGGAGTTTTTATTTTATAAATAGTTGCCACGTAGCTAATGCATTTACTTTGGATTTAATAACGTCTTGATTGTTACTTCTTGTTTTTTCTTGAAGTTTCTTGGTGCATCTACGAAAAAAATCTTTTTAAAGTTGCTTTTTATAATGATTTTTTTTATTTTTGCGATGTAAACCTGATATAAGTTACGATGTAAAAGCACACTCGTAATAATATTCACGATTTATTAGGAAAGTATACTATAGCTTTTCCTTCATTTAATCTTTAATCTCAGTGCTGATAATTGAAAGCTTATGAAGAATCTATTACTAATTATTTCTTTGTTTGTGACTTTAACTACTTTTGCACAAACAGGTGGTGAAATGAGGATTGCAACATCTACAGCCGTAGGGCAAGACTTTGAATTCCGTGTTACTCGAACCAATGATACCAGTAAAGTTTTTGTTGACTGGGGAGATGGTAATAAACAAGAGGCAATCTTAGAAGGATGGAGTAATAATAAGAAGATAACAGGAAAGTTACTGAAAGACACAATTATTGTTTATGGTGATTTTTCTGCTGTTGAGGTCTCTGAGGCAAAAGCAACATATCTTGCTTTTAAGAATCAGCCTAATTTAAAGCAAGTTGAAGCTAAGAGGAATGAATTAACCTACGAAGGTATTGATTTCTTAGGTGCTCCTAATCTCGTTACACTTGACCTTAGCTATAATAAAATTACGCGTTTAGACCTGCGTAATTTTAAGAAGTTAACTAACTTTACAGCTAATCATAATACAATTTTGGCAACTGTTTTATTTCCAGATGGCAGTACAGAGCTACGTAATATCGACTTGTCAGATGGAGATATTACACACTTTTATCCTATTAGTCTTCCTAACCTACGTTATCTTAATCTTGCGAACGGTAGTTTGTTAGAATTAGAACTGGGTAATAATTATCCAGAGTTACGTGATGTTGATATCACAGGGAATGTTGGAATAACATCTATTGATGTTACGCAACAAACTAAACTTGAAAAGCTTCTTATAAAGGGAACGAAGATAACAGAACTAAATCTTATTAATAACCCAGAGCTTATCATGCTTGATGCGTCTAATACTGACATTGCAAAGCTTGACTTAAGTGGTAACAAGAATGTAACAACGCTTGAACTCGGTGATTCTAAATTGTCTCGTTTAGATGTGTCTAATCTTGCAAATCTTTATACTATTAATATTGATAATACGAAGATACAACGTATTGATTTATCTCACCAACGCTTTTTACGTAGTGTGAGCGTACGGAATACTGGAATACAATTCCTTGATATGCATGGTGCTATCGGTACTAATCGACTTAATTACCTTGATATGCGTGACTGTAAGAATACTACTCCTCAGTCACTTAACTTCACCTTCAAAGCAATGCCGTCACATACAGGCAATTCTTATCGTACGAATGTTTTCCTATCAGGGACTAACTACGAACACGCCAATACTGGGATTTTAGATGATGATGCCGACAATTCCTATAAACTCGATGTTCATGGTGATGCTACTGCTTCTATGGATTCTGTTTCTATAACTATGCAAACATCCGAAAATGGAGGTAGTTATACACTAAGTCAAATCCCTGATGATGGGTATTTTGCAACTTATGAACCTATCACTGGGAAAGTTTTGCCTGGTTTTCCAATTAAGATAGATGTTACAGCACCTACTGGTTCAAAGTTTGTTGGTGTAGAGGTGAATGGCAAATTAATAGCTGATAGTATCTTTGTCGTGTCAGAAGCGGCAGTTGTAAAACCTGTTTTTAGTGTTTCTGGTGATGATGATTATATCAAACTAACAGTTCCTACAGGTATAGACCAACAGTATTTCCTTTCTGTTAATGGTGAGGATAAAGATGTTTCAATTGACTGGGGAGATGGTGAACTTGTAAAAGTGAAAGTTAAATCGACTCCAACAACAGTAGAGGGGCAAACATCTGGAGCGACTGTAACGATATATGGTGCTGTTACAGGAGCTGATTTCTCAAGTTATCCAGGTGTAGGTGTTGATAATAAGATAACTGCTGTCGATTTGAGTCATAATATTCATTTGCGTTCTCTTTCTACGTATATGAATCCTATTACGTCCATAGATGTTTCTAAACTATTGAATCTTGAATCTCTTGATTGTTCTTATTCAGACCTTAGTTCCTTGGATGTTAGCAAGAATAGTAAACTTATTAATTTACGTGCTTATGGTAATCAATTAGATAAAATAGATGTTAGAGGTGCTGTCGATTTAGCTTATCTTGATGTCAAAAATAACTGGTTAGAAAGCTTAGATTTAAGTCATAACAAGAAACTTGTTTATTTGAATATGAGTAGTAATGAGATAGACGTGGTTGACGTGAGGGATATGCCAGAACTTGTAGAACTTTATGTTTCAAATAACAAGATTACGACTCTTGATGTTAGCAAAAATCCTGCATTGAAGACATTGCAGCTTTCTAATAATTCAGTCTCAAACTTAGACTTAAAGAATAATCTCCAACTTGTGACACTTACTGTTGATGGCAATAGATTAGAGGGGCTGGACCTTACGGGACATGAACGATTGACCTATCTGAATGTAGGTGGTAATAGATGGGATGCATGTACTTTAAATGATCTTTATTATAGCCTTTCACGTTATCCTAAACTTCAGGGTGGAAAGAAGCCACGTGGTAACACGCTTTTCGTTCATGGTGAAAAAGCAGGAGAATATAATGACGCTGAGCATGCAGAATCATCTATCGCTAAGTTGAAGGGTTGGACAATTGATTATGAGGGCGATGGAACTGGTTGTAACATGGCATATATTACAATACAGGAGCCAGAAAATGGAACGTTAAAGGTGTTTACAGCAGATGGTGTTGAGGTTCTGACAGGTACAAAGGTGGCAAAGAATACAGATCTTGTTATTAAAGCAATTCCTCTATCTGGATATAAGCTTGAAGCTTTGACACTTAATGATGAAGAAGTAGATTCTCCTAATTTTAAGATTGATTCTTCTGTGACAATTGGAGCAATTTTCACGGTTTCATCACAAATAGATGCTCCTACTACTGATGCGCTTAAAGTCTCTGGGGGTAAGAATTATCTAAGTTTTATGACCGGAACGCCTACACACTTGCAAGTTTATACCTTAAGTGGCAAATTGATGTTCTCTACTATTGTAAGAGAGCATAAGACGGTTAGTCTACCATCAGGTATCTATATCGTTAAAACGAAGGGATATTCAAAAGTTGTAGCAGTCGAATAGAATGCCATCAAACTTGTCCGCATGAGAAAACGGAAAGAGTAGAATTATCAATCCCGAAGGTTATTATAAACTTTCGGGATTGTTTTTTAGCATAAGTGTTTTTACTTTAACATCCTTGACACATACCCATTGTGGCGGAACCATTTATGCGCCCAGTTGGGTACCATGAAGATATAGCCAGAAATATCCTCGTGCGGGGCACAATCAAGTTGGTTACCTATGATGTCTGCAGCTTCTTGTACAGATGTTCCGTATAAACGTGCTAATTCTTCACGTATGAGCGTATATGTGATGTTACGGATAGTTGCAGCGTTGATGGGTTGATCACCTAACAGAGCTAATAATTCGTCTTTAGAAGGGATTTTTACTTTTGGTCCTACTCGTAGTCCTTCAAAGCAGTATTCCCCATCTACTTTATACATCGTAAACCCATCTCTGCTGTTACGTTCGTTACATTCCTCTGCCATTTGGCGTGCAATAGGGTGGGTGATATGTTTTAGAATCTCAGTTATAATTGGTTGATGACGTAATTGTCCGTATGTATAGCCTTCTCCGTTGATACCACCAGAACCTGATGGGATATCTGAGTCGGAGATTATGCATAACTCTTTTGTTTCCATTTATTCTTGTTTAAGTATTCTGATTAAATTTTAGTTCAAACTCTGTGTAGAAGTCCCTAACATAAATGAAATCGAAGATGCTGAAGCTTGTATGGTCGTATAGATTGTGAAAGTGCTGATGAAGGTGTAAGTCGTAACTCCACTCTCTGTCTAATCCTTCATTCCAACAATCATCAGTATCTTGCATTCCCATGAGTTCCATTTCTGTCTTATCGTCTTCCTCTCCATGATATCCGTCGAAGCTCATACAGCAACCATATTTGCAATAGATGTCGTTATAACTCTCATCATTGAGAATCTCCCATATCATTTCTGATTCTTCTCCTTGAAAAGGATTACTTTTCGAGTATTGTCTGTCTTTTCCTAAGAAGATTTTACACTCTACACCCCCAAACTGCAAACTACTTCCACTATCTGCCAACATTTTCTTTGTATTGTAATACAACTCTCTGCTTTGTTGATAGTTTTTAATTACTACTTCTTTAAGTGTTTCGTTGAATTCCTTTAACAGCTGATAGTTTTCATCTGTTGGCTTGAATAGTTGGTTAAGCAGCATTCGACGATTAAAGATGAGTGCTTCCATCTTCTCGTCACATGTTATTAATTGTGGGTTCTCGTAATAGGTAAGAAGTAAAGACTCAATCTTATTGATTTTGTGTTTTACTGTTTTATTCATTCTCAATATTAAATCTGTTTATGTGTGTAATAGATATTATTTAATATCGTTTTCTGAAAACATCTACACAAAAAAAAATAAAGACTTAATTATGCCCTTTTGTAACAAAAGAGTACGACAGAAGATTACTGACGTACTCTTTTGATGAATTATTCTTGGTTTCAAAGTCTTTATAATTTACGAAAGTTCTGTTTGCAATGCTTGAATATCTTCTATTTGCTTTGCTATATCCCTTTTCCTTTCTTCTAAAACTTTACATTCTTCTTTTGCATTATGTAGTTCTTGTTCTTTGTTATTAATTTTTGAACGTACACTTGTTAATTGCTCTTGAAGTGGCTCAATCAGTTTATTAATAAACCTATTATGAACATACTCAATAACCTTATCTTTGCTCCTGAATGCCTGATTTAGATAAGGTTCTGGATCGAATTCTCCACTTATAGAATTAATGGTGTTGGAAACTTCTGTTACCATACTATTATGGGTGAAGAAATTCATAGTTTTACCCCATATTCCGAATGTGGATCCATTAAGTAAACTGTCGCATATAGAGCCTATAATATTACCCCAAGTAATTTCTTCATCATCTTCATTTGTGAAGGAAAATAAATCACTTTTATCCATTTCCATGTTTATTTTTCTCTGAGTGGAACCTGTAAAGTCTCGATTGTCGAAATCAGGTAGATATTTCAAAAGTATATCTTCTGTGTCAGAGAAAAATTCTTTAATACTGCGCTTTATTTTATTCTCGCAGTCTTTTGAAATATTTTCTGTTGCACGTTTAAGTTTTCTTGTTTTTAAAGCTTGTAGTTCCGTATCAAGTCTTGGACTTATACTATCAAAACTCTTAAATTGTCCCCATTCGTTTTGTACCATATTAAGCATTCTATGGCAGCTTGCATCAACAATGTCTTCTAACTCGTTTCTTCCTTTTCTTACAAGATTACGAATCTCTACGTCAATATCTTCTTCCAAAGAATCAATTTTCTTTGATATTCTTTTCTTTGCTTTTAAAAGTTTCTCCTCTTTTTCTTCTAAATCAGAATCTGGAGCTAAAAGGAGAGTAATTTTATTTGAGAGTAGGCTAAGAGCATCTTCATTATCTGTTTTTATTTTTTCTCCTGCTGCAAGTATTGCATTTATTGGCTTTTTGAAGAGGATTTTTCCTTTCTCATTGTCAATCATATTCTGTACAGCTTTGATAAACTGATCTATGTGGCTCCACATGTACATCTCAGTCTGTGTACTAATCCCAAAGTTAGAGCAATGACGTTTCCATGCGAATTCAAAGCTATCAGAAGAGGTAATCTTGCTCATTGGTAATTCAGAGAGTAACGCCATCTCTGCGGAAAGTGGTATAGGCTCAATATCATTTAGAATCTCAACAAGTGTATTGTCATTACATTCGCGACAGGCTTTTTTTATTTCCTGTTTTACATAATCCTTAATTTGGTTCTCATCCTCAGGATTAGTTTCGCTGCAATATGGTATGTCGTATTTATTAATACCTACAAGGACTTTACCAATTCCGCATTGGCGTACATTCTTGAAGATAATGTCTCTGTCTGTTGCATCAAATGGTCGGCCTGCATAAAGCATCATGATGACAACATCTGCTTTTGCAAGAAATGCTTTGGTTCGTTCTTCACGAGAAACGATTGGATCGTTGAATCCTGGAGTATCAACAACCTCAACTCCTTTTAAGCATTCATTAGGATAATAGATAGTGACAGACTTTGTTATAGAAACATATTTACCCTCAGCTCCAACGTATTCTATGAGTTGATTAAAGCTATCTTCTTTTGTCTTACCAAGGTAACGATCCAGTGATGTCCCTAATTTGTTAGCTTTAGAAACCAACTCTTTTGCTGCTTTTATTTTTGAGGCATCAAGTGTGTCAGTCGCTTCACTCTCTTCTCTTAAGGCTTGCATCTTTTGTTCAGCCCATTCGTCAGCAGTATAAAATTCAGCTACGATATGTTCTTTTTCTCCATACGTAATGACGGAAAGTGCAGCAGTCATAGGTGTAGTTGCTGCAGGAAGAACATCATCTTTAAAAACAAATGAATTTAGAAAGGTAGATTTCCCACATTTCATCTGTCCAATGACACCAATGGTTAGAGTGTCCTTTTCTGTTTTTTCTTTTATCTCTTCTAAGGAAATTATCCCTTTGTTCGTTGCTTCTTCTTTTGTTTCAGGAATCCATCCATATTCTACAGCTTTTGTTGCGAATGCAATGAGTTGCTGTTTTTTTGCTTGTAACTCTTCAAACAAATTGTGTTCCATATCTTATAGTTCTTTTGTTATTTTTTTGTATTGTTCTAAACAATCGTTGATATTCTGCCATGCAGATTCTATATCACATAGCATAGAATAGACCTCTTGTGCTTTTTCTGCATTTTCTCTAAGATTATCTATTTTGTTGGCAATTATTTTAGGTCTCTCTTCAGCAATGATATCAAGAAGTTCGATTAATTGGTCATATTCTTCTTTGGACATTTCATAACGATCGCTACTGAAGATATGAGTCTCCCATCGAGGAATTTGCCTGGCAGCCTCACAATCCTTGTATAGCAAATTGAAATCTTCTATTAAATCATCAATAATGTTATCACCAATTTGAGTCTCTCCTATAAATGACTTGCTTTGTTCATCTACATTCTCCTTGAATACTTTGAGTAGATGTTCTAAGTCTTCTTTTATTTCAGAAATAAAATTCTCACGGGATTCTATCTTTTTGACATTATGAATAGGTGTCATAATATCTTCGATTGATGCTTTAGCTGAGAATCTAATGAACTGCTCAACTTTAAGTCCTTCTTCTTCCAAAGTTTTTTGAATAAGTTCTTCAACTTTTTGAATTTCGGATTCAGATTTAGTGTCAACTTTGTTAATGACAATATATAATGGCTTATTAAGTTTCTCCTTGATAATAGAGATGGAACTTCGATTTACGGTTCCAGCATTTACATCAAATACCCAGAAAAGTGCATCGCACTCATTAATGACATCAATGGTTCGATCACGGTCTTCTATGTCGTTAGAATTGAATCCTGGTGTATCAAGAATACTTAATCCATTGAGATTAGGATTTTTATACGTCATTACAAAGTATTTTATAAGTGAAGATACACCTTTTATTTGGTCAAGAACTTCTTTCGAAATTTTTTTAAATGTTTCTTCAAGAATTTCTTTACGCCTTCCGTCACCTGATATAAAACTATAGGATACAACAGAACCTCCTGCAATATATGTAGGAATTGCGGTTGTAGCCTTTGTACTAACAGGAAGTTCTGGTATGTCAGGATTATCTTGAGTCAGAATTCTATTGACGATAGAAGTTTTACCAGCTGAGAACTCTCCTACAAATGCTATTGTTCTTTTCCCATCCAACCAGCTTTTACGTTTAGTAGCAGTCCATTGGTCACAATGGTCTATGACGTATTGCTTCTTAGGAACAATAGCTTGCTTTCCTATAAACTCTTTCCAAGTTATATCATAACTATTGTATAAGTAAGAGTTCAAATCAAGATATGAACCTTTTACAAAAGATTCAAAAGTGTTAATTCTCTTGTATAACTTCTGTGTATCTTCTGTACTGATTTCTTTTGCGGAAAGAATCTCCTGAATGAAGTCCAAAGACCCCATCTTGATTTTTAGTTCTTCAAGTTTATCGTCAAGTGTTTGACTAAGAGAAGAAAGTTCCTCTTTAAGACAATTCGTGTTTTTTTGTTCTGTTTTTAGATTGTCTTGTAGTTCAGCAATATCGTCATCTTTTAAATGAAGCTTCTTTTTTAAATCAGAGATGTCATCTTCATTTTCCTCGATTTCTTCTTCAAGATCTTCAATCTTTTTTTTCAGTTTTTCAGTTTGAGCTAACTGTTCTTTGAACGAGTTGTCTATTTTCCCATCTATAGCTTTCTTTAGCTGTTCATCAAGCTGTGCACATTGTTCATTTGCTTCTTTCAGCAAAGCCTTGTATTTTGACTCAATTTTGTCCAACTCGTTCTCAAGGTCAACGCTGTTAGTAAGTTTCTTTTCTGTTTCAGCTAATTTGGTCTTCAACCTCTCATTCTCTACTGAAAGTTGAGAAGCCAAGGTTTTACTGTTTGATGTTTGGCCTGAACAATAAAGCCAAATGAAAACCGCTATAATAATATCTACAATTATGTATATGATTATTGTTGAATCCATACTATCCTATTTTTTCTTTCAAAAGAGAAATTTGAGCCGCTTGTGCTTCACATGCATCTTTATATTCTTTTACTTTACGTGCAAGTTCGTCATTCTGTTGACGAAGGGACTTTAACTCGAATTTAGCTTTATCGAGTTCGTCTTCTAAGTCTTCTTGTTCTTCGTTGTTCTCTTTTGCCTTTTTTCGGATTCTTTCCAATTCAGCCATCAGATCCTCTACTTGACGTTCAGCCTCTTTGTTACGCTGACGGAATTTTTCATTTTCAGCATAAAGTGTTTCTAACTCTCTTTGTTTATTATCATACTGTGAAGAATTCCCTAAGATTTTGTCCTTAAGAGCTACTCCAGCAACGCCACCGACAACAAGTCCACCAATTAGTTCTATCATTTTCATTTGCTTTATATAGTTAATAATAATGTTTTATATTCTCGTAATTGACTTATTCTTTGTTCAAATTGTTCTTTTTGTTCTTTACGTTCTGTTTTCAATTGATTAAGAGAATTTGTTTTCTGGTTAATAATTTCAGTAGCTTCTTCATTCAAAGAAACCCTAACTATATTAACTAATTCCTGCGAAATTTCCTTTAATCTGTTTTTGAAATCAGGTGATAAAGATGAATCTATATAATTACGAACTGCGCGAGCACGTTGTGGCTTGGAAAGGAGTTTATCTGTAACAAAACCAACCATGCTGTCTATTAGCCCCTTGTCGCTTCCAACTTTTCCTGATAGAGCTTGTGCTCCATTTTCAATAGTTTCATATTTTTGAGTAACTTTTGTTGCAAACGTAACTGCCTTCCCTATTCTGTCAGCAGCTTTCTGGTTAGAAACAATACTAACTATATCAGAAGCAGTGTCAATAGCATCAATAGCTTTTCCACTTGCTAATGCTCCACCTGCTGCGGCTGCTCCTCCTGCAGTTGCTGCAACAGCAGCAACTGTTCCAACAGCAGCTGCAGCAATTACACCCACCTTTATCCATTGGTCATATTCATGTCCCATTCCATTCAAATCCATATTATAAGTTAAGCCTGTCATTTGGATGTTTGAGAGGTTCATACTTTTTAGAGATTCTAATGAAATGCCATCTTCTTTTTCACGCTCACTCTGAGTTCTTGCTTTCTCACAGATAGCTGTTTGTATACCACTTTTGTAGCTATTCATTAACAATGATGCAGTATTATTAATAGTTGTCATTGCTTCATTGTCGAAATCTGAACTTTTTCCTGTTACAAGCGTGTTAAGTTTATCGAATATTATATCTTCAAATTTACGTGTGGTTGTGCGTTCCTGTTCATCAATATCATCGGCAACAGAATCAACTAAACGTTCTATTTGTCGTTTGACTCTGTCAAGTTCTTGCTGACACATTCTGATAGCTTCGTCAGTGTTTTCGTCGGATAAAGAGGCAGACATTAGTTCTTCAACCTGCTTGAGCATCATTTTTGATATATTCTTCAGGCGTTGATCATCAACACGTTTCAGAATATCTTTCTTTTCCTTCTGAATAGAATCAAGTAAGGTGTATAACTCTTCGAGTGAGTCTTTTGTTGCAGATACAACAGCTACTTGCTTTAATGGAATTTTACAGTTTTTGCAGATATATTCTTTAGCAGACTCAATATCTTCCTTTGACTTAGTGTCACTCTTGGTAAGTATCAAATAAATCGGGCGTTGAGATAATTTTATCATCTCAATAAAGTCTGTCAGTGAACGTGTTATCTGCTGGTTTATATCGGTAACAAGTAATATCCCATCAGCCTTAGGTAGAAAATTGACAAGTGTTTGTTTGTGTTGAGGATCGGGAGATGAAAGTCCAGGGGTATCAACAATTATAGTAGAAGCAGGAATGCGTTTAGAAGTGTCAAATACTGTCACAACTTTTGCATCTGCTAATTCGTCGTTTTTTAAGTCATTTATATTTTCTACTTCTATACAGTTACCATTGGCATCAATTACTTCTGCGTGACAAGAATCACTGCCAAAATGCACTTCGTAAATTGTTGCTGTTGTAGGTTTAGTAGCACTTTCCAAACTCTTGCTATCAGTCAGTACATTGATAAGCGTTGTTTTACCCGAGCTAAATTCGCCGACTAAAGGAAGGATAATGTTTGCATTTTCCTGCTTAGACCGCAATTCTATTAATGTTAACTCTTCAACTATGCTGGTTAGTCCTATGGACTCTGCAATAGAACGTAAGTCTTCAATCTTATTCATAATAGTTTAAGTTGTATTGTATTCTTATTATATCTTTTCTACATTTAAATACGCAGGGGTCAAAGCATTCATCTTCTTTAAGTCTACACCAAAGTGGTTAAAGAAGAGACTGTTTATTTTCTCTCTTTCTTGATTGTTTGAAAGAATGTTTGAAAACATCGAAGCATACTGGATGCTCATGCCTGGTTCTATAACCATGCCATCACAGTGCTTTGACATCTTCACGGTAATTTTGAATAGTGCCATAATAATATTGTTTTTAGTTATGTTTGTATTAGACGAGGATAAAAAAGAAGAAAGGGGACACGGCCCGCTTTATCTTTATTTATCCGGTTCGGTTCTGGAAAACACCTTGGAGTCAAAATAAAGTAAAGACAGTCCATGCCCCCATATAGGATAGGGGCACAGAACCTGCCTAAACTCGATTAGTGACGACTCCTTAGTTGAATTTTCCAGATTTAACCGGGTCGAATAACCTCGTTTGCAAGTTTTGTGCA